>OFFY01003204.1_pt1 | contig 10230 bp, 6 predicted proteins | sample 1521481 | NCBI WGS metagenome assembly OFFY01 (sample SAMEA3504117, study PRJEB24116) | mouse gut metagenome | biome: mouse gut; feature: mouse-associated habitat; material: faeces | place: Denmark | collected 2011
GCTAGGAAGCCAGAGTGGAATGGTCAGTGAGCAGGGGGACAGGGGAGGAGATAGGGCGTTTTCAGAGGGGAAACCAGGAAAGGGGATAACACTTGAAATGTAAATAAAAACATATCTGACTTAAAAAGAAACAATAGAAACATTTCATGCTATCAAGAGGGGTCCTTTTCCCAATCAAGCTTCTAGGAAGCTAATCTCAATTCTAAATTTTACAAAAGTGCCCAATCTACATTGTCATCCTATATGAGAGGTGAAGATCTGCTCTAAAATTGAAAATAAAAGATACTGAGGCAATATCCTGAACACAGAACTAGCAGTGGTAATATCAGAGCCCTGCATACATGCCTGGCAGCCTAGGACAATGAGTATGTGCAGGTCAGGCACTGTACCTAGACATCTCCTGAGATTTCTCCACTCAACTGGACTTGATCCTGTCCATCTAATGCAGGACATGCACTGAAAGGACAAAAGCCAACTGCAGGAGGTGTGGGGATGCCTCACAGGTTAGATATCTGCTACTCTCTAGAAGACCCACATGGTGCCTAACAATCATCTCCAGGAATGGTTGTGATTCCTTCTGTCCTCTGAGGGAAATGTCTCTCGGGAGGAGCCACATACAGTATTACATTCATAGGAAAAACACCCATTCACATAAATGTTAAACATAAGTCTAATCAGCAACAGCAAAAACACAGCAAGCTTATGGTCAAGGACAACAGCATCTATCAAAAGCTATTTCCCAGTAGGACTTGGAAGGTCATTATATCTGCTGTGTGGTTGTCACTGATGCTGTATTGCAAGCAAAACTGAGGCATATGGCTCTGGCCTTCCTCATTTATTTTATATTCCTTTGTGAATATTTTTATTTCCTTGGCAGGTTTAGAGTAATGACGGTATATTACTCAGTATCTGGTCCACAGGATCATGAATGGATGTGTGTTACAGAGTACTATATGTTAGAAGTAAGAGAATTCATGACACCATGGATGCAGTATGGCAGTGATTACATCATCAAGTGTGTGTCCATGGGGTAAGTGACATTATCCACACACAAAAGATCATCATTGCCTTGTATACCCCCTAGGTGGCTATGGCTTTACTATGTAGCCCTGGCTGCCTGGAACTTACAGAGATCCATCTCTGGCTTGAATTCTAGGTCTGCAGCAGGGGACAGAACACCTGAATAAGGAAGATGGTCTCAAGAGTCACTACTTGCAAATCAATTTTTATTCATAAGAAATAGAATTTTTAAAAAATAGGTTTTAAAAGTTCAATTAATATAGAGATAAAGGCAAAAACAAACAATGAAATACAAGAACAAGAACATATAACTTCTAAATAACATAACAATAACTCAAAGAACAAAAATAAAAACTTAAACCAAAACTCTAAAGGAAAATTATTGTTCAGCTGCTTTCGCTTTCTGCACTTTTAGCAGCACAGCCCTCCAGCCTGCTGCTCCTCTTGGACACTAGGTATCAGTGCAGCCGCCTCAGTTCTCTGCCAAGAGACGTTGTCTGAAGAGAAAAGGGAACAACGCCCTGAATCAGCCATGGCTTCCTAGTAAAGGCCTATTCACCCTAAGAAAATGAATTATATGGAAGAAGATTCATCTGAGGAAGATTGTGGGTGCTGGAGATGGTGCTCAGCAGGGGCCTCCTGGCCTGGCAACTCATTCTGCAGGATGCTGTCTTCTTCAGCTGTGGCCAATCCCAGCTCTCTTGCAGTTTCTGAGACCTGGGAGAGGAAGGCAGTTACTAAGACACAGGAGTGGAGGAGACAGGCATGGCAGCTGTGAGGCTACTGCCTCCTACCACCTCAACTGTACTTGACAGTCAACATTAATATTTTAACTGAAGTTATTGATGTTAAATCTAAAGACAGGGCAAAATATTCAACAACAGTCACAAAAACATGGACTGACAAAGATCAACTCAGGCTTCTATCAGTTCCAACCAAAAACATGGCAAAGGAAGAGACCTCAGTGGATTACAGGAAGAAAGGAGAAGGGCACAGGACACCAGATCAATGATAATGAGAAGCACTCATTTGACATTTGTACTTGGCTCTAATCCCTCCAAGGTGCAGACACATGGGATGTCATAAGACCTCTGCCTGTCTCCTGTCTAAGGACCCAGATCTCACTCAAACCTCTGCATAGCATTCCACCTATCATGAGGACATGCAAGAATGTGACATGTTATTCACCTGTCACCCTGTAGTGGGCTGCAGATTAAAGCAGAGTTGAAAGGTGCATTTGCCAGTGGTAACAGTGTCTCAAAAGAAGCTAATTCAGTGTCTCACAAGAGGCTAACTTCCAAGAATACTTGTGTGAAGACAGAGCAGTGAACAGCTACATTCCATGAGGAAGGTGGCTGCTTGGGAGTGTAGATTAGAAAGGTGGTGGGGGGAAGCAAAGATAGATCTAATGTGCCAATGGTATCAGACAGTCATAGCCTGACCGAATTGTTTGTCTCTACCTGATATTCTGGAGTCTCAAGATTGCTGTTCTCCTGTTCGTCTTTACCACTCAGGTTCAATTCCACCAAACGTTGGTGAATGATGGCCCAATCAGCCTGTACTTCCTTGCTCTCCTGCTGCAATGTCATCGACTTCTTCTTTATAAGATTCTCCTCCATCAGGAGCCGGCTGTGCAGGTTACTGTAAGGACACTCTGCATGGTAAGATCCTGCAGCCTCCTCCTCCCATTTCTACTTATAGGTCCCATTAACCTGACCAGTACCCTGGTTCCCATGAAGACCTAATACAATCCACCTCAATACATCCATGACAGCTGTACAAACAGCAACCAGCCATTTCAGGGAAGAAGAAATTTTGGCTGCAGTCCAAACACCAAAAAGGGTCCATGTTTCTCCAAAAGAAAGAGGGATCTCCATCTACCCATGACAGCCCATGCATTGGGGCAACACCAATTAGTAGGGTGCAAGTACAATCAGGGTAGGTTGGTGGAACAAAAGGGAGGGCGTTCTATCCTTGTGTTACAATACACTCAGGTCTGTAAAACCCGCCTGAGCCCCAGAGGCCCAATACTGCATAATAACCCTCTTATGGTCTGAATCACTTTCCTATCTGGAGGCTCCTGAGGATGCCTGGACAACACTGGGAGGGGTGTCTTAGAGACTTAGGAAAACTGAGTCCAAAAGATCCAAGGCACACTGATGGCTAAAAAGCAGAAAGGATAGAACCAGACCTGCAGACTCTCCAGACCAGAAACAAAGGAAGGTAGAAATGGCCATTTCACAAGTGTTGGCCTCCCTGACAAGAACTTACCGATAGAAATGTGTCTCCTTCTTGAGCTCCTGCTTGTTCTCTTGGGCCTCCATGTTCTCCATCTCTAAGTTGTGTAGAAATGTCATGATCTCCTTCTCCTTTAACTTCAATTTTTCATAAAGGGGATTTTGCCTGTGGTAGGGCCTTGCCCCAGGAAGATAGGACTCCATGAACTTAGGCTTTTAGTAACACATGAACTCAGGCTGGGTCCTGGACTACTGCAACCATGGAAACCACACTCTGCATTCTAAATGCTGAGATTTTCTTAACCTTGGAAAACTGGCTATCCTGGCCCCAGAACACCAGAAGCTAGGCATCCAGATGGAGGGTGCCCTGGCTCCCTGTGTTACTCAGTAGGGCTGAAGGGCAGACTAAACAGTTATGTTCTCAGGAGGCTAGGCTACAGGTCATTGCCCACCAGACACCTGTGATGTTAATTCTCCTGTTTTCATAAAAGGGATTCTGAATCCTGGATAACTAATACTGTAGAGACAGATATTACACATGATTCTGGAGATGAGGCCAGACATCACCACAGATTTATAATCTGCTCAAGGGATACAAATGTATGAACAGTTGTGACCACATAGTCAAAATGCAATGCTATTTAAAGTGGGGACAACCAGACCTCAGGACCCACATCACCTGGAAACTGTTAGGCAGGTAAATCCTTAGGAGAAAAACACAGACTGCTAGATTCCAAATTGTGGAGAGAAATAAAAACATACAAAACATATTCACAGATCTGGACATGTGCATGCACACAGGCTCATAGACTTAGACCTATACACAAGATGGAGAAACAAAGAGTGAGAGAATGAGATAGAGACACAGAAACATAGAGAACACAATGAGAGGTAGAAGAAATGTATACAACATTCCTGTCTCAGAGTATAAGGCACACAGACAAAGAGGAACAGGCATGAAACTCAGCCATTCTAATCAAGCAGTTGAGAAGAACCATGTGGGACCAGGCCCCTCCAGCTGCTACCTGGAGGTTCCAGCACTCAGTCACCTGCCAGACAAGTAAAATCACAACTACAAACTCCCATCACCTAGAAACCTCCTGTCAAAGGCTTTCCAAATGAACTCTAGGAACTCATCACTGCCTCTATCCCTGAGTTCTTCACTCAGACTCCAAGTTCCTCTTTTCAAGTGGAGGGAGCAGAAGAGTCTATTTCCCTTCTCACTCCTGACAAAAGTTCAGGTGCTGCCTCTCCTCTAAGAAGTATTTAGGGGCATGAAGTGGGGCCCAGGTATGTTCTCGTGGTATAGCTTCCTAGAACCCACCCCTTTAAAAGCATAAGATGAGGGAGGCATTGCAGACCCCAGACTGACACCACAGGTTTTGGAGCAATGTATACCTCTTGTTCATGGATCCCTCGGTCACGTAGATCAGGCGATCTCTCAGCTCATTTGTCTCCTCGGTAGTGAGCTGGATCTCTTTGATCAGCTTTTTCTCTTCCTTCTCAAACTGCTTCTTGCTTATGACAGGTACAGGGGATGATGTCTGTCTGAGAGCCACTGTAGGTAGATGAATACAAGATTATTTGATGTGAGAATGCAAAGAGTGTAGACTGACCACAGAGAAGGAAAAATGCCTGTAACCTAGTGACACCACCAAGAGATTGGTCCCAGCATGAAATTTCTTCTCAGTGGATATCAATTCTAACATCACTCTAGAGATATCAGGAGATGTAAGCAGACATATGTTTCCTCTGTCTCCCTAAACATAGATATGATAACCAGAGAGATGTCTTCTCCAGGATGATTATCAACAGCACAAAGTACAACTTGGCTTCAGAACCTTGAGTTGAGACTTTACAAGTCAGATGATAGATTCACCATTCAAAAGTATTTGAGATTTTGGAGATGCTCAGATATCCTACCTGTTACTCTAAGCCAAGGAATTGGCTTTAAAATCATGCAGGGGGAGAACATGGTCAACACAATGATCAATTCCCCCCCCCGAAACACCAAACACCCCAGAAGTAGCAATAGAATCCCCCTCTGTCTGGGTGTATCAACTGATAGTTCTTTGTTTACAGCATAGAAATGCCTGCCAACCACAATTGGTGATAAAGAAAGGTAAGGTAGGAACTGTCACAAACAGGAGGTCAGAGTAGTTCTGAGAACATGAGGTCATGGTCTGGAGCACCATTCTCTCCCTGTCACTAATGTCAGATAACTACAGGAGCTAAAAGGAGCCATGGACTGAAGTGCAGGATTTCCCTCCCCCAAACTGGCATTGCTTAGACCCGCTGTCACTCCTGATGGTCTCATTCTGTCCCCATGTAACACCCACAATACCCAGTGCAAGTAAAGACTTGAAGTTCATAGCATAACAGCTTTGACCTTGCCAACGCCTGCCTTAGGGGATGGAAAAGTACTGTTCTGAAATCCTTGATGTTCAAGAATTGTGATAACCATGGAAATGTTTTCACTACCCAGAGTCTCCAGTTCCACATTACTGGAAAGGCCACCTCAGGCCACCCCTACCAGGAAGCTCAACATCCACTTCCCAGGACTTACTCCACATTCGCCAAGTCCCCCTCCTTCGTCCTTCATTACTCTCAGATGGAAGGTCAGCATCCTTCCTCCCCTCTCTGGTCTCTCTCCCATCCACATTGGCTCTCTGAAAAAGTCTGCAGAGTCGGGCAAACAAGGCCATCACTGCAATGTCCAGCCTCTGACTGAGAAATCTCAGTGAGTTTGTTGTCACTACAACACTGGTGACATCACAGAGGTTGCTAAGAACTCTCCAGGAGACAATAGAATGTCCAGGAAGGGACTGCTGATGTCATGGACTACATACAGCCTTTGGTTCCCTGCTAATGTTCTCCCTGTACTGACAGGAAGCTGAGCTGCCCTTTCCTGGGGCATAGCCATTGAGCACATCCTCCTTCCAAAGCCAGGGTTTGCTCTAGGCTTGATTGGCAACACCTAAGTAATTCCTATGTATCTAACTGAGTGTTTCCTTTCCAAACCCCTCTCAGAAATGTCTCATCCTACCTTAAATTTTCCTCAATCAGCAATATGAACCATTAAAAAACTACTGAGAAATCATACCAGTACGAATATGCAGCCAAAATCTACTCCTGTCTCATCATGTACAGGTGCATGAAATCTCATCCAGGCTGAGCCTGCAGGGCCAGTTGCAGTGTGGGTGTGTGTTAGGGGCCACACTCATGAAGCCTTGTGCTTAGCATTTAAATTTGCCCCAAGATCCCTTAGGAGGGAGACATGCAGTCATCATGCAGTCATCATGCTTCTGACAACAGTCTAGAGATCTGTTGGCAGAGGAAACTGAAATATTGGTGCCACCAATGAGAGGCCCTCATATTGTGCGGGGGTGTGGGTGGGGAGGGGGGGCTTTCCTCACTGCAGCAAACTCACCAAGCAGTATTGCTTACAGCCCTCTCTGAGAGATACCATGAGATTCTGTATGAAGTAAATAATATATTCAACAGAGGTGCAGATGTGCAGACAGAAGATATAGGGAAATACAATAGACATAGGATAGTTTACAGAGCAAGGGCCTAGCATCTTGTATTTGGGTTCATGATTGGCCCCACAAACCACACAAAAAACAATCTCAGTCAAATATGAACGATTCGTTAAATGCAGACCCTAAGTTGATTGATCAGAACCATAGCTCAAGTTTTGGGGGTTGAACTAGGGCCCCCAAAATCGATCTTTGTTAAGGTATAAAGACAAAACAAACAAACAAAAAAAAAACAAAAAACAAAAACAAATGAAAAAGCACAATTAGTTCTTTTAAAGTTAAGGAACTATCCAGTGGTCAGTTCTGATCAAGCCATTTTAGATATAACAGTGCATATTGACCCTTAATTTGAGGGGTCCCATGGAAGGGTTTATGGACCATTGTAAGATTAACAAACATTGAACAGAACAGAACAGGATGTGGACATCATGACTTTCCTATGAGTCAAGTTGATTTTCTGTGTTGATGATTGGGTGTCATATGACAGCAACTATCTGAGATAGGGGGCAGACATAGAACACGATGGCTTTTGCTATACTAAGCAGTACATGCCTCAGCATTAGATTATCCGGGTCTCTCATAATGACTAGTTCTGTCTTCACAGTACTTGGAGGCCCCACTTGTAAGCCCAAATATTGGAAACTGGAAGGAGAATTGTCTGAGCTCAAGGTTAACCTGGCCCACATTGGGTATTTGAGATCCTGTTTCAGAAAACAACTCTGAAACACATGCTACGTCCAAGGCCTCACTTACCAATCCTTGTCTATTATAAAGAACTTACCATTCTCTCCCTTCCAGTCTTTCTTCTGGGAAGATGGAGAAGTGAAAATGATCTTTCCATTCTATGGACCATGTTCTCTTTTTCCCTCAGCCCACATTACGAACAAATGAAAGTGAGTATCATCACCTGAACAACTGAGTAATATCCACTGCTGCTAGCGTGGTACTGTGCTGATGATAATCTTAGCTTCCTTTAGTGTTGCTGCCCCAGCAGGAAGTATTAAGTGCTGAGGCCAGAGCTCAGAGAACCTTTCAAGGGGCTAGAGAGAAGCCATCAGAGACTCTACACTTCCTTGTCCTGAGATGAAATCCAGGAACACAATGTGAACTTGGTGGCTAATTAACCATACATCATACTTCTACCTCCACCTTTCTATGTTCAGTACAGGAAAGTGTTCATGCACCTCCATGTCAGATTTATTTTGATATATGTCCCAGGGCGCAGACTTTTTTAGAGAGTTGGGTGTAGTCAACAGTTGGTTCCCTCAGTAAGATGTGAAGACTATCAATAACAAGTGACCACACTGTATTTGTTTAAACATTAGTTGAAAATTGAGCATAACTGAGGAGTGGGACACTAGCACTGTATCCTGGCTTTTTTGTGCCTAGATGTGGCTCAAAGGGAAGATGTGAGGACACCTTGGGTTCCTCTGAATGGACAGAGTGATATGAAATGGGCACTGACCAGGCTGAGAAACACTGCTGAGGCCCATATTCCAGGTAACAAGCACATTCTCTGCCCTCCTTCCAAAGAACTCCTGTTGAGGCCATGGACCTTGTCTACACATGGGAACATCATGCAGACATCTTTCCTAATGATACAAAGTTCTCTCTGGTAAGGCTTGCCCCTTACCATATCTGTAGCAAATTTGTTACAAGGCAGCTGTCTATATCATGCTGTTGCTGTAATATGCTTCCCAGTTGTGATGGTTTGTATACTCTTGCACCAGGGAGTGGCACCATTTGGAGGTGTGGCCTTGTTGGAATAGGTGTGACCAGGTTGAAGTAGGTGTGTCACTGTGGGTGTGAGCTTAATACTCTCACCCTAGGTGCCTGGAAGTCAGTCTTCCACTAGCAGCCTTTGGATGAAGACGTAGAACTCTCAGCTCTGCCTGCACCATGACAGCCTGGATGCTGCCATGCTCCCACCTTGATGATAATGGACTGAACCTCTGAACCTGTAAGCCATCCCCAATTAAATGTTGTCCTTCATAAGAAAAAAATAAAATAAAAGAAGGGAAATAGGAATGAGTGAAGTAAACAAAAAATATGTCATTGATACAAAAGAAAATAAAGAATTTTTGGGAGAGATTCAAAAAGGCCTGTTTGATTTGGGGCGTCAGTTTCCGGCTCCGGGGGGCAGTTCTTATTATCTGGGGGATGACGGTACGCCGTGGAAAGACCGCAATCGTGAGACATGGGTTACATGCCGTATGGCTCATGTATACAGCCCGGCATCTTTTCTGGGATATGAAGGCAGTAAGGAACTGGTGGATGCAGCGGTCAAAGGCCTTAGGGGCGAACTGCATGATGTGGAAAACGGGGGCTGGTATGCCGGTCTGACAGCAGAGGGCTCTGTCTTGCCTAATAAGCAGTGCTATGCCCACGCTTTCGTGATTCTGGCGGCATCCTCGGCATGTTTGGCGGACAGGCCGGGAGCAAAGGAACTGTTGGACGAGGCGATTGCCTTGTATGACCTTCGTTTCTGGAATGAAGAAGAAGGGCTTTCCTGTGATACATGGAATACCGAATTTACAGTACTGGATGACTATCGCGGCCTGAATGCAAATATGCATACGGTGGAAGCTTTTTTGGCAGCAGCGGATGTGACAGGGGATGAAAAATACAGAGTCAGGGCCGGACGGATTATAGATCACGTAGTTGGCTGGGCGTCAGAAAATAGCTGGAGAATTCCGGAGCACTTTACCAAGGAGTGGGTGGCGGATTTGGAATGCAATAAGGAGAAACCGGATGACCAGTTTAAGCCTTACGGCGCCACACCCGGCCACGGCATCGAATGGTCCAGGCTGATTGTACAATGGGCGCTTTCTGCTTTCAAAGATGATAAAGAAGGTGGGGCAAAGTATATTGAGTCAGCGGAGAACCTATATAACAGAGCGATTGAAGATGCATGGAATGTGGACGGTGCACCGGGAATTGTATATACCACGGACTGGAACGGAAAACCGGTGGTTCATGACAGAATGCATTGGACTTTGGCAGAGGCCATCAATACTTCCGCAGTGCTCTGGCATGTGACCGGAAAAGAAAAATATGCCGGGGATTATGCCGGATTTATGCAGTATCTGGACGAAAAAGTGCTGGATCATGTACATGGTTCCTGGTTCCATCAGCTGGATCAGAACAATCAATTTCCAGGAGAGCAGATCCGGGATTTTGCCCAGTATGGCCGGGTAAACCCGACCTGTATCATGCAGTACAGGCAACCTTGATTCCGCTTTATACAGCGGACTTGTCTATCGCGCCTGCGGTAAAGGAAGACAAGAAGATTTAAGGAAGGAAATTGGAGGGTCTGGATAGGCCGTAAATCGTACATTGCATATACGTAGATGCAGAGTCGATAGGCATGGGGGAAGCCGTTGCTTATCGGCTCTGTTTTTCTGTCCTATTTTATGATTCTATCGCTTTTTATT
>OFFY01003208.1_pt1 | contig 10224 bp, 10 predicted proteins | sample 1521481 | NCBI WGS metagenome assembly OFFY01 (sample SAMEA3504117, study PRJEB24116) | mouse gut metagenome | biome: mouse gut; feature: mouse-associated habitat; material: faeces | place: Denmark | collected 2011
TCTTAACCATGCGAAACATATCATTCATCTCCTCTCTTTTTATACATATAATCAACCAATATAACAGAAAGCAAAGCAACAACTGCTAAAATAACGATCGTCTGAAACGTAGTCGGAATTAAATCTTCCAGCATCCCCACGCCGTCCATGGCTCCATGTGCGATTAAATCCCCTGCACTCCAGAGGGTTGTAAACGGAATTGGCATTAACCAGCACATCAGTTTAGGCAGTGCGCCAAAAGATGATTCGGCTGTCAAACTCAGGACGCTGTAAAAAACACATAATAAAACAGAAAATACATAGTTCTTGCTAAAGAACACCACGATAACAACTAACGGCAGCGTCCCGGCAGTAATAAAAATCCCCATTTCCAGCGCAAAAAATAATCTGTAAGCAATGCTGTTTACTTCTGCGATCATCCCGCCGCACAGAATTGATATAAAAGCCGATGTCAGACTAAAAATACTCCCAAAAAAGAACAGGACAATTATTTTTGCCAAAATCATCTGTGTGCTTGTGACAGGGATTGTACGCAGGTTTTTAAATGTATCATTATCCCGTTCCATAAAAAAGAGCATGGCCGCCATCACCCCGATCACACATGGCAAAAGAAGTTCTATCCCATATCCCATAACAAACTGAAAATAATCATTAAAAATATCTATTTTGCTGTCATATTGTCCTACTGCCTGGGGCATAGTCATCAATGCTGTCAGCGGCACGGGAAATAAAAATGCCGAAAGAATAACCATCCATATAAATTTTTTTCGCTTCAATTTCGAAAACTCACAAATAACAAGTTTAAGCAATCCCTTCACCCCCTGTTACACGTTTGAAGTAATCTTCAAGGCTTTCTTCACAAGTATGGGCTTCCGATACTTCCAAGCCATTTTCTACAAAAGCAGTAACAATTTTTCCTATTGGTAAATCAAGATTATGCACCTGTATATTATGGTCATCCTGTATGGTAAACTGGCTTTCATAGAAGATACGCTCTAAAATTCTTGCCGCCTGTGCCGTATCAGAAACAACAAATCGGATATGTTTGCTGCTCTTTGCTTCCAGCTGCGCAAGACTTTCTTCTTCCAGCAATGCGCCGTGGTCAATAATGCCTATATCATCAGCCAATAATGCAATTTCAGAAAGGATATGGCTGGAAATCAAAATTGTTTTTCCACGCTCATTGCAGAGGCCACGGATAAAGGAACGGACTTCTGCGATTCCAATCGGGTCAAGACCGTTAATAGGTTCGTCCAGAATCAAAAGTTCCGGATCATGCATAATGGCAAGGGCAATCGCCAGCCGCTGTTTCATGCCAAGTGAATATTGGGAAAACAGCTTCTTATCTTTGTAAGGCAGGCCAACCAAATCAAGTGCGTTTTTAATTGCGCCTCGGTTCGGCACACCCCGCAGGGCAGCAAAAATGCGCAGGTTTTCCGTAGCGGTAAGATTAGGATAAAATCCGGGGGATTCAATCAGGCTGCCAATACGGGGCAGCAGCTTCTTTTCATTTGCCGCCAAAGGCTTTCCCCAAATCGACACTTCCCCGGAAGTCGGTTGTGTAAGTCCAAGCAGCATTTTCATTGTCGTCGTTTTTCCGGCTCCATTTCTGCCAAGCAGACCATAGATACGCCCTTTCCGAACATGGATATTCAGATTAGCAACACTTTTCTGTGTTCCATATTGTTTTGTAAGATTTTTTGTTTCAATTACATATTTGCTCATTACGGAACCTCCCTTTTATGGAATAAAAGTTTTTCATGTCTGCTATTCTATCATGCCAACCTTGTATTAACCTTGCACGAACCTTGCATTAACCTTGTATTTAAAGAAGCAAATCTCTGAAAAAATAAAATCCCCGCAGGACGGAGATTCTATTGCCACCATGAAACAGTGCTGATTCATTCTGCCAGTGGGAAAAGCAGGATAAAAACGGTTCCCTCTCCCGGTGTGCTTTCCACTGTTATTGTTCCATTCAATTTGACTACAAGCTGATGTACGATAGACAGACCAAGTCCGCTGCCTTTTTCAGACCGCCCTTTATCACATTTATAAAGCCGCTCAAAAATATGTTTCAAATCCTTCTTATCAATCCCTACTCCATTATCAAACAAAAGAATTTTTATATTCCCTCCCTGCCCTGATAAAGATATTTCTATTTTATCCGCCTGGCTATGGGAAATCACATTTTGTATCAGATTGTTTAATATCCGCATATATCCGCCTGGATCAATCTGCACTCGAAACGGCTGCTCTGGAATGTTCACTGTGAAATCTATCTGCGTATCTTCAAATATGGGTATCCAGTCAATCAGTATGTTCCGTGTCAGTTCCGTTAAATCAACAATAGATATATTCATCGAAAATTCATTTGAACCCAGCTTGAACCAGTCAAAAAGCACGTCTATATATTCTTTTAAATCGTGGGCTTTCCTGCGGGCTGTTTCTATATAATCGTCACGTTCTTTCCCATCAACAATCCCTTTATGTGCAGCGTCCAAATATCCAATCAGTGTGGTAAGCGGTGTCCTTACATCATGGGAAAGGCTCGTCATAAGCTGCCTGTTGGTTTCTTCTGTTTGACGATAGGCAGAAAGCCCGTTCTCGTAAGACAGGATAATATCGTTGATTGCATAAGCAAGTGGAGCCACAAGTTCATGTGTTTCCGATAAGATACGCCTGTTCCCATTTCCATTTTTTACATCTTCCAAAACGTCAGACATTTCTAATAGCTGCTTTTTCACACGCCGGACTATAAAAGAAGCCCCGCAAACCGAAGCAAACGCAACACCCAGTGCAATCATTGTAACTGCTTCCGTATACAATATTCACACCTCCCTATTGAAACGATAGCCAATCCCTTTCACTGTCTGTATATACCGTGGATTGCCCGGATTCTCTTCTATCTTTTTCCGCAGACGGCTGATAATTGCCATAATATTGCTGTCATCATAGACATAATCTTCTCCCCATACATTTTCATAAATTTGCTGCTTTGTTAATATCTTTCCCTGATTTTTTGCAAGAAGCAATAGTAAATCAAATTCTTTCGGCGGCAGTTCAAAATCACCATTTACCGCATGGATAGAACGGTTATTAAAGTCAATAACCAGCCCGTCAAAATCAAATGTCTGTAACTGTCCGTCTGTTGGGTTAAAGCGGGTATAGCGTCTGATCAATGACAGAATACGGGCAATCAGCTCGTCCATGTCAAAAGGTTTTGTCAGATAGTCATCAGCCCCTGCCCGTAAACCACGCACTTTTGAAGCACTGTCGTTTTTTGATGTAAACATCAGAATTGGCAGGCTGCTTTCTTTTCTGATCTGCTCCAAAGTTTCAAAGCCGTCAAAGCCGGGCATCATGACATCCAATATGACAAGCTGGTATTCTTTTTCCTTCAGCTGCAGCAGACCGGATTTTCCGGAATAACAGCAGTCGGCTTCTATGCCTTCCTGTAAAACACTCTGCCTGATCAGTACACAAAGCTCCTTATCATCATCTATAATCAAAATCCTGTTCATCATTGACGTTCCTCCGTTTATTAAATTACACATCCATATGCCGGGATTACAGCCACATTACAATTATATGTAGAGATTCGGGCAATGACAAGTACCTAAAATTGCATTGTGGAAATATGGCCTGCCTGAAAAAGATACCAAAAAACAGACACTCGCTGTTATGGCAAGTGCCTATGTAAAACATCTCATTATATTCTTCGCATCACCCTGCGTTCATATCTGGCTGACAAACGTCTCTATCACATTCAGCGCCGCCCCCAATGCAGCCGCTGCCACCTTATAATTACAGACTTTCACGTAAGGCTCTTTCTCACCGAAGGTATTCCTTCCGACCACCTTGTCCCATACCTCCTTGAGATGCGCGCCCATGCAGCTTCCCACATAACCGCCCAGAACAATATCACAATCCAGAACCATATGGACATTGTTCACTGCAATCGCCAGGTAGTCCGTATAAGCATCCCACGTCTTTGCCGCCTCTGCATCCCCCTGATCCAACAGGCCAAAAAACTGCTCCAGTTTTCCGTCAGCCATCTCCGACAACCGCCAGGCGGCACAATAAGCGTCAAGGCATCCTCTTTTTCCGCAATAACAGTATTCTCCATCCATAACCACTGTCATATGCCCCACTTCACCGCACCGGAAGTTCTTGCCCTGCATCAACTCATCATCGCAAAAAAAGGCTCCGCCCACGGTGTTGCTCAACGACAGATAAAAGAAACGCTCCGCCTCTTCATTATAGATGCCTTCCGCATAGGCTCCTGCATTCGCATCATTCAGGAAAAAACACGGATAGGAAAAAAAGCGGCCCACCGAGGCAAACGGGATCTCCTCCACCCCCAGGATATGAGAATAGGTTATCAACTGTTTCTCCAGATCTATGATCCCGGGAAATGAGATTCCCACCCCCAGAATCTTACTTCTGTCAGCCCCGCTCTCCGTCAGAAACCCTTCCAGCTTTTCGTTTATCTCCCGATAGTAAAACTCTCCCGCAGCATAAGGATAGCAGATACGCTCATATTTCAGCATTTCTCCTGCGATATTGGTGAGGATCAGCGTAATATGATTCTTGGTAATATCCAGGCCGACAGCCAGTCTTGCATTCACGACTGCCGACAGCGCTTTCGCCCTTCTCCCGCCCGTCGACTGCAGCTCGCCTTTCTCCTCCACCAGACCTTCCTCTATCAGTTCCTTTGTGATCTGCGTTGCTGTAGGCAGGCTGATCTTCATATTATAAGAAATATCCGGATTTGATACCGTCCCGTTCCTGCAGATGTAGCGAAAAACCCTGTTTCTGTTTCTCTTCTTTACTTCCATGTTGGTTACTTTCTTTCCGTCCATTCCAATGCTCCACATCTTTATTAAAGTATTTTCTTAAGTGTAACACCACTCTCCGGGAAAAGCAACCTGCCTGGATGCCTGAAACCGTAAATACCAATTACCACTCTGCGATCAACGGTCTCGGATACATCCACCACTGTTCAAAATCCGCCGCATACTGAGAACAGAAAATACTCGGATCGGTGGGATACGCCCAGGAAGTCCATTTATGGTAGCGCTCCATGATCTCCTTTAATACCTGCTCATTCAGCGTGTCACAAAATTCCCGACACAGCTCCACGATTCCTTCCGGCTTGTTCTCTACACCCTCCACCGTCTCCTCCAGCCTGCGGTTGCAGGGAAACAGCACCCTGTTTTCCTGCAGAATCAACCGGTAGATACAGTATACGATCTCGCTCGCTACCCGGATCTTCATATAACCTTCCGGCCTGCATCCCAGCCAGAAATAGCCGTAATTCAACTGCATGTCGCAGTAAAAAGAGCGCATCTTCTCCTCCCGCTCTTTCTCCTGAAACACAGGAATCGCCGCTACCAGCTCCTCGATCTCAGGATCCTGCGTAAAAGCACCCGGGATTTCACAAAGGAATTCCTCGTGGGTTCGCTGCCTTTCTCCGCCGCCTGCCTCAGATACTCTTTCGTCATATATTTCACGTCAAAGTAACCGCCTTCATAAGTACAATGCCCCGGAATCACCTCCGCCAGCCGGTTTTCCTTCGCCAGCTCTTCATAGCAGGCATCCGTCACGATAACCATACCGTCCAGATCCGAGTCCGGCCGCTCCATTCCCTTAGCCACAGAACCGCCGAACACAAGGGCGATCACCCCCTCCCGTTCCCGAAACATCTTCTCCATGATCTTCAAAGATTCTTCATGATGCTGATACATTTTCTCTGCTCCTTTCCTTTTCTAAAACGCTTACAGCTTTACACTTCCCTGCGTTCGCGTTATAATGAGCAACCGTCTGCATGACTTCCCCTACCCCGCAGCCAATGCCAGAAGCTCACTGATCGATCCGTAAAAAAAAGAAAAAATAATGCTGGCCAGCACAAACTCCGAACCGATCAACATTAAAAACGTGCCCGCCTTATAGCGGATGATATTTCTATAGATCACCAGCGTACAATAAAAGGTAGAAATCTCATTCCGTTCCCGCGTGGCCCGGTGTCCTGCTGCCGACTTTAAAAATGTCTGATAAAAGCAGAGCATCTTCACCGCATTGACCACGATAGGCAGATCGTAAAAATCCGCAGTACAGGTCGGAAGCGGAATCGTCAGGCTGCGCTTCTGTCCCTGAAAAGTGATCTGCGGATTTCTCAGCACATGATAAGTATGCTGAAACAGCCCGCTCCGCTCCCTGCTGTAGCGTTTCATAAAGGGCCATCTTTTCCAGGAAGACAGCCCCGGCACCTGCTCATGCAAAGCCAGCAGATTCTCCTGAAAGAGACTGCTCTGTTTATTGCAGTAGAGGGAGATCACCGAGATCACCGCCGAACCGAAAGTGGCAAAAATAGAACCCAGCGGAATACATTCCGTCAGCGCAGCGTCCGTGATACATTCCCTGAAAATAAGATACGTCACATACACTGTAACGCCAAACGAAAACAACAGCAGAAGCATTTTCAGAAACCGGAACAAAACCGCAAACCGGATGACCATCCTCGCTTTTCTGCTGTTGATCTGGAGAAGTTCCCCTTCTCTCACACTGTAGTTGTATTCCATGCCGCCGCTCCGTCTTCTGCCTGTAAATTTACGGTCCTTACCCTTTTCGTCCTCAGATCGCCTTCTCCTTCCACTTTCCTCTCCGGTAGAAGACATACGTGATCAGCGCTCCGATCAGCCAGGAAGCCAGCAGCGAGATAAAGATGCATTCCTGCCTTCCGTTCGGCAGCTGCGCCGTTCTTGTAAAGAAAGAAATGCCGTAGGCAATGGGCACGCGGATCAGGATCGTCGTCGCAATGGAAATCCACATGGGCGTCATCGTATCGCCCGCGCCCCGCATAACGCCGGAAAGACTCTGGGTCACTGCCATGGCCACATAGCCCACCGCAAGGATCCCCATCATGTCCCGGCTTAAATCCACCAGTTCCGGCGTCCTGGTAAAGATCCCCATCAACGCCTTGCCAAAAAGCAGGATCAAAGCCGTGATCACCGCCGAAGTCACCACCGCAATCAGTGTTCCCTGCTTCGCTCCCGTATCTACCCTGTCCTGCCGTCTTGCCCCTACGTTCTGTCCCGCATAGGTGGTCATAGCCGTTCCGAAGGAAAAGTTCGGCATCATCGCAAAGCCGTCCACACGCATGACGATCACGTTGGCAGCGATAAACATCTCCCCGAAGCTGTTGGTCAACGACTGCACCACGATCATTGCCATGGAAAAGATCGCCTGCGTAATACCGGAAGGAAGCCCCAGCTTAATGATCTTCCTGGTGTACTTGCGCTGCAGCTTCAGATAACAGGGCTTTAAATCGAACAGATCCTGCATCCGCATCAACCGGAACAGACAGAGAAGCGCCGAAATTGCCTGCGCGATCACTGTCGCCAGCGCCACACCGTTGACGCCCATACCCATTTTTGCCACAAACAACAGATCCAGCACGATATTGACCATGGTGGAGACAAGCAGATACAGCAGCGCGGACATGGAATCCCCCAGTCCCCGCAAAACACCGCTTAATATATTGTAGAAAGCCAGTCCCGCAGAACCGATAAACAGGATCAGCAGATACGACTGACACCATTCAATGATCGAGTCCGGCGTATCCAGAAGCTCAAGCAGCGGCTTTGCCACCATAGAAGCCACTATCATGACAAACAAAGTGGCGATTCCCGTCAGCGTGATACAGTTGCCGATGGTAGTAGACAGCTTCTCCCGCTCCCTGGCGCCGAAGTACTGCGACACCATGATACCCGCTCCCACACTGATTCCCACAAAAAGCACGATCAGCAGATTGAGGATCGGCCCGGCGCTTCCCACCGCCGCCAGCGCATTGTCCCCCACATAGTTTCCTACGACCACGCTGTCCACCGTATTGTACAGCTGCTGGGCAATATTTCCCACCAGCATCGGAACCGCAAACAACACGATCTTCTGCCAGGGCGAACCTTCCGTCATGTCCACCGGCTCAATAAATTTCTTTAGTATTCCCATAACACCTCTCCTGCTCTATACCGTCAGCCATCATCATGCCGACTCATAATGCACCGGCTCAAACCCTGCCGCCGGCTCATGCCATGTAAACACTAATTATACACGTACCGATTTATAATGTCACGTGGTTTTTAAATGTTTCCAATTTCCTGCTATGCTTTTGCATCAAAACGATTCTGAGGGCTATCCTCATTTGCCGATTCTTCACCTGCCATCGCAATCCCTCTCCTGGCACTTCCCCACGCCTCATTATAGATCATGCACATTTCCGTCTGTCTGGATGCCTCCGCATTGGTGGTATACATCGTCCACCCATTGTTGGAATAAGTCGCCACCATCTCACCGTTCTTATCATAAAACTCTATGTAATCGCTGTTGCCTGACGGCAGTTTCTGATATTTCACTTTTCCTTCCAGAAGCGTTGCCACAAAATCTATGGGTTTAATCACAGTCTGCCTGTTCTTTGAAACAGCTTTCAGGCCAGAAGTAATGATCCCTTTTCTGTCCGGAGACACTTCCGAGGTGTAGCTTTTCATCAGCCTGTTAAATCCTTCTGATTTGTTCTGGAACTGCCCCTTTGCAAAATCCTCATATGCCTGTTCCCTGATTTGCCTCCGGTATTCTTCATCACTGATGCCGCTTTTCTTTTTGGAGAAAACATAGTTGTCATTGAAGTCCGGCAGATGGATACCTCCTATGCTTCCTGTTCCTGAAAAATATCTGTTCTGCAATGAATTGGACGAATTAACCTGCATTATTCCACCCTCTCCTTTAAATTTCCTAATCTGTTCAGCACTTCATACATCCGGCCACTGCCAAACATATAATTTTGCAAAACAAGCGGCTTCCCCGCCTGCCTGTTTTCCCGGTGCAGCTTAATATTCCAGCCTTCATATCGCTGAATGATGCAGCCAACTGCATCATCGTATGCTTAATTTTATCCATTAAATTCCCTGTTTTTTGATAACACTGTCTCCATCATGACATTTGCATCATAAGCGTTGGATACCACCGACATCTGCTGCTTACTGCTCCACGCCTTTGCCAACATGCTTCTCTCCTGCTCCTGCTTTGCAATCTTTTCATTCAACATTTCCTGCTGCTGTCTCTTAACCTGCGCCCGCTTTTCCAAATATTCCTCCAACAGCTCCTTCTGCCTGTCTTTCTTTACACTCGTTTTCTTATAAAAACTGTTTTGGGAACGTGCATAAAATTCCGAATCATTGTTAACAGACCAACTATCTGCTCGGTAATCTTTAGCAGTGGCTCCTACCGTAATCACCATAGAACAATCTGGAGCGGGAGCAACAGAACCAGTCATATCACGTCTGATTACAGATAACATTTGTTCCCTATACTTTGGATCAGCTTTCATATTCTTAAATGCTTCTTCTGATATGTTGATTGCAACATTGGCTATTGTTCTATCCCTTGGTATCTTATCAATTTCAGCATAAAATTCCTTTTTGAAAATTACCATCTCTTCCGCCTCTGATAATTCCCGTGTACTTTCTGTTTTCTCCAATGCGAACTTCTCCGTATTATTTACGTTTTTTGTTGTTGCCACATTGTTCTGATAATAACTCTGTCCTACTCCACTAATAGACATTTTAGTCCTCCATTCTAACAATTTTTTAGTTTCCTTTTTATCGATAAGGCAATGTCATTTCTTCCATTCTCCTACCTTCTCCTGCTGTAACATGACTGTCACATGGAATACATCCCCTTTCACTTTTATGTTTACGCCCCCAAGATACCTCTCTGCCACATCACGCACATTTTCAAGCCCAATCCCATGTTCTGTGATAATCCCCGGCAGGGTACTCTGTTTCGTTGTTGGCGGAATAACCCTTCCTCCCGCCTGCACAGGCACAGCCCCGTCAAAACTATTCTCGACATCCAGCAATACAAACTGTTTCTTTCGTTTCATTGTAAGACGTATGAACCCTTTCCCCGGTTCCAACTTCTCGCAGGCTTCTAATGCATTATCCAGAAGGTTGTTCAGAATAATCCCTAAATCGAATACCGGGATTTCCCCTCCATACTGAAAATCTGAATCAAACCGGATTCCCGCTTTCTCCGCCCTGCGGTATTTATCGTTGATAATGACATCCGTTACCGCATTCCCTGTCACATACTTATATTCCAGTTCCTGCATGGTCTCATCCATCCGCCGTACATAGTCCTCTATCTCCCCATACTCCCCGGCTCCTG
>OFFY01003213.1_pt1 | contig 10197 bp, 10 predicted proteins | sample 1521481 | NCBI WGS metagenome assembly OFFY01 (sample SAMEA3504117, study PRJEB24116) | mouse gut metagenome | biome: mouse gut; feature: mouse-associated habitat; material: faeces | place: Denmark | collected 2011
CAGCCAGACCCTTCCCAGGGGCAGCGGACGTTATATTGCCTCCTTCATTGGTTTTGCTCCGGCGGATGATCCGCAGGTGATCGCATTAGCCATTGTAAATAATCCCCAGGGGGTGTATTATGGAGGTCAGGTGGCGGCGCCGATTATCCGTCAGCTGTATGAAAATATACTGCCCTATCTGGGAATTACAGAGTATCATGAGAAAGAGGAATGAGCCATGAGTAAGATCAGTATGGCAGCAGTCATGATTTCATTCTGTATCAGCGCACTTTCGGGACCGGTTTTGATTCCCTTTCTGAGGCGGCTGAAATGCGGCCAGACGGTGAGAGAGGATGGCCCTGCCGCGCATCTGAAGAAGACCGGGACTCCTACTATGGGGGGGATTCTGATATTGGGCAGCGTGGCGGCAACCTCCCTGCTGTTTATGAAGGATTATCCGAAGATGGCGCCGGTTCTTTTCCTGACAGTCGGATTCGGGATGGTAGGACTGCTGGATGATTACATAAAGGTAGTATGCAGGCGTTCTATGGGACTCACCTCCTGGCAGAAGCTTTTCGGGCAGCTGCTGGTCACGGGAATCTTCGTATGGTATCTGACCCGTTATACCGATGTCAGCCTGGCCATGCGGGTGCCCTGGTCGGATGGTATCTATCTGGATTTTGGGATCTGGAATATACCGATTTTATTTTTCATCGTTTTGGGAACGGCCAACGGCACCAATTTTACGGACGGCCTGGACGGCCTGGCGGGGAGTGTCACTTTGATGGTGGCGGTGTTTTTTGCCGTGGCGGCCATCGGAACCGTGTCGGGGATAGCACCGCTGCCCTGTGCCGTGGCGGGGGCGCTGATGGGATTTCTTTTGTTTAATGTGCATCCGGCGGCGGTGTTTATGGGAGACACGGGTTCTCTTGCACTGGGAGGATTTGTGGCGGGCTGTGCCTATATACTGCAGATGCCGCTGTATATAGCGATTGTGGGCGTGATCTATCTCGTAGAAGTCTGTTCGGTCATCCTGCAGGTGGGATACTTTAAGGCCAGCGGCGGAAAACGGATTCTCAGGATGGCGCCCCTCCATCATCATTTTGAACTCTGCGGATGGTCGGAGACAAGGATCACGGCAGTGTTTACCATTATCACGGCGCTGATGTGCCTCCTGGCCCTGGGGGCGATAAAGTAAAAAACAAACTGGAATAGAGGTAAAGTATGAAAGCAGGAGAAAAATGTCTGGTAATCGGTTCCGGATTAAGCGGAATCGGTTCTGTCGGACTTCTGGAACATATCGGGGCGGAAGTGGTATTGTACGACAGCAATGAGAAACTTACGGAGGAAAAGATGCGCGCGCTCCTTCCTTCCGGCAGCAGTGCGTGCTGTGTGGCGGGAGAACTGCCGGAGGAGATCCTGAAAGAGACACAGACCGCAGTATTAAGTCCGGGAGTTCCCACGGATATCCCGCTGGTAAACGCACTGCGGGATAACGGAGCAAATATCATAGGGGAGATCGAGCTGGGCTTTTGCCGGGAACGGGGCAATGTAGCGGCCATCACCGGCACTAACGGCAAGACCACCACCACCACGCTCACCGGCGAGATTATGAAGGCACATTTCGGGGAAGAGAAGACGTTTGTGGTGGGGAATATCGGCAATCCCTATACATCGGAATGTTTAAAGACTTCTCCGGATTCCGTGACGGTGGGGGAGATCAGTTCTTTCCAGCTGGAGACCATGCAGCGTTTTCATCCGGCAGTTTCAGCCATATTGAACATTACGCCGGATCATCTGAACAGACATCATACCATGGAGGCATATGTGGCCGCCAAGGAAAATATCGCGGCAAATCAGACGGGGGAAGATATCTGTGTATTGAATTACGATAATCCATATACCAGGGATTTCGCCGGCAGGTGCCCGGCCAGAGTGGTTTTCTTTTCCGTCTCCGAAGTATTGGAGGACGGGTATTTCCTGGAAGGCGAAAAGATTGTAAAAGCGCAGGGCGGCGAGAGGGAGATTTTGCTGGATATCCATGAGGACATGAACCTGGTGGGCATGTGCAATGTGGAGAACGTGATGGCGGCAATTGCCATAGCGGAGGGGATGGGTGTTCCCATGGACACGATCCGCAGGGTGGTAAAGGAATTCAGGGCGGTGGAGCATCGGATTGAATTTGTGGCGACCAGGAGGGGCGTGGACTATTATAATGATTCCAAGGGAACCAATCCGGACGCGGCTATCCAGGGGATCCGGGCTATGAGCAAACCTACAATACTGATCGGCGGGGGATATGATAAACAGAGTGAATACGACGAATGGATCGAGAATTTCGGGGGGAAGGTAAAATGGTTGGTGCTCATCGGACAGACCAGGGAGAAAATCGCGGAATGCGCAAGGCGGCATGGCTTTGACAGAATCCGTTTTGCGGATACCTTTGAGGAATGCCTGGAGATCTGCACTGCGCTGGCCCAGAGCGGAGATGCGGTGCTTCTGTCACCCGCATGCGCCAGCTGGGGAATGTTTCCCAATTATGAGGTGAGGGGACAGCGATTCAAGGAATATGTCAGGGGATTGGAATAAGGAGTATATATGGCGGCACCCAAAACGGCAAGAAGGAAGAAAAAAGAACAGTCGGAATATTTCTTTGATTACAGCCTTTTGTTTATCGTGCTTTTTTTGCTGGGATTCGGGCTGGTGATGATCTATTCGGCAAGTTCCTACAGTGCGTTTGAGGAATATGAGGATACGGCATATTATCTGAAGAAGCAGCTGATAGCTGTCATTATAGGGCTGGGACTGATGATTGTGGTGGCCAATATTCCGTATCACTTCTGGGAGCGGTTTGCAGTGCTGGGCTATTTGGTGTCCGCGGCATTGATTCCGGTGGTGCTGACCCCTCTGGGGGTGGCATCCCACGGAGCCAAGCGCTGGATCAAGATTCCGGGTATCGGTATGAACCTGCAGCCTGCGGAGGTGGCGAAGCTGGGCATGATCCTTTTTCTGGCGGTGCTGGTGTGCAAGATGGGGAGGGGCGTACGCAAGTTTAAGGGATTTCTCGTGATGATGGCCTTTCCGATTCCCATTGCCGCGGAAATCTATCTAATCACCCAGAACCTGAGTTCCGCCATCATCGTAATGGGCATTGCGGTGATCATGGTGTTCGTAGCCAGTCCTGATTACAAGAAATTCGTCATTATGGCATTGCTGGTAATTGCCGCAGCGGCAGTGGTTATTTATCTGGTAGTATCCGGAAGCGATATTTTCGCCTTCCGTGGCAATCGTATCAAATCCTGGCTTAATCCGGAGAGCGATCCTTCGGACACAGGGTTTCAGACATTGCAGGGCCTGTACGCCATCGGCAGCGGGGGCGTCTGGGGCAAGGGACTGGGGCAGAGCATGCAGAAGCTCAGCTTCCTTCCGGAGGCCCAGAATGATATGATCTTCTCCATTATCTGTGAAGAGCTGGGCCTCTTCGGAGCAATTGCCATTATCCTGATGTTTGTCATGCTGCTGTGGCGGATGATGGTGATTGCCAACAACGCGCCGGATTTGTTCGGGGCCATGTTGGTGGTGGGGGTCATGGGACATATAGCGGTACAGGCGATTCTCAATATCGCCGTGGTGACGGCAACCATTCCAAATACGGGTATTTCTCTTCCGTTTATCAGTTACGGAGGCTCGTCGGTCATGTTTCTGCTGATTGAGATCGGCCTGGTCCTGAGTGTGGCCCGCAGGATTCAGTTGAAAGAATTATAAACGAACAAGGTACAAAAGGTACTTTTTCCTCATAGGATAGAATAGTTCAATCAATTTTAATGCCGGATGGTGTTTTTATGGATTCTATTCGTATTCAGGGAGGAATTTGCCTTCAGGGAAAAGCTCGTATACAGGGGTCAAAAAATGCTTCGCTGCCTGTCCTGGCAGCTACATTGCTGGTGGGGGAGGGTTCCTATATCGGGAACTGTCCCCGGATAGCGGATGTACATTCCATGGTCAGCCTGCTGAAAAGCCTGGGCTGTGCGGTGTATTGGCAGGAGACGGGCATTGTCGTGGATTCGTCAAATGTCGGGAAGAGAGAAATGCCGAAAGAGGCGGTGAGGGGGATGCGCTCGTCACTCTGCCTTTTGGGCGCACTTTTGGGCAGATGCGGGGAAGTGATCATGGAATATCCCGGCGGCTGCGTCATCGGGGAGCGTCCCATTGATCTGCACATGTCTGCCCTGGCGCAGATGGGGGTGGAATTTACCCAGACAGACGGGAAAATCCGGGCTGCGGCAAATTCCCTTCACGGAGCCTGTATCGATCTGCCGTTTCCTTCTGTGGGAGCCACTGAGAATATTATTCTGGCAGGAGTAGCGGCGGAAGGGGAGACAATCCTCACGGGCGCGGCCAGGGAGCCGGAAATTCTCACGCTGAGCCGTTTTCTGTGCCGTTGCGGCGCCTGCATCGAGGGCGCGGGAAGCAGCCGGGTGGTGATTCATGGAGGAAAGAGATTGTACGGGGCGGATTTTTGGGTGCCTGCGGACAGGATTGTGGCAGGGACTTATCTGTTCGGCTGTATCGGTGCGGGAGGAAACGTATTTCTGGAACATGCCCCTGCGGAAGAGATGGAGGCCGTTCTTCTGACGGCGGAGCAAATGGGGGGACATGTGTGCGTATCAGAGGAGGGAATCTATGTACAGGCGCCGGGCAGACCCTTTCCGGTGGATCTGGTGACGGCGCCCTATCCGGGTTTTCCGACGGATCTTCAGTCGGCGGTGCTGGCGGCGGAAGCCAGGGGCATGGGTTGTACTCATATAGAGGAAACCATATTCGAGAATCGCTTTCGCATTGTGGAAGATCTCCGGAAGATGGGGGCCTGTATAGAACAGTCGGATGCCCGCCATGTGACGGTACAGGGCGTGGAAACGCTGCGGGGGGCCAGGCTTACGGCAGGGGAGCTTCGCGGCGGCGCAGCGCTGGTTGCGGCAGGCGTGATGGCACAGGGGGCGAGTTTTGTAGGAGGCTGTTCCTATATATACCGCGGATATGAAAATATCTGCAGGGATTTCAGAGAGTTGGGAGCGCGTGTGACAAGTGTTTAAAAGCAAAAGATTGGTTGTGGGTATATTGCTGATTGCGGGCCTGCTTCTGGCAGTGTTGCTTGGTGTGGGCGGCTATATAAAGAAGACTTACACCATCCGGACGGTTTATGTGGAGGGGAATGTCCATTACACGGAGGAGGAGATCAAAGCCATTGTCATGGATGGCTTTCTGGGAGATAATTCCCTCTATCTGTCCCTGAAATATAAAAATAAGGGGATAGAGGGAATTCCCTTTGTGGATGTGGTGGATGTGGATATATTGTCTCCGGATACGATTAAGATCATTGTGTATGAGAAAACGTTGACAGGCTGTGTGAGATACCTGGACACCTATGTGTATTTCGACAGAGACGGGTATGTGGTGGAGAGCTCCAGCGTGCGGACAGTGGGCATTCCCCAGATCATGGGGCTGGAGTTCGATTATATTATGACAGGGGAGATACTTCCGGTTAAGGATGAGGAAGTCTTTAAAAGTATTCTGGATCTGACGAAGCTTTTGCAGAAATATCATCTGACGCCGGATCGGATCTACTTCAACAGTCTGGAGGAGATTACGATTTATTTTGAAAATACAGAGGTTGCCCTGGGGAATGAAGCGCTTCATTTGGAGGACAAGCTGATGATTCTGCCGGATTTACTGGCGAAGCTGGAGGGGAGAAGCGGCGTTCTGCAGATGCAGACTTATGATGAGGACAGCGGTAAATATACTTTTAAGCCGGGAGGTTAATATTTTTGTAAAAAAATAGTTGATTAATTTCGGAAATGATTATATGATAGTAGATATGAGTCGGAGAGAAGTAGGAAAAGGAGGATACGCTCTTGCTGGAGATTAAGACAAACGACGCTGAATCTGCTGCCAGAATTATTGTAGTCGGTGTAGGTGGCGCAGGTAATAATGCTGTGAATAGAATGATTGACGAACAAATCGAAGGTGTGGAATTCATCGGTGTGAATACGGACAAGCAGGCATTGCAGCTGTGCAAGGCTCCCAATTTATTACAGATCGGGGAGAAGCTGACAAAGGGACTGGGCGCAGGGGCCAAGCCGGAGATCGGCGAGAAGGCTGCGGAGGAGAGTGCGGAAGAAATCTCCGCTTCCCTGAAAGGGGCGGATATGGTATTTGTCACCTGCGGTATGGGGGGCGGTACGGGAACCGGAGCCGCGCCCGTAGTGGCGAGGCTTGCAAAGGAAATGGGAATTCTCACGGTGGGGGTGGTGACCAAACCCTTCCGTTTCGAGGCTAGGACGCGTATGGTGAATGCTCTGGGCGGGATCGAGCGTATCAAAGAGCATGTGGATACGCTGATTGTGATACCCAATGACAAGCTGCTGGAGATTGTGGACAGGCGTACCACTATGCCGGAGGCACTTAAGAAAGCGGATGAAGTGCTGCAGCAGGCCGTTCAGGGAATCACGGATCTGATCAATCGGCCGGCTATCATCAATCTGGACTTTGCGGATATCGAGACGGTTATGAAGGATAAGGGAATCGCACATATCGGTATCGGCGAAGGCAAGGGAGACGACAAGGCTCTGGCGGCCGTGAAGATGGCAGTGGAGAGTCCTTTGCTGGAGACCACGATCAGCGGGGCTACAGATGTCATACTTAATGTATCCGGGGACATCACGCTGCCGGATGCAAGCGATGCGGCAGATTATGTCCAGAGCCTCACAGGGGAGGATATCAATATCATATTCGGCGCCATGTACGACGAGTCCAGATCGGACAGCTGCAGCGTCACGGTGATTGCCACCGGACTGGAGGATAATGGCGGCGGGAATCAGCTGCAGTCGCGTTTCGGGAGCAGCTCTCTGTACAAGCAGCCCTCCACACATATCGCGTCAAGTTCGTTAAAGGTTCTGAACGGACAGGCCGGCAAGACGGAGCCTGCAGCCCCCGGCGCTGCACAGGGTATTCAGAAGCCGGTGGATATCCGCGGTTCCGTGGAGGAGAAGACGCTCAAGATTCCTGATTTTCTCCAGAGAAAATAAATCGTATTCCATTCAAAACCGGACGGGTCTGCGTCCGGTTTTTTGTCGAAAAATTCTTGTATTTTATCCCTCTCTTTGACAAAATCCTGTGTCCAATCCTTTTATAATAAATATGAAAAGGATGATACCGATGCATTACATAGTATATGTTGACAGTCTGTTCTTTCTTAACTTCATAATGAATCTGTACCTTCTGATACTGGTGGATCACAGCATGCTTCGCCATGTCAGAATATGGAGGATGCTTTCCGGGGCTTTGGCTGGGGCAGTTTGTTTCCTTGTTCCGTTCTGGACAGGTGGGCCGGCTTTTTTCAGAATGGCTGCGGGAATCGTGTTGGGAACGGCAGGAATGCTGTGCATCACATTTCAGGTGAGGAGCCTTGGAATGTTTCTGAAGCTTCTGGAGAGACTGCTGCTGTATTCCTTCGGATTGGGAGGTGCGCTGCTTGTTCTGATCAGATATCTGCCCGGAGGCAGGGCCTTTTGGACCGGTACTTTGGAGCTTTTGGGGGCGGGCGGTCTGGGGGTTTTGCTGCTTCTTAAGTTTCGCCGGGGTTCCGATCCGGGGAACAGCCTTTGCAGGGCGGTGCTGATCCGGAAGGGGGAGAAGCTTGCGGTGACGGCATTGATGGATTCAGGGAATACATTGATTGAGCCGGTTAGCGGAAAGAGTGTCTCCATCGTGGACAGGGCGGTCTTTGACAGACTTTGGGGGCAGGAACGGGACACCTTCAGAGCGATTCCCTATCACAGTATCGGGAAACGCCGGGGGATCCTGGAGGGATATCTGCTGCCGGAACTGGAGCTGGAGACAGAAGGGATGGTATTTCGGTTTACGCAGGTGTATATCGCCGTCAGCAACGAAGAAATTTCAGGAACAGAGAATGCAGAAGGAGAATCCGTGAAGATGATAATTAATCCCGGGCTCTTTGCGCAGGGCAACGGGAGCCGCATGAAAGCGGCAGAATGAGAGGCATAATGATTCTGAAAGTGATGATTCCTGGCAAGATTCAATTCAAGATGATCCGCAGGGACAAACTGCTCCTGCACAAAAAGGGGGAGGTTCACTATATCGGCGGCGCCGAAGTGCTGCCTCCGCCGCTGGAACTGGAGACGGAGAGCAAGGTGATCGGAGATTTGGGGACAGAGTATGACGATGAGGCAAAGGCTACCTTAATCGAGCACAATCTCCGTCTGGTTGTCTACATAGCAAAAAAATTCGATAATACGGGTGTGGGTGTGGAAGATTTGATTTCCATTGGGACAATCGGGCTGATCAAGTCCATCAACACCTTTAAACCGGACAAAAATATCAAGCTGGCGACCTATGCGTCCAGGTGTATAGAGAATGAGATTCTGATGTATCTGCGCCGGAATAACAAGACCAAGCTGGAGGTTTCCATAGATGAGCCGCTGAATGTGGATTGGGACGGAAATGAGCTGCTTTTGTCGGATGTGCTGGGAACGGATGAGGATGTGATCTATCGGGACATCGAGAATGAGGCGGAACGTAAGGTACTGCTGGGGGCTATCAGCAAACTGTCCGAGCGGGAGAAGAAGATCATCAGGCTGCGTTTCGGTCTGGGTACCAGGGACGGACAGGAGATGACGCAGAAGGAAGTGGCTTCCCTGTTGGGAATATCTCAGTCCTATATATCCAGGCTGGAGAAGAAAATCATGCGCCAGCTGAAAAAGGAGATGAGCAGTAATATTTAAGTTTTGGTCTTTGCAAGAGGGAGAAATCATGGTACAATGTTGACTTGAAAGGGCATCATGTCAACTTCTGATTCCATATGCGCTGGTGCGCATGAAATTATGGTACAATATAAAATAATGACCTCGCACATGGTACGAAAGAGGTATTAACGTGATTCAACGACAAGATATATTATCGATGGAATATCTGAAAAAGACGGAATTTACGGGGTCTCATCAGGGAATGCGCTACAGGCTGGAGGGCGTGACGGATGAGGCGGGAGAGAAAAGACTGCGTTGTACGGTATGGCCGGAGCCGTTTCACTTTTTCGCCACGTCCCCTGATCAAAAGGAAGCGGCCGAGTTCCCTTTTGCGGAAGACGGTGTTGCAGGCGCCGTGGCATGGATGAATGATAAACTGGTTCGGGATAAGGATAAATGGGAACACGCAGAGAATAATTGGGATCGATAACCGGAATGAAAGATAAGCTGCGTGCGCAGACAAGCCGGGGGCCTGCCGATCTGCGGAGAAAATAAAATGTTAAAATATATATATAGGGATTTGCTGTCCATGATCAGATTCCTTCCCTGGGGGCTGATGATGGGGGCAGCGGTTTCCGCCGTATTTTTATGGGCGGGAAACCGAAGGCGGAGGAAAGGGGTGCAGCAGGCGCAGGTTTTGCCTGTGACAGCCTTTTGTATCTATCTGTCTGTCATGCTGATCATTACGTTTCTGTCCAGGGAGAGCGGCAGCGGACAAAGCCTGGTGGATCTGGAAATTTTTTCTACCTGGGGGATCAATGACAGGAACAATGCCTTTGTCATAGAGAATGTCCTGCTCTTCGTGCCCTACGGCTTTCTGGCGGGCTTTGCCTTCGGGCGGTATCGCAGGTTCCTGCCCTGCCTGGCGCTGGGGGCTGCGACGAGCCTGGGCATCGAGACGCTGCAGCTGGTCACGGGGAGGGGATTCTTCCAGATAGACGACATCCTGACCAACACGCTGGGGGCTGTAGTGGGATTCCTGCTCTACAGGCTTTTGGGGTTGTTCGGGAAAAAATGATGGCTGGGAGGGCTGTTCGTGGCAGAAGAAGATTATGGGAGTGTAGTCAAAACGCTATGTAGCGGTGACCGCCTTACGCGGTCAGATAGCTGCGCATGGTGCGCAGGGCGTTTTTTTCCAGGCGGGAGACCTGGGCCTGGGAGATGCCGATGGATTCCGCCACCTCCATCTGGGTCTTGCCCTCAAAAAAGCGCAGGGAGATGATTTCGTGCTCCCTGGGGTTCAGGCGCTTCATGGCTTCGCTGAGGGAGAGATGTTCCACCCAGTTCTCTTCCTTGTTTTTTTTGTCGCTGATCTGGTCCATCACATAGAGGGTGTCGCCGCCGTCCGTGAGGATGGGCTCGTAGAGGCTCATGGGGTTCTGGATGGCGTCCAAGG
>OFFY01003215.1_pt1 | contig 10189 bp, 7 predicted proteins | sample 1521481 | NCBI WGS metagenome assembly OFFY01 (sample SAMEA3504117, study PRJEB24116) | mouse gut metagenome | biome: mouse gut; feature: mouse-associated habitat; material: faeces | place: Denmark | collected 2011
GGCCCTGGAAATTTTTGGGGGCTTTTGAAAAGATGGAAAAGCTTCTAGAACCACTGTAGGAGGTACAAGATGCTCCTGAGAACCCAGTAGAGGTGGGCAATGTCCTACATCTGATGGTTAAGGACAAAAGTATTCTTGAGATTTCTGGAAAGGTAGGAAATGTCCAGTTTCCCTTGGGAAAGCTGGGGATTTTTGTGCAAAATTTTGGACAGTTGGCGAAAATTCATAACTGTCTGCAAAGAAGTTGGAGCATTCAAACTATCTTGAGCTTATGAAACATTTTGTGCAGTCCACTGTTTAGATGTGGGCAGTTTAGGAGACCCTTAGGCAGAACAGAAATGTCCAAAAACCTCTGGGGAAGATGAAGAACCTACAGTTCCTTGTGAAGATGAAGAAATTTCCAGAGGCCTTTGATCAATTGACATAGATTCTGGTAGCACTTGAGTATTTTGCATAGACCCCAATCGTCTTGGGGTGGGAGGCAAAGTTCCCACAGTCTGCTTTACAGATATGTACTTTCCTACTGTGGCTTGTGCAGATAAACAATGCCCCCTCAGTGCCCTGAGAATACAAGGAAGACCCTAGAATCATGTCTTTAGTTTTAGTCACTTTCAGACTTCTTTCTTGCGATAGACAAGAATCCCACAGTTCCTTGCTCAGATCTCAAAGATGATGGTGGCACATGTAGTGATATAGTAAGATTCAGATGCAGTCCAGCACATCTGGAGCTGTCTGAAGTCCCTCAGAAAGATGGAGAATATTCATTTGCTTCTGATTCTGCTGGAGAAAAAGCTGAATGCAGTAGAGCCCCTTCAGCAGGTCCTGAGTGATGTGTCATTGCCTGGGCTAAGATGGAATGTGTCAGGCCCCCTGGATTGATTGCGAATATACTTGATTCCCTGGAACAGATGGGAATATTTCTACACCTCCTTGAGTAAAAAAATGAATGTCTGCCAGGTTCTTGAGGTGATGATGGCAAACTTCCTAGAGTAAGCAAAACAGATTTAGAAGATCTGACATCCTCTTTCACTCTAGGCAAAGGGCCCATGGTAGTCTCTTTGTGTTTACATTGTCCCAATCCCAATATACCTGTTGAATCAGTCGAAGGTTCTGGATACCTTTGGATGGATGACACAGAACTTTGCACATGCAAATTTCCAATTGCAACTGTGCAATTTTTCTTTTACCCTTAAGAAGTTAGCAAATGTTCTACATTTACAGTGATAGATAGTGGATATCCCTGACCACCTGGTGCAGATAGGTAGTGTTCTGGATAACTTGGGAAATACAAAAACTTCTCCTGATTTTCCTGGCTAGAGAGAACATATTCATTAGTCTGTGGCTAACATGATGAGCATTGTAAGTTGAGCAGATGGAGAAAATGTGAGAGCCCTCTAGTAATTAGATGGATGTTTGAACGAATTTGGTAGAGAAGACAGAGTACCTAAAGGTTCTTGTTTGGGTGTGTACAGAGACCCTTAGGCAGATAGAGAAGTTCCCAGAACCCTTTGTGCAGATGAAAAAGATCCTAACCTTCCTTCTGCAGGTCAAAAATTCCCAGAAGTACTTGAACAGACTGGAAATGTCCTTGTTCCTGCTTATCACTTTCTTTGTAACCTAGAGTCTCCGGGCTACATGGGAAAATTTCTTCAACTCCCTGGGCAGCTATGGGATGTCCCTACATGGATTCTGAATTCAGGTAAGATTGTCCAGACACCTGAGTAGATGATGAGTGTAATGAAGAAATTTGTGCAGATACATTCAGCTCAAGAGTTGCTTATGGATATAGGGAAGTTGTGACAAGTGTCCGCAAAGATATGGAGGGGCTCGACTTGCTTGTGTTGGTGAGAAATGGCCATGGGGCTTTGGGACATGTTGCAATGTTTCTGTTGCCCTTAGCATACATGAAGACATTCCCCAAGAACCTGAGAATGAAGACAAATGTTTATGAGTACACTGGGCAGAATCTGATATTCCCAGAATCTCTTGGGACGATGATGACTGATCAAAAGACTGTTGAGTATATGGTGAAAGGCCTATAGAAGCCTCAACATATATGCTAAGTTTGGTAGATAGCAAATGTGCTAGATCCTTGGGACTACAAAATAAGACTCCTGAGATCATTGGTCATATTGTGAATGTCCTGTATGACTTGAAGGATGTGGCAAAAGGCCTGTAGTCCCTTGAACAGATGGTGAGTTTTCCTGAGATTCTACCATGTGTGTTGAGTTCCCTAGCTTCTTTTGGAAAGATGCCGAATGTTCTAAAAAACCCTGGGAAAGATGGCAAAGCACCCATAGTTTCTTGGACAGGTATCAAGTGTTCTAGAGTTGTTTTCTTACATCTCACAGTTATTGAATTGCCTGATATAGTTTGCTAGTTTGTGGAAGTTTCTGAGAACATCATAGAGAAGTTGAGGATTTCACTTTCACTTGGGAATATGACAATGTTGTTGAGATTTTTTGGTTTTTGGGGTTTGTGTGTGTGTGTGTGTGTGTGTGTGTGTGTGTGTGTGTGTGTGTTTGTTTGTTTGTTTTTATGTCCTGGTGGATGAAGAAGATCTTTTTTCAGATGGAAATTTTTCTGACTTCCTATTTTCAAATTTGGGAGTTAGCATAACCCCTGTAGGAGGCAAAGGATCTGTAGTTCCTTGGAAACATGGCAAGGTATACAGATATTCTACTATGTATGATGAGTGCCCTAGCTTCTTCTGGAAAGATGCTGAACGCTCTAATTTCCCTGTGGTATAACTAAAAAACCCTAAGTCCCCTGGACAGTACAGATTGTTCTAGAGGTCTTTGTTTACAACTGACAATTGTTAGATTTCCTGTTGTAGTGTGAGGAGATGATGGTGGTGCAGATGATGAAGGTTTCACATTCCCTTTGGAAGATAACAATGTTTCCTTAGTTCCCTGGGTAGAGGGAGAAGATATCATAGCCTCTGTTTCAGATGGTGGATGTCATCGGGTATCTTGCATAGATAGAGAAAATGTATAAGGCTTCTGAAAAGAACTGAAATTTTTCACAGGTCCTGGTTCAGATGGTGAAATTTTAGAGTCCTAGTTTCAGATTTGGGTAGTCCCATAGTCCTTCTAAGAGATAAAGAATGTTTCTCAGCCCCTTTATTAGATGGAAATATTTGAGCCATCCTATGAGCACCTTGAGTAGATCCTAAAGGCCCTGTTTTACGTCTTGATGGTTCTACAGTCCCCTGTGGTATATAGACTGTCTCAGAATGTCTTTTTCTTATTTGTATTTTGTCCCTTCCTTTTGGGATGATATAAAAGACTCTAGGGTCCCTTGTGCCAGTGATGACATTTGAAGAGTTCTTTGCAAATGGAAATACCTAGTGTAGATGGTGAAGAATGCAGAGTCTGTTTAGAAGGTGTGTAAGTGGGCAGTGGTCCTTGGATATTTACCAAAGTTTCTAAGGCCTGGGAAGAAAATGAGTAAATTTTCTGAGCATTTGGTGCAGTAAGTGAGTCTTTTCCACCATCCTAGGTAGATAGCAAAGAACCTTGATGCCCTTGGCATGATGATGATGATGATGATGATGATGATGATGATGATACCAAAGCCTCAGTAGCAATAGCAGGTAAGGAAATTGCTACAGGATCCTAGCCAGAGAGCATGTTTTTTGGAAAAACAGAGACATTTTTCAAATGTCCTGGAGATTTCTGAGGATATAAATATGTCCACATATCCACATCCACAGATGGCAAATGTCCTTTATAAACCTTAGAAGATGAGGAAGTTGCCATATCACCTGGTCAAGAAAGAGAATGAGAGTTCCCTGTTTAGATGTGGTGAGTTCTGGAGTCTGTTGTGCAGTTAAGGATATTCCCACACTCCCTTGAACAGAAGACAAAAGTGCTACACTTCATTCTGAGGATGAGGGTGTTCCCTGTTGCCATTGGGTGAGTGACATTACATTTAGGGGAGAATCTGAGTCATACTGAGATAAATCTAGAACTCCATGAATGTGGGGAAAATTTGATGGCATATCATGATATAATGGTGAAAGGCTCACAGGCTCTGAAGCCACCTGTTTGGGTCCAGGAGCTACAATGGCTGAAGGGGAAATTGGCAGGGATCCTGGTCTAAGTGGCAAAGTTCCTACCATCTCTTGGGCAGGTTGGCAGGTTCTGAGTTTACTTTGGAGAGATAACAATGGTAATAAATTCTCTTGAGTACTTGGTGAAGTAGCAGCTGTACTCTGGGTAGTTGTGGAACAATCCACAGGCCTTTGCAAGGACATCAAAATTCCTGAAAACTCATGAGTTGAGATTCCATGTCCTGAAACTCATTGTGCTGATGAGGAAAGATCCAGATCTCCTGGAAGGTGGAGTGAATGTCCTGAATAACTTTTTGAAGATGGAATATTTTTCTAAACACCTTGGCCAGATGACAAAGTTCTGTAGTTCCATGGGCACCCAGATATACTGGGAAAAATCCTGAAAAACCAAAACACCTTTGCATAGGTGACAAAGTTTCTAGATGCCCATGGTTAAATAATGATGGTCTCACATATCCTAGAGCAGATGGTAAATATCCTACAACAATAATGTTTTAGTCAGAAGCGTTTTTAGATACTTTAGAAGATATGAAAATTTTCTGGTGTGTTTGGGCTAAAGACAAGTTCTAGATGATTTTTTTAGATGTGGACTTTCCCTCAGGCCCTTGATTTCACAAAGGAGATTGTGTAGTCCTGAAGTCTGATTTGCAAAAGGACAAATTACCTTAAGCATGGTCAAAATGTTCTGCATCATTTGAGAAAGATGAAGAAATTTCCTGGGCCAGATAGTAAACACATAAGAGCCTTTTGGTTAGATAATCTTGAGCCTTTTTGGGGAAATATGGATTGTCCAACATGCCCTTTGGTAGACTGAAGATGTGAGACTCACCTGAGGAGAAATTGTAGCTTTTGATGTTTCTTTGGCAGCAGGAGATGATGCAAGTCCCCTTTCATCAGAAGTTCTGGAGTCTCCTTTATCAGAAGGATCAACACTCAACCTGTTTTTAGTAGAAACCGGATGCTTGGGGAAAACATGGGTAGAGGGAGAAGGTCTACTACTTCCCATCAGAGAAGGCATGTGAAAGGAACACTCTTGGGTAGATGGAGATAATTGTAAAGCACCCTGTTCAGATATGGTAGATCCTATGACCATCTGCACAGATGGGGAAGGTCTTAATGTGTCTTGTGTACCCGTGCAAGTCTTGCCCGTGGCTTCAGAGTGAGGGGAATGTCCTAGAGATACCTGTGTAGATATGGTTTCTTCTAGAGCATCATGGACAAGTGTAAAAGATCTAAGAGCCTCATAGGCAGGTAGTGAAATTTCACTACCTCCCTGTCTACTAATGAAAGTGGCATCTCCTTAGAGCATCATGGATAGGTGTATAAGGTATAAAATCCCCATGGGCAGGTAGTCGAATTTCTTGACCTCCTTGTGTACTAGTGGAAGTTCCAAGAAACTTTTCTTCAGATGGAAAAGTGGATAACAACTTCTGTATAGAATTTTCAGGTGTCATAGACAGCTTGATGGGCAAAACAGCTTCCATGGGGCCTTTTGAATATGAATTAGAACCCAGAGGATTTTTGGCATTTGAAAATTTCTAGAGACTTATGCTGGCATGAAGAAGGACCAACAGGCTTTTGTGTAGGGGGGTAAGAATCTATAGTATCTTGTTTAGTTGGGGAAGAAGGCTGATCCTCCTGAGGTGATAGGGAAGATCTAATAGTCTCCTATAAAGTTTGGGGCAGCTCAAATTTTCTGAATTTGGAGGGATGCTGAGGACCCTCTTCTTTAGAGTTCAGAGTGTTAACTGGTATGGTGTCCACTCTAAGTCGCCCTTTGAAAGATTGAGAAGGTCTCAGACTGCCTGTGGAAGATGCTGATGGTTCTAGTTCACTTCCTGTATGTGCAGAAGCGAAAGGCCTTTTGGAAGACTCAGGAATTTCTACCACGTCTTGAGTATGTATGGAACTCACAAGATCCTATTCTTGGAATGGCAAATATCCTTGAGCTCCTGGTGTAGGTGTGGACATTTTTCTCTTTCCTTGAGCATTTATTAGAGGTGTGAGGCTCACTTGGGACATTGTGATTGCATGTATTTCCCTTTGGACTGAAATAGATGATGTGAGCACATTTCTTATTGGTAGAGGACTTTGAAAGGCCTCTTGGTTTCATGGAGAATGACTGAAATTCCCTTGGTCAGGAGGGTCAGGTCTCAAAATAACTCTAGTAGGAACAGATTGCATAGGACACTTTGGGGGGAAAGAGAAACATCTTTGGATGTCTTTCTGAGAAGACTTTGCTCTCTGCCCTGTTTTGGCAGCTGGCAAACATTTTCAACTCTGCTAGGGAAAGGATGTGGGACATGATACTTTTGGGACAAATCACTGACATTACCCTTGGGGGAAAAGGTTTAGAGCCCCCTTTATGTGACTTACACTCCTGTTGTAGGTCCTCTTGACCAGAGGGTTCTTCTCCAAAATGCTTTGGAAGAAAATTGGAAAGAAGAGAGTCATGTAGTGTAATGGATAACCTTTTGGAAAGCCTTCTGGAAGAGCAGGCATTATGATTTTACTGTCAGCACAAGTGAGTAGTCTTTGAGATGCCTGTGCAGATGTTCAATGTCCCATAGAGTATTGGAAAAATTTGGATAGTTCCATTACCTCTTGGCTGGATAAGGAAAGACCCTGAGCATTTTGGGGAGAATTAGGAGATCCCAGATATCCTTGGCTAGATCGGGAAGGGTGTAAGGAACCTTGAATGTTTGGAGAAATTTCCTGTCCATGTTGGCCAGCAGAAGAGTAGGCAGAAGATGCCCCAGGCACTGTGTGATCTTCTTTGAACTTTTTAATGGCATCTCCAGTACCGTGTTTGGAAGATATTACAGGCATTCAGGCATCCAACTGGTGAAAATCCATAGGTTCTTCACCCAGTGGACATAGGCTGGCTTCTTTTCACCTATCTATGCATGGACACAGCAGATGAGGCCACTCATTTTCTGGTGGAAGGTGGTAAAACAGATTGTCTGGTACCCTGCTCAGTGGGTTACTCATGAACTCAGGAAACATCAGAGAAAGTGTAACTGATCATTTTTTTTTGTTCTCTTTTAGCTCCTTCAGAGGGCCCAGGGTCGTGTAAATGGCTAAACGCTTTATAAGAGCTTTGGGTTTCTGTAGCTCGTCTGCAACATGAGCATCAGATTTTTTTGAATGTGTGGTCTTCATAGGGCTTTAGGCACCTGAACTTGTGCCGTTTCTGTATAAGGAGCCCTGGAGGCACAAAGTCCTTCGGGTCTCTGCTGGTCAAATGCTTCCCCTGTTGGCTTAAGGTGTTAAATACAGCTGGGGGTCAGTGAAGTGGGCCCCAGGCTATTCCCCGATTGGGGTAGGGTATCACCTTTCTTTGGGCGACACTGAAGGCAGTACCAGGCTCTAGAAGCAGGGAAACCTGTGGTCTGTGGTCATAGGGTCAAGTCTGTGCTGAGGCTCGCTGCCATCTCTCCACATGTCTTGCCATTTAATCATTAAGAAAATTGTTCAAGAAACATGAAATGGGCGACTGACCCTTAAAGGGGCAAGGAATGGACTTGCCAATGGTGACTTGCAGAAAGAAACAATGAAGCAGCATCCTTTAAGAGTGATGCTCTCTCCTGAAAATTTTGGACATATCGTAAGGCAAATCGCACAGAATATAAGTAACAGTGGCCTCAGGAATCAAGCAAATTTTGAGAACGGCTGTCCTCATGCCTTCTCCGGCCTGTCCCGAGCCTAGATAATGGCTACCCTCTTGCCTGCACAGGCCAATCTGGAACCTGTAGATTGGTTGTCCTTGTTCTTGCACTGGCCAATCCTAGGCTGCCTCACTTTGCAGTTCTGCTTCAGGTAGCACGGCAATCGTCCAAAGTTTCTGAATGAGGAAGGACCCCGAGGACTCTCTTCTTTAGGGTTCAGAGTGCTACCTGGTCTGGTGCCCACTCTAAGGGGTCATGACAAGGAATTGTTGAAGTCAGAGCATGATATGAAATAATGGACATGTTCTTAGGAGGCTGTGATCTCAAGTCCATTTTACACCAGGATAGATCCCTATAACCTGTGGTAGTCAGTGAGATTTTCAGTGACGTCAGTTTCCATCTCATAAATGAATGGGTAAGTTTTATCCATACAATTCCTCCTCAGAGGCTATGGGGATAGACAAACACTGGCATACTTGCTAGGGAAAGAACTGGTGATAGTATTTGAATAGAGCAAAGAATGCATGGAATTGATATCACAGATATTATTCTGTATTTTAAAAACGAACTCTCCTAGATAAATTTGTGACAACTGTGAGTCTAACTGGATGCTGAAAGACATCTCTGAATGACTAATACTTACTGAAATATTACTGTGCAATTAACATGTTATTGTTCAGAGAATAAGGGCAAAACAGTAATCTATTTATAGTACAGATGCAAGTTTTATTTCCAATATTTTAACTGTTTTTGACTAGATTCAGAACACAGACAAAGTTGGACTCCTGAATGTAGCACTAGTGGCCTTAAAGAATTGTTTTGTCTGTCACAGTTAGCAAGTTGGGTTCTTATTCATTTTCATATTTGGATTGCTTGTTGAAGGTCATATAATTCTCCTGAAGGACAACAGGCAAATGGCTCACATCAGTGGCAACACATGGAAAATTCAGTTTATGTCCAATGATGCAGCTGGAATATAGTTGCACAGGATTGTTTATTAAACACTTAGTCAAGCTGATTCTTTGAAAGGTCATGTTTTATAGAAATTGGTACACTGAGAAAGTGTAAAATTGAGGCTATAAGTGAAGATCCTTCTTTACTGACACAGAAACTTTGTTTGCCTGTTGCATACCTTGCCAGTTTTCTAAGAGCAGTTTTTGATCTTGCTGGATGAAAGGTGTTTATTTGGCTCCTCTCTTTGATTTTTGTGAAGGATTTCTGTTTCCCTTTGGCTATGCAGCAATAAAGGCTTGCATCATTCAGAAACTCAGGGACACTTTCTATCAACCAGTTATTTCCTTGTGCCATTGCCTCAGTGCTATGCCATAAGTTCTTTCTTCTTGGAATTCTTGAATGCTTTACCACCCCCTCTCTTTTTTTTTAACTCCAACTTATCTCAGGAGTTTATATTTAAAAGCTATTTGCTGTCAGAATATCCACTCTTCTCCTACAATCTGGGGTAACTTGTATTCCTGGCTAATTCTGTATTAACTATTCTTATCTGAATTTCTAGTTGGTCTTTTGCTATCTCTGAAAACATTGAATTTAAGTAACAGAACAATCCTGCTAGGCATGAAGAACTTGCTGCATGGTAAAATGGGTAGGAAATTATATGTATCGATTCAGATAATATACACCTTTTGAGAATTAGCTGTGCAATCTTAATGTCAGAACAAAATAGCTTTCTGGATTTAAGTTACTGTTACTATGTTTCTTTCAGATAATCTATAAAGGCAAAATGAGTAGTGGTTTATAAATGGAGAAATGCTTGATTTAAGCATGGTGATATTGAAAAGAAAGTTCAATTTTTCACTTTGAAATTAAATCTCTGAAGATGATAACTTAACTTGTGTTTGGAAAAGATTTCTGTGAATTTTTAAAAATATCATTATTAATATCAGCAGTATAAAGTTGTTCAAACAAAATGACTTTTATTCATTGTAAATGTAATAATGAAAATAACTGAATAGGTTTGTAGCATTTAACACAGTAATTAATATTCTTTAATAAAGCTTTTAAAATCTATTCCTTTTCTTAAGTTTATTCTCTTACATGAACAAACAACTGAATGACCAGGAAAGACATAAGACCAAGTCTTTTTGTAAACTAAATTAATATCTTTTGACATTTGGCATGTTAAAAGCTTGACACTGGAAGTCAGTCAAACAAAATGTTGGTTTGGATATTTAATAGGGCCTTGGTGTACTTTCTTTTTCATGACTGGAGCTGTATTGATGACACCATTGTGCTTTTATGCTATTTCTCCTAGCAGAGTTTTGTGGGAACAGTAAGACACTCTTGTTTGTCCTGTCTTAATGTTTTCTTACAATTTATCTTCTTATGACTCCTCCTCATCCCTTCTCTCTTTCTCTCAGTCTCTGTCTTTCTGTTTTTCTGTGTCTCTGTCTATCTTTCTCTGTCTCTCTGTCTCTGTCTCTGTCTCTGT
>OFFY01003217.1_pt1 | contig 10187 bp, 9 predicted proteins | sample 1521481 | NCBI WGS metagenome assembly OFFY01 (sample SAMEA3504117, study PRJEB24116) | mouse gut metagenome | biome: mouse gut; feature: mouse-associated habitat; material: faeces | place: Denmark | collected 2011
TCCTCTCCGAAAATGTGCAGTTCGCCGGAACTGGGGGCCGTCAGGCCCAGGAGCATTTTCATGGTGGTGGTTTTCCCAGCTCCGTTGCGGCCCAGCAGGCCGTAAATCCGCCCCCGCCGGACGTGAATGTTCAAGTCGGAAACGCTTTTCTGGCTTCCATAGAGTTTTGTCAGTCCAGCCGTCTCAATAATACAGTCATTCATTGGCAATACCTCCTTGTCGTTTGTGACATTATCATAGCACCTTCTCCTTGAGAGAACCTTGCGGCAAACTTGAATTTACCTTGAGATTGGAACGCTGTCCTATGCAGGATATGAAAAAAGAGGTATAATACACCCAGTCGGAACTGTTGGGAGGTGTGCTGCGTGAAAGACAAACCGATTCTTGTTGTGGACGATGAGCTTGATCTGCTGGCTATGGTCCGATCGATTTTTGAGCGGGCGGGATTTACACAGATCATAACCGCTTCCTCCGGGGAAGCGGCTTTGGATGAATTTTTTAAGAAAAAGCCTGCAATGGCAATCCTGGATGTGATGATGCCGGACATGGACGGGTTTGAGTTGCTGCGGGAAATCCGTCAGATCAGCGGGATTCCCGTCCTGATGCTGACCGCTAAAGGAGAAGCCGAGGACAGGTGCCGAGGACTGGAACTGGGGGCAGACGATTATCTGGTCAAGCCTTTTCTGCCCAAGGAGCTTCTTCTGCGGGTCAACGCGATTTTGAAACGGGCATATCCCGACGGCAATCGGACGGTAATTCTTGCTGCATCCACAGTGGATTTAGACCGTGCGGAGGTCCGCCGGGGCGAAACGGTTTTCTCTCTGACCGGAAAGGAGTACGCAATTTTTCTGAAGCTGGCGGAGAATGCCGGGCGTGTCGTCACCATTGGCGCTCTATGTCAGGCCGTCTGCGGAGAAATCTGGACAGGATATGAAAATACGCTCATGTCCCATATCCGTCACTTGCGGGAGAAGATCGAAGATACTCCATCAGTGCCAGTCTCTCTCCTGACCATCAAGGGCCTGGGCTACAAACTCGTGGTAAAGGGGTGATCATTTTGAATCCGATACAAAGGTTTTTCCGGAAATATTTCCTTTCTACAATCGCAGCTCTGGCGCTGTTCCTGTTGATGAACCTTGCGCTTGCGGTCGCAATCCGGGTGATTGCTGACTGCCGTACTTCTGCCCCCGACTTGTCGGTATCTGCTCTCTCCGCTATGGTGTCAGAGGTGAGTGGTGTGATTGAGGCGGAACCGGATTTGTCCCGCATACTGTCCAAAAACCACGCCTGGGCCATGCTGTTGAGCGACGATGGCGCGGTTATCTGGGAAGAACAGATGCCGAATGATCTGCCCCGCTCTTATACAGCCGCTCAGATTGCCCAATTCAGCAGATGGTACTTGCAGGAATATCCAGTATTTGTCTGGCAACATCCAGCCGGACTGTTTGTATTGGCCTATCCCGTAAATAGTCTGCAACGATACAACTTTGCTATGGAAACCGGCGATGTTTGGGCTATGGTCATCACAGTGTTTGGCATATTTCTTGTCAGTATCTTACTGATGCTGTTTTTACTGTGGCGCAACACGCGCAGGGTAGAACAGGCGGTAAAGCCCATTCTGACAGGTATCATCGCAATGTCCCAGGGTAAGCCGGTTCAATTAGAGGAACACGGCGAGCTTACGGACATCAATGCGGAATTGAACTGGGCCAGTGAACAGCTCCACAAAAAAGACACGGCCCGCGCCGATTGGATCAGTGGAATTTCCCACGATATACGCACCCCGTTGTCGGTCATGCTGGGCTACGCCGGGGAAATCAAGGACAACGACGCACTTCCGTCTGATGTTCAGAAACAGGCTGGTTTAATTCGTAAACATGGGGAAAAGCTGCGGCAGTTAATTATTGACTTGAATCTTGTGTCAAGACTGGAATATGCTATGCAGCCATTGCAAAAAACCTCTGTCAGTCCGGTTGAGTTATCCAGGCAAGTCATCAGTGATTATATGAATAACGATCTGGACGAGCAGTATGTGATTGACCTTTATGCAGGGGATGGTGCTGAATCAATTCTAATTGAGGGTGACAACACTTTGCTTACCCGTATGCTGGAAAACTTAATTGGTAATAGCATTGCCCACAATCCGGATGGATGTCATATTTGTGTTTCGGTTGAATTGACTGACAGAATGTGTAAACTTATGGTTCAGGACTCTGGCAAAGGCATGGACGAGACTGCTTTACGGATGTTAAACGCAGCAGAGTGTGTTAGCTTCACACAAAGCAATGGTAGCGGGATTCCTCATGGAAACGGCTTGAAAATCGCAAGACAGATTGTTTCTGCCCACAAGGGAACGATCAAATTTTTCGAAACAGAACCTCATGGGGTAACTGTTGTTGTGAAGCTTCCAACAATGAAGTAGGGCGGCAGAGGAGCAAGAATCTTCTCTAGTGGGTATGGAGATTACTCCCCATACCCCTAATCAAAACCGTGCGTGCTATTTAACATATAAGACTTTTCACCTTACATTCATTGCTCATTGATAGTTTCAGTAATTGCCATATTGCGTATACGCTTTGCCGGAGTATAAATTGATATAATACAAGAAAAAACAACCAGTAAAAGTACAAGGGCAATAGTAGTAAAGGGAATATTCCATGAGCCGCCAAAATGGGTAATAACAACCTTTGTGTAAATCAGATAGTGAAGCAGCAGTCCAAGTATAATTCCGACAGTCGTACCGCAGACAGCGTATGTGGCTGCTTCAGCAGTTATCATTTTTGTAACCTGTCTGCTTCCCATACCAACAGCACGCATAGCCCCATACTGTTTAATTCTTGCTGACACACCCATTGAAACACTGTTCATAATGTTCAAAATGGTTATTAAGGAAATGATAGCAAGGAAACTGTATGCCGCAATTCGGAACACCCAGTAGGAACCATTGATCTCATCATCTTCCTCTCTGTTGTCTGCAATTACATTTCCTTCTGACAGTCCATAAATTTTGTTTACCGCTGCATCAGATACATCTTTTTCTAATACAATGCCTACCATAGCATAGCCTTGTTCGCCTATCAGACGTGTGCAGGTTTCTTCCGAACATACCACAACGGTCGAACCGCTGATGCTTCCCACACCCTCAGACATAACACACGCAACTTCAAGTTCTTCGGAACCTATTTTTATTTTATCTCCCACATCCAGTCCTGTATGGTTACTGTAGACTGCCATGACATATTGAGAATTTCCATACACTTTTGCTATATTTCCGCTTACAACGGATTTCCTGAAGTTGTCCATCATGGTATCTCCATAGGAAAATAAATCAACCGTTGACATATTCCCGTTAATTTCTGCGGGATAGCTCATGCTATACATCATGCCAAAAACAGACTCTACCCCCGATATTCCGGAAATTTCTTCTGATATGCTTTTATCTATGGAATTAGACTCATCCTGACTGGCAACCGTAATGTCCGGAGTTAAATCACTCACTGATGGAAGCAGCCTGTGAACAATATCAAGACAAGCGGAAAAAGTCAAAAAAAGCATAATTGTAAGGGCAAAGGAACCTGTCATAAGGACTAAGTTTTTCTTAACTCCTGTTGCATGGTGGACACCAAGGGAAGTTTCCACTTTGAAAAGCCTTGTATTTGCCGCATGGACGATTTTTTTGTTTGTTTCTGCGTTGCCGGATATTGCTGCTATGGGCGAAACTTTTGCTGCCTGTTTAGCCGGGGATTGTGCTGCAATAAACACGGTAATGATACCTATGGCTACCCCACAGAGGATACCACTTATACTTACTGAAAATAGTGGCATATCTACCCATTCGCCTTTTACGATAAATTTTAGTATCAGACACGATACCCAACAAATTACCGTTCCTAACGCACAACCAATAGGAATTGCTGTTTTACACCAATTCAGTGCTTCAAGCCTTACAAAACGTACAATCTGTTGTTTACTTGCACCAATGCAACGCATCATTCCGAAAAATTTTGTCCGTTGGGCAACATTACTGTTCATGCAGCTTGAAATCATAAAGATTCCTGCAATTAGTATAATGACAAAACAAGCTATCACCAAAGGGTAGAGTTCATTTACGCTTTCATTGCTGCTCGCCCCTAACAGGCTCAAAACGGGCGTGTTTTCACTAATATTTTCAGAAGTGAGCGAATATTGCTCTTTTATACTGGCAATCGTTTTTTTCAAACCGTTCTCACTTTGAAACCGAATATAAAATTGAGATGTAGGTTCTATGCCATTCAAATTTCTCACTTCATCAAACGCAGCTTTGCACATATACATACAGGTTCCGTCAATAATGTCGTTAAATTCCTCATCATCTTCATAAAATCCTGATATTGTATAAGTAAAATCGCCTGCGAGCGTATTAAGAGTAATATCATCGCCTATCTGGACTTTGAAAAGCTCCTTTGCGTCTGCACTAATGGCAATTTCCTTTTCATTTTGTGGGTAGGAGCCTTCCAACGGATAATTCATAATATCTGCAACATAGGCTTCTTCGATACCATACAACACAACATTTTTTCCATTGATATAATAGTTGCAATCTGCATTTTCATTTATTACATCATACCATGAGGAGTATGCCACATCAGAATTATCTATAATCTGTTCGGCTTTATCCTCTGGCATATTTTGAAGAACAATATGCCAATCTCCGTGATTACTCCGCATTGCTGTTATCTGTCCGTTTGTCCACATCTCCAGCAAAGAAAAGATTGCAGTTACAAGGAATACAGCAAGAATAATACAAATGCGTGTCATGCGGCTTTGCCGCCTGTGAACCTTTGCAGAAATCGGGATAAGACTTAAATAGCTTTTCATTCGCGGCACCTCCCTAAATCAGTCAGTACACCGTCCGACACCTGTAAGATTCGGTCTGCGCTCTGGGCAATGCTCCTGTTATGGGTAATCATAATAATGGTTTGCTCATATTTCCTTGACGCTTCTTTCAATAAGGTAATTACTTCACTGCTGTTTTGTGTATCAAGATTGCCTGTCGGCTCATCAGCGAGGATTAACGATGGGCGTGTAATCAATGCACGCCCGATCGCCACCCTTTGTTGCTGTCCGCCGGATAACTGGCTCGGCAAATGATTACGGCGTTCTTTCAGATTAAGAACAGTAAGCAGTTCTTCCAGATATTTTTTATCCGGCTTCTGATAGTCAAGCAGTACCGGAAAAATAATATTTTGCTCTACGGTTAGCTCTGGCACAAGATTGAATGCCTGAAAAATAAATCCGATATTCCTACGACGGAAAACGGTAAGCTTTCTGTCGTTCATGGAAAAAATGTCTTTACCGCCAATCGTGACTTTACCAGACGTGGGCATGTCGAGTGCGCCTATCATGTTGAGCAGCGTACTTTTGCCGGAGCCTGATTCTCCGACGATAGCCACATACTCGCCCTTTGGAACGGAAAAGCTGACTTTTTTCAAAGCGTGTACGGCAGTTTCACCACTTCCGTAAGTTTTACAGATATCGTTGACTTCCAATAAGTTCATGTGTAAACACCTCTTTCTGTTTTGATACCCTCAAATATAACAAAGAAATCCTACACCCATATTACAATTAGCCTACAATTTTGTAGGGTTAAGAAAATTTATTGTGAAAGAGGTTCCCACGCCCAATGTGCTGTCAACTTCAATCGTTCCATTATGGGCTTCTATAATCGCCTTTGCGAGTGGCAAGCCAAGCCCAATGCCTTGTGTATCTTTCGAAAAACGGCTCCGATAAAACCGCTTGAAAATATGGTGTAAATCCTCTGGATAGATGCCGCTTCCATTGTCCTTTACGGTGATTTGGACAATGGAAGCAAATGCCCGCCATTCTATGCGTATACAACCGCCTTTTTCAGTATGGTCAAGGGCGTTCTTCACTAGGTTGCCGATTGCTTCAGCCATCCAGCTACGGTCACATAAAAATGTGGTTTCCCCACTGCCCGACAGGCAGATTTCTTTCCCTTCCTGCTTTGCCCGGAACAGGAAATGCTTTCTGACGCTTTCCACAATTTCCGACACATTTTCCAGAGACTTATCTAACACAATCGTGCCTGCATCCAGTTTTGTAATTTTCAAAAGATTTTGTACAAGTCCTTCAATACGGTCAAGTTCCTGTTCGGAAAGTCTGGAAAACTCCTCAACTGCCCCCTGTTCTTCCGCTTCGCCCTGTATCAGTCCGATATAAATATTCAGGGCAGCAAGCGGTGTCTTTAACTGGTGCAAAATATCAGATATGGTATTCTTCAGGAATTTCTTTGCGCTTTTTTCCTTCTCTGCATGGGCATTTAAAATAGCAACCAGGGAATTTACTTCATGGAACAATCTGTATAATTCGCCCTCATCATTACATTCAATCGTAACATCCTTGTTGCCGGATATATATTCTTTAATCTGTAATATAGCGTTTTCCATGATTTTATGCTGCTGCCTGAAATACCCAAACAAATGCTCATGTACGGTAAAGAAGCAAGCAACCAAAAACAAGAGATAGACCGCCAGCACCACACTATTCCGAACCAAAGAAAACAAAGACCAAAAGACAAGCACCGTGGAAATGTGTATAACTTGCTATTCCGTCATGGAAAAGTCCGTTCACAGAACATGGAAAAGCTAAAGTGCAGCTTTCCCACATTCTGCAAACAGACTTTCCCACAACTCCATAAGATAGCAAGTTATGCACATTACGCACAGTGCCGACTACTACGGAATCCCCCATCCTTTATATCCCTCTTTCAGAATGACAAAATATAATTTCGCGCCTAAAATGGAGTAGTTCACACCCTGCGATTAGCAATAAAGCGTAAATGACGATATAATAAAAGGCAATGGATTTGTTTTTTATATTTTTACGCTATGAAAGGAAGTCGGAATCGTATGAGGATTGCAGTTTGTGATGATGACCGGACGATTAGGGAAGAACTTTTCCGGCTGATACAAAAGCAGGTGCCGGAAGCGGATATAATGGAGTATCAGTCTGGGGAAGAATTGATAAATGCCAGAGGAAACTTTGATATTTATTTCCTTGATATTGAAATGGGGGAAGTGTCTGGCATGGATATAGCAAGGCGTATCAGAGAACAGGAGGAAAACGGCAGACAAAGGAGCATTATTATTTTTGTGACGGGGTATCGGGAATACATGGAAGCGGCGTTTGATGTAAATGCGTTCCATTATCTGATAAAGCCCATTGACACGGAAAAATTTTCAGAGGTTTTCAGACGGGCATGGAAAGAGGCGGCTGTTTTCTATGAACAGGAAAAGAAATACATCATAGTGAAAAGTTCTGGCACACAGCAGAAAATACTGTTGAAAAATATTTATTACATAGAGAGCGGCAACAAAAAAGTCATTTTTCACACAACGGACGGTACGTTAGAAGTTTACGGGAAAATGGAGGAATTGGAAAAGGGGTTGGGGAACACTTTTTATCGCTGTCATAGGTGCTATCTTGTAAACATGGAAAAAATCTCTGCTTACAGTGCGGATAACATACAGGTCATAAATGGGGATAACTTACTGCTTGCAAGGAAGAAATATTCTGATTTTATCAAAACGTATATGAGGTATGTAAAAAACGGAGGGATTGTTAATGTATGATATATTGCTTCCAGTAACTATTTACTTGATTGACAGCGTATTAAGCGGTATGTATATGCAGGGGTTTTTGAAAAGAAAATATGAAAAAAGAACAGTTTCAGCAGCATGGGGCACAGTATATTTTTTTATCCAGATTGTTGTGTTTGAAGTATTGGACGGCATACTGCCAGTTGGGGAGCTTGCGGGGATAACCTTAAATATTTTTGCCGTGCTGTTTCTTCAATTCATTTTCTTTGAGAAAGATGTGCAGAAACAATTATTTACTGCTTTTAGCTTTGTGGCGGGGAAAGAGAACGTAAAATATATTGCCAGTGTGTTTCATATTGCAGTAAATGGGATATGCAACAAAGTTTTAGATTATCTGGTTGCGGAGGAAATCATAAATTCATTGGAAAAATCGTTTATGTGGATAAAAGTTTTTTCGTTCATTATTGTGGTTTTATGCGGTCTGCTTTACGCTTTTCTATTGTCCGTATTTTTGCTTATGATAAACAGGAAGTTTGTCAAGAAAAATTATGTGTTGCAGACACATGAAAATGTTTTTTTGATGTTGCCATGCGTTGCTGCCATGTGCATTTCAGTAACGATAAAGATGATGATTCTATCAGTTGAAAACGGAATGACTATGATTATTTATGACACAATCCCGGCGACAAAATTCTGGATACCGCTGATCTGCGTCCTGCTTCTTTCCACTATCGTGGCAAGCGTCATATTATTTCAAAAGCTGGTGGAGTATAACGAGGAAACCGGGAAACGTGCCATACTGGAAAACCAAGTACGGCAAATGCAGAAAGAGATTGTTGAAATTCAGGACATATATACGGATATGAGAGGGCTTCGGCATGATATGAGAAGCCATTTAGCCAACATTTCCTTGCTTGTTAAAAATACAGCCGGTTCTATGAATGAAGAATTGGAAAGTTATATCGGGAAAATGGAGGAAACCGTAAAAAAACTGGATTTTGCCTATCAGACGGGAAATCCCATTACAGATATTATTATCCACCAGAAATGGCAGGAAGCGGAGAAAAAACAGATACAGTTTAAGGTTGATTTTGCCTATCCGCCAAAGCTGCGGATAGATGTTTATGATATTGCGGTTATCTTGAACAATGCACTGGAAAACGCCATAGAAGCGTGCTGTAAGGCAGAGGGGAAAAAACAGATTAAATTACGCTCCTATGTGAAAGGAAGTTTATTCTTTTTGGAGATTGAAAATGATTTCGTGGAAGAAATCGCCATAGAAAAAGAAAGTGGGCTGCCAGCCAGCAGCAAAGGGGGCGGGAAGCTGCACGGGATTGGAATATCCAATATCCAAAGATGTGCAAAGAAATATATGGGTGATATTGATATTGTGATTTCCGATACAGGGGGCAGAAAGAAATTCAGCCTTACGGTAATGATGAATGGGAAGTCAGCGGCGGGAGTTTGATACCCGAAGAAATTTCACGCCCAAAATGGAGCAGTTCACGCCAAATCTATGAAAAATCTACGGGTATTGGCGATATACCAAATGGAAGCTATTTTCAATATCTGAAAGGAAAGGTGGTCTATATGTCAATGGAGATTACGAACAATTACAGCAATTATGCGGCAAATGGCACAAATACTGCCAAAAATAATGGGAACATGAAAGAAAGTAATGTGACCACAAGCACAGTGGAGCTGAAAACTTCGACACCCGGCGTGACGAGAACGGAGCAGATTAAGACCGGGTATAGCAACGTAAATGATTATTCCAAATATTTACAGAGCAAATACAGCTATATGAATACAGGGACAACCTCTATGCAGGGCATTCCGACGACGGTATCCGTATCGGGGGCATTTCTGAAAAAGTGCATGAATGACCCGGAAAAGGCTAAATATTTGGAGGAAAACCTAGCGGCGTTGCCGGATTGTGTATCTTATGCAAAATCTCATGCGCTGGGAACCGTGACAAGCATATCTTACGAAATTGACGCTAATGGGAATATTACAGGCATTATGTCTGGAACAAATGACCCGGACGGAAAGATAGCCAGAGAAAATGCGGAAAGGAAAGCACAGGAGAAAAAAGCAGCCGAGGAAAAAGCAGCCAAAAGACGGGCTGAAAAAAGAGCAGAGGAAGAAAAGGCGGCTGAAAGACGGGCAGAGAAAAAAACAGCCGGAGAAGCAAGAAAAGAAACGGGCGAATATACGATAAATGCCACAGGTACGGATATAAAAGCCGTTACGCAGAAAGTCATAGCTGCTACTCTGGGTACATCTGCGCCGACAGGAGCAAGTTTTGATATAAAGGCGTAATGAAATTTTCACCAAATAGAATAGAAAAATATATTTACAAGGGTGACAGTTTAAAGCGCTGCCACCCTCTGTAATTAAAAAGGAACCATTAACTATGCACCGCCCCATGTGGGAGAAAGGGGGAACCACCTATGCCTTGCACAGAAGCATATAAGGAACACATCATGTATACGTTCAATGGCTTTTGCAAGACCGTCATACGCTTTACGGCAATCAACGCATGGCGTGACAGGAGCAGACGGCGGCAAAAAGAAATATCCCTTGAAT
>OFFY01003220.1_pt1 | contig 10181 bp, 6 predicted proteins | sample 1521481 | NCBI WGS metagenome assembly OFFY01 (sample SAMEA3504117, study PRJEB24116) | mouse gut metagenome | biome: mouse gut; feature: mouse-associated habitat; material: faeces | place: Denmark | collected 2011
GACCGCCTCGATGAGGAGGCGGTCCCTTATTTCATCACTCTCTTTCCGAGTCAAAGAAGAAAGCGACTTACCAGCTTACCTTAGAAACGCGCTCAAATCGACACCTATCTAAGAGTGAGGCATGAGAGGCTGCCCGCGGTGACGCGGGTTTCTCGGCAGGAAAGACTACTCAGCAGCGTACATGTCGGCGGGATTCTGGCCGGCGAAGAGCACCTCGGAGATCTGCTGGCTGCTCAGGGGCGCCCAGTCGTCGCCGCTCTTGGTGAAGGTGACGGTCACGGGGTTGGTGACCGTGGAGACGCTGTCTGCATCCAACTCTTCCTGAAGCATGGAGAAGAGCTTCTTCATGACGCCCTCTTGGTCGTTGTTGGCAATGAGCTCCTGAGCCTCGGCCGAAGACGCCCACTCCAAGAACTTGGGCTGCAGCGAGCTGCCCAGGGCGGCAAAATCGATGTTGGTGGCGTCGACCACCACGTTGGCCTCGTCGCCATCCACGGTAACCTGATTGATCTTGTAATCAAAGTGTTTGGTGAGACTCTTGCCTAAAGCCACAGCGTCGATGCCGTAGGACTCGAAGGTCGAAGCGGTCTCGGTGCCCATGTACTGCTCGAAGTCTTCCTGGGAAAGATCGGGATTCTTAAGCTGATCAAGATAGGAGGTAGCGGCCTTGCGCACGGCATCCTCGGGCGAAGCGCAACCGGTAAGCATGGGTGCGCACACCACCAGGGCCAACGCGCACATAAGAAGGCCCAGCCAGAACTTGCGGGGTTTGGGGGCAGCTGTACAGGTATTCACAGAACAGCTCCTTTCATGCAAATGTCTCATCTCTCTCATCACAACAGATCCATAAGTGTGACGGATTCAGCTTAGCAAAAGGAACCTTTAAAGCCCATCACAACTCCCCTTTTCGTGCGCCTTTTCTTAGCCCAACGGCCGCCTAGGCAAAGTTTTTAAATAGTTCTTCACCTCGTCGGATATCTTGTGACTCTCCCGTGCTTTTTGAATGGCCGCTCGACGAGTCCACTCATCGACCAATCCCGATGGCTCCAGATACGGAATCGTTGTTTCCGGCTGCGCCTCTGCCAACAACCATGCCCGAGCTTTATCCACGTAGTAGGCCTCCGAGCCCGTCTCAGGCACATCCGGCGCCCCCGACAACCGCGTAACAGCCACATATCCCAGCACCCGACCACAGGAGCGCTCGCCCAAAAAATAGCGCATGAGTACCCTGAGCCCAAAGCGCATCACATAACACTGGTCGCTTGTGCACCAACGAGCCAACGGCTCTGCCAGCTCCTGCTCATGGCCCGAGAAAGGCCCCAGCGGAATCTGGTCGCATACCGCCCAGTTGTCCACATAGGGCAGCAAGCGCTCCACTGCGGCAAGCGCCTCCTCATAGCTGCCCAGAAACCCCACCGCCAAGGCTTGTACCAGACTCTCCTCGAAGTAAGCATGGGGTAGCTGGGAGAGAAAGCTCCGGGCATCTGAGCGGCTCACAAGGTCTTTGGCAATGCGCCTCAGCTCTGATGTGGGCACACCCACAATGGTTGCCGCATCCAGGGTGGGCAGCAGTTTTTGATTAAAGGCCTTGAGGGAGGGCTTTCGAGCTTGGGCGAGAGAGCGGGCCACAAACTCGGACGCAGTATCCTCAGGGAAGCCGTCCAGTTTGGCCACCAGCACGTCTTCCAGCGGCCTGTGGGCGGCCATCGCCAACAGCCGATCTTTTTGCGTATGAGAGAGCTTTTTGAAGTGAGCTTCTGCGCTGAGTGCGCGCCCTTTGGTATAGAAACGCGCCTGAGCCACCAAGCGCAGAGGCCTATGCGCTTGGGTGTAGCGAGCTCCTTGCCCCTTCTTGTGGGCAGCCAGGCGCGCTTCAACATCAGGCGAGTATCCGGTGTAGAGGCTTCCATCCTCGCATTCCAGCACATACATGTAATGGGCAAAGGGTTCTGCCATAAAAATGCTCCTTTAAGGGTCTGGAACACTGCTCCTTTAAAGATCGGGGCTCCCATTTAAGATAGGTGCTCAGCGCAGTTTGCCTAGCGGGGTATACGCCAATCTGCTCACGAGCACACTCATGGCCCTCGTACGACACATCGTACGAGGGCCACGGATACCTTTATGTGCAGACTGCCCTCCGCACACTGCTTGTTTGGTATCAGAAGCGCAGCGTATGTCATGCGAATATGCGACGTGGTTGTTCGTCGCCCTGGGGCTTTGTAAAACCCGAGGGCGATCAAGCACTACATCGCATGATCCGCCCGCAACAAGCGCGCATCCCACCACCGGCACACTCCCCTGATGCCAAAAAGACCCAGGCACCCATACGGGATGCCTGGGTCTTGTACAAGCAGTCAAAGGCGCGGGCCTACCTGCATGTCATCCAAAGACTTTACCCCATGCCTTCTCATTAGGCTACTGGCAGCCTTAAGGCCTAGGACCTTGGATGCACGATTGCAGCCTGAGCAGCAATTACTGGTAATCCACCACGTCGATCCAGCTCATCATGAAGTCATAGTCCTTCTCGCGGCCACGGGACAGCTCGGCAGCGGCCACAATGGACAGCCAGTTGTGGACTACCTGACGAGGGGTATCGGACTTCTTGCAGTAGAGGTCCAGATACTTCTGGGCCAGCTCGTGATCCTCCATCTCAAACAACATGTAGCTGATAGCAGCGTCTGCAGCGGCCGAGCCCTGGGTTGCGTGGGCCCAGTCGCAGGCGTAGAGCTCGCCGTCGTCTCCCACGATGACGTTTGAGGGATTGAAGTCGCCGTGGCATACATCGACCTCGTTGGGCATGCCATCCAGGCGCATGTCCAGCTCGTAGCGGGTGGTAGCGTCCAGCACGTCGGTCAGAGACGCGATCATGCGGGAGTACTTGTCCTTCTGGCGCTGGAGCAAGGGGGCACGGTGAGCGTGGATGTCGATCTGGAAGTCCACAAACATCATGAGATACTTCTCGATCTTCTCAGGGTTCTCATCCATGAGCTCCTGGAGCGTCTTGCCCGGGATGCGAGTGGTGGTGAGGGCCCAAGAATCCTCGATCTTGGCTACCGACACAGGCTTGGGCGTGTTGATGCCAGCCTCGTTGGCGCGGGCCAGGTTCAGGGCCTCGTTGAAGACGTCAGAGACGGGCTTGGCCTCGTTGAAGACCTTGACGATGGTGTCGCCGTCTTGAAAAACCACCTTATTTACTCGCGAAACCAGCTCTTCCATGGTCCTTCCTCTCTCTTTTAGGTAGCGGGCCTTATAGGAAGGGGAGGCCCTGAGGGTCAGAGCCTCACCTATCAAGCCGAAATGCGGTAGTGCGTAAGGGTTGTATCTAGTTTAATCCTGATAGTCCTTTGGCTCACGGCCATAGTAGGCATCCAGGTAAAGATTTTTGATCTCGCTCATGAGCGGGTAGCGGGGGTTGGCACCGGTGCACTGGTCATTGAAGGCCTGTTCGACCATGTCGTCCAGGGTGTCGTTGAAGTAAGTCTCGTCCACACCGTAGTCGGCAATGGTGGGCTTGATGCCCACGTGGGCGCCCAGCTCGTCGATGGCCTTGAGGAAGTTCTCAAAGACCTCGTCGTCATCCTTGCCGGTGATGCCTACATAGCGGGCGGCCTCGACGTAACGCTCCTTGGCCTGGGGATAGGCGTACTGCGGGAAGGTGCCCATCTTCACAGGCACATCGGCAGCGTTGTAGCGCATGACGCGGGTGAGGATCACAGCGTTGGCCACACCGTGAGGCAGGTGATGGAAGGCGCCCAGCTTGTGAGCCATGGAGTGATTGACACCCAGGAAGGCGTTGGCGAAGGCGATACCGGCCAGGCAGGAGGCGTTGAGCCACGGGATCGGCAGCGCCCTTGTCGTAGGCAGCAGGCAGGTTCTCGAAGACCAGCTTGATGGCCTGGAGAGAAGCCGGCTTGGTGTAATCGCTGGCCATGATGGAGACCAACGCCTCCAGCGCGTGGGTGAGCACGTCCATACCAGAGGCAGAGGTGAGGCCCTTGGGCTGGTTCATCATGTTGTCCACGTCGACCACGGCCATGTTGGGCAGCAGCTGATAGTCAGCCAAAGGCCACTTGATGCCGGTCTCGGCGTCGGTGATGATGGCGAAGGGGGTTACCTCGGAGCCGGTACCAGAAGAGGTGGGGATGGCCACGAAGTAAGCCTTCTGACCCATCTCGGGGAAGGTGTAGATACGCTTGCGGATGTCCATGAAGTCCATGGCCATGTCCTCGAAGCGGGCTTCGGGGTGCTCGTACATGAGCCACATGATCTTGGCTGCGTCCATAGCGGAACCGCCGCCTAGAGCAATGATGCAGTCGGGCTCGAAGGAGCGAATCTGCTTCACGCCCTCCTCGGCGCACTGCAGGGTAGGATCGGGGGCCACGTCCCAGAAGCAGGAGTGCACGATACCCAGCTGATCCAGCTTGTCCTCGATGGCCTTGGAGTAGCCGTTCTTGTAGAGGAACTGGTCGGTGACGATGAAGGCGCGCTTCTTGCCCATGGTGCCCAGCTCGTCCAGAGCAACAGGCATGCACCCGCGCTTGAAGTAAATCTTTTCAGGGGTGCGGTACCACAGCATATTGGTCTGCCTCTCTGCCACAACCTTAGTGTTAATGAGATGCTTCACGCCTACATTCTCGGAGATGGAGTTGCCGCCCCACGAGCCGCAGCCCAGGGTCATTGAGGGCTTAAGACGGAAGTTGTAGAGGTCGCCGATGCCGCCCTGAGAGCTGGGGGTGTTGATGACGATGCGGCAGGTCTTCATGGCCTCGGCGTGCTTGGCCATCTTCTCCTTCTCATTCATGGTGTCGATGTAGAGGGAGGAGGTGTGGCCGTAACCGCCGTCAGCGATGAGCTGCTCGGCCTTGGCGACGGCGTCGTCGAAGTCCTTGGCATGGTACATGGCCAGCACAGGAGAGAGCTTCTCGTGAGCGAACTCCTCGGAGAGCTCCACGGAGTCCACCTCGCCAATGAGCACCTTGGTGTTCTTGGGCACGTTCACACCGGCCATCTCAGCGATGGTGTGAGCGGACTGACCCACGATCTTGGCGTTCAGAGCACCGTTGATGATGATGGTCTTGCGCACCTTGTCCAGCTCGTCGCCCTTCAAGAAGTAGGCGCCACGACGCTTGAACTCGTCCTTGACCTGCTTGTAGATGTCGTCCAGCACGATCACAGACTGCTCGGAAGCGCAAATCATGCCGTTGTCAAAGGTCTTGGAGTGCAAGATGGACATGACGGCCAGCTTGATGTCGGCCGAGGAGTCGATGATGGCGGGGGTGTTGCCAGCGCCGACGCCTAGGGCGGGCTTGCCGGAGCTGTAAGCGGCCTTCACCATGCCGGGACCGCCGGTAGCCAGGATCAGGTCCGCCTCCTGCATGACCTGATTGGTCAGGTCCAGGGAGGGCACGTCGATCCAGCCGATGATTCCTTCGGGAGCCCCGGCCTTGACGGCGGCGTCCAGGACCACCTTTGCGGCGGCGATGGTGCAGGCCTTGGCCCGGGGATGGGGGGAGAAAATGATGGCGTTGCGGGTCTTCAAGGCGATGAGGGCCTTGAAGATGGCGGTAGAGGTGGGGTTGGTGGTGGGAATAACGGCGGCGATGAGGCCCACGGGCTCGGCGATCTTCTTGAAGCCGAAAGCCTTATCCTCCTCGATAACGCCGCAGGTCTTCATATTCTTGTAGGCGTTGTAGATGTACTCGGCGGCGTAGTGGTTCTTGATGACCTTGTCCTCCACCACGCCCATGCCGGTTTCCTCCACGGCCATCTTGGCCAGGGGGATGCGCTGCATGTTGGCGGCCTTGGCAGCCTCGAAGAAGATGCGGTCCACCTGCTCCTGGGAGTAGGCGGCAAAGGTCCGCTGGGCCTGCCGCATGGCAGCCAGACGGGCGGACAGCGCCTCGGCGGTATCAATAACGGCGGGAATGTTGTTGTCAGCCATTTCAATTTCCTCCATATCAAATGTCTGTGAGCAATTGGATTGGTTGTTAATCATTTAACGATCTCACTGTGGACAGTATACTATATTGTTAAAGTTTTGTCAATATGGTTTGTTGGAAATTATGTACAAAAAAGGAGGGCGCATCCCCCAAGGGATATGAGGGATACGCCCAAAACAGGTTAATCAGGTTCGGTATGTGCGCTGTCCTCCTGGAAGGCGGCGGCCAATTGGTAGAAAGCGCCTTTTCGGCCAATCAGCTCCTCCCATGTGCCCTGCTCGGCAATCCTGCCGTCCCTCAGGAGAAAGATTTTGTCGTAACGCCGCATATTTTCCTCATAGATCCGGTGGGTAATCGTCAGCATCCCGACATTTTCCAGGGAAAGAACGGCCTTTTCCACCTCCAGCGCATTTTGGTTGTCCAGAGACGCCGCAATCTCATCGAAGATCATGAAGCGGGGCCCCATCGCCAGGCACCGGGCCAGCCCGATCCGCTGGGCCTCTCCCCCGGAAATGTTTTTGCCGTTTTCCGTAATGAGCGCGCCCTCCCCATCCGGCTGTTTTTTCAAGAACTCCTCCAGGCGGGCGCACCGGATGATCTGCTCCCAGGCGGATTCCGGCAGTTTCTTTCCCAGAAGGATATTATTCCGGATGGTATCGGTAAAGAACGTGACATTCTGGCTTTGATAAGAAACGGCGCGATAGAAGGCTTCCTTGTCCAGCTCCGGCAGAGGCAGGCCGCTGACGGTCACCGTCCCTTCCTCCGGCGGGAGAAATCCCATGATGATTTTGGACAGGGTGCTCTTCCCCGACCCGCTGGCTCCCACCAGGGCATATTTCTTGTCCCACTCCAGAGAAAGGCTGACACCGTTCAGAACCGGCGCGCCCTCCCGGTAAGCGAAGGAGACGCGGTCCAGCGCAATGCGGTCTGTCCGCCGAGCCGGCGGCAGGGCGGCAGCCCCCTCCACCGAGGAAGCCTCGCGTATCTGCGCCGCGTTGGCCTGGAACAGCTTCCGGCCCGTGCGGTAGGACAGGATACAGCCCGGTAGCATTTCAAAGGGGAACATGATCCCGCCCAGCAGCTGGCTGACCGACATGACGTACCCAACCGTCAGCTTCCCCTGCATCACCAGGAGCATGGCGAAAATAATGATGAGGACAAAGCTCATCTGGGAAATCCCGGCAGCGGCCGAGTTGACCGCGAAACTCTTTTTCTGCCGGTTTCGGTCCGCCGCTTCCACGCCTGCAGCGGCCTCCCCATACTTTTTCAGCTGGGCGGCGGCAAGGTGGGCGTTGCTGGCGTCCAGATAATCCTGCTCGGCGGTATCCGCCCTTTTCTGAAACAGCTTCGGAAGATTGACGGATACCAGGGAAAACACGACCACATACACCGCCAGCTCCCACCGCGCGGTTATAATGGCGGCCACAGAGATCACAAGGCTCCAGATATACCGATAAATATGCAGAAGATTCTCGCAGTATTTTTCCGCGATAACCTCCGCGTCCACGGTGAGCTTCGACAGCCGCTCGGCACTGTCGGTTTCAAGAAACCGCTGAACACGCTGCCGGAAGAAGCTGCTGAAATATTGTAAACGCAGCTGTCTGGTACACGCCGTTTTGATCTTCAGCCTCTGCACATCTTCCAGATAAGCGGCCAACACGTCCGCAAGGACCAGCGCGGCCGCCCAGACGGAAGCGCGGGCAAAAGCGGACAGGTCGCCGGACAGCCCAGCGTCAATGACGGGCTGCAAAGACATGGCGAACAGAGTCGACGCCACAATGCTAAGAGGGGCGGACAGAAGATACCACAGCATGTCCGTTTTTTTCATATCTCTCAAGATATTCTGCATGGCAGAATTCTCCTTTCCTATTTCATTTTCAGAGAGATAAGCCAAACGGCCATGTCGGTATTAAAAAATCTGCATAGACATAATTAAAATTCCTCCTCTTATCTAAAAATCAGCATTGCAGGCCGCGCAGGAGCCCCTCCAGTCCTGCCGGCCGCACGGAACCTTTATTGCACCGATGCCGCAAACCGCAGGAAGGCTTCCCTCCCCTGCGCATCGCACTTGAATACCCCGGCGTGTTCCAGAACCTGGGCAAAGACGCGCCCAACCTCGTCCCGGAGAATACCGTCCACATTGTCCGATGTGAAGGCGTGCCGCTCCCGCAGTTCCGCGGCCCAGGGGGCGTGCTTGGCCAGCTCCTCGTCCGCCGCCGGGTCGCCGCCGGAAACCAGCATTTCTCCCAGCCGGGAAAGCTCCCCTTTCAGGCGGGCGGGCAGGACCGCAAGTCCCATGACCTCAATCAGCCCGATGTTCTCCTTTTTGATGTGGTGCAGCTCGGCGTGGGGGTGGTAGACGCCCATGGGGTGCTCCGGAGTGGTAATATTGTTGCGGAGCACCAGGTCCAGCTCGTACTGGCCGTCCCGCATCCGGGCGATGGGGGTGATGGTGTTGTGGGGCTCCCCGCCGGTTTGGTCAAAGATGCCGGCGGCCTCGTCGCTGTAGCCCCGCCAGGCGGTGAGGATGCCGTCCGCCAGCTGGATAAGGGCCTCCTTATCCCCCCCGGTCAGGCGAATCACCGACATGGGCCAGCGCACAATTCCCGCTTTAATCCCCGGAAAACCGGGGAAGGCAAGGGTCTCCTCCAGGGGGGCCCGCTCCATGGCAAAGGTGTACCGCCCCCCCTGGAAATGGTCGTGGCTGAGGATAGACCCCCCCACAATGGGCAGGTCGGCATTGCTCCCCACAAAATAGTGGGGGAACTGGGTGACAAAATCCAGCTCCTTGCGGAAGGTGGCCGCATCAATTTTCATGGGGACATGGGCCCCGTTAAAGAGGATGCAGTGCTCGTTGTAGTAGACATAGGGGGAATACTGGAAGAACCAATCCTGGCCGTCGATGGACACCGGGATGACCCGCAGGTTCTGGCGGGCGGGGTGGTTCATCCGGCCGGCGTACCCCTCGTTTTCCCGGCAGAGCTGGCACTTGGGGTAGCCGCTTTGGGGGGCCTTTTTGGCGGCGGCGATGGCGCGGGGGTCCTTTTCCGGCTTGGAAAGGTTGATGGTGATGTCCAAATCCCCGTACTCCGTGGGGGCCACCCACTTGCGGTCGCGGGCGATGCGCTCCCGGCGGATGTAGTTTACATCCTGGCTGAAGGCGTAGTACCAGTCGGTGGCGCTTTGGGGGGAATCCCCGTACCGGCTCCAGAACTCCCCGATGATTTGGGAGGGCCGGGGGGTTAAAAGGCCCATCAGCCTGGTGTCAAAAAGGTCCCGGCTGGTGATGTCCTCCCCGCAGAGGCCGGCCTTTACGGCGTGGGTGGCAAGGCGCTCCAGAAGCTCCGCCAGGGGCCCTTGAACCGCCTCCCCCCCTTCGATGTATTCATCGGCTCCCAGGGCCGCCAGCAGGCTGTTTACCGCCCAAACCCGGTCCTCTGGGGCGATGAGCTTTTTTTCCATGGCGTAGCCCGCCAGGGCGTCCACTGTGCGGGAAAGCTCTTGGCTTGTCATCGTAAAACCTCCTCCCTTATCCAATGCGAACCCCGCCCACCGGGCGGATGGACAGCACATGGCAGCTGCCCTCCCCCAGGACGGCTTCTATCCCCGCCTGGAAGGCCGGGAGCTTTTTTAGCGGGACAAAGGCCTGGGCGGTGCCCCCAAAGCCGCCGCCATGGACCCGAACCGCCCCTTCCCCCTCCAAAAGGCGCTCCGCCAGGGCGATGGTGAGGAGCAGCTCCTGCTTTTCCCTTTGTCCGGTGGGCACCACGTTTTGGAGGTAGAGGGCGGAGGAGCGGCCCGATTCCCGAACCAGGTGGAGGAACCGGGGGATATCCCCTTCCCGGAGGGCCTGGGCCTCCTGGGCGGCCCGGCGGTTTTCCCCGTAGACATGGAGGGCCCGGAGGGTCCCCCGGTCCCCGGAAGCGGCCCGCACCTTGGGGAGGTTTGCCAAAAAGTCCTCCTCCGGCACCTCCCGGAGGACCTTTTTCCCAAAGTAGCCGCAGACGGCGGCCAGCTCCTGGGTGATGGAGGCGTATTCGCTGGTGAGGTCGGCGTGGTCCGCCCCGGAATCCAGGATGCACAGGGCGTAGCCCCCGGCGGCCAAATCCAGGGCGATGGCCTCCACCACCGGCCGGGCGGTGTCGGCAAAGTCAATGGCCACCACCCCGCCCACCGAGGAGGCGGTTTGGTCCATCAGGCCGCAGGGCTTGCCGAAGTAGACGTTTTCGGCGTACTGGCCGA
>OFFY01003223.1_pt1 | contig 10172 bp, 9 predicted proteins | sample 1521481 | NCBI WGS metagenome assembly OFFY01 (sample SAMEA3504117, study PRJEB24116) | mouse gut metagenome | biome: mouse gut; feature: mouse-associated habitat; material: faeces | place: Denmark | collected 2011
CCCCACGCGCAGCTCCGGCTGAAAAATCACTACAAGCGCAGTCAGCGCAACGTTCACAGTCCTGCCTGCCAGCCATAGAATCGTATTCATCTGGAACACAGCCGCCACAAGAATAAACAGTAAAATAACTACAATCCCCTTGAACAGCATCCACGCACGCGTCCCTTTGATCCATACGAGCACATGATAAAGCAAAAAGGTAATAATGAAAATCTCAACTATATCTGTAGCTCTGATTTTCGGCGTCTGTGTGATCCCGTGCATATACTTTTCTGCAAATCCCTGTAATGTACTGATAAACGCCTGCACAACTTCACTTCCTTCCCTCTTAATGCAAACGATCCGGATGCCATATTCCCACAGCCGCCCTTTTCTGACTGCGGCTACTCGTCATCCATATCGATATCCATATCTTCCAACAGTTCTTTACGCGTAACCGCTTCCCGCTCTGCCCTTCGGTTTCTCGCATTATCGCTGATTTTTTTTACTGTTTTCGCTTTGGCAGATACATAGCGCTTCGGCACTGCTTTGACATAATAATAATATTCATCGTCTTCAAACTGTACGCGTTCTGTTCTCGTGTAATCCAGATTAAAGAAAAAAAACTGTATCACCAGTAAGAATACCGCGCTGACAATACATCCGACTGTCAGCTGCATCGTCCTGCTGCTTTGCCCGATCTGCAGATAACCTGCAAAAAATCCCAGATACTGCATCAGCATCCCCACTACAATCGCGATCGTCCATGCATAATCTGCCGACAATCTGCGCAGCAGATACACCACAAGCGTCACGATGATAAAAACCGCAATCATCAGATACATTTCACGATTCCCGACAAACTGCCTGATAATTTCCTGAAATCTGCCAATCAGCTCCTCTTCTTCTCCATTGGTACCCAGACTCGTCTCATTCGCGGTAATCCCTTCCAGAAAATAATACGTAACGACTCCGCAAATGGTCGGGATCACAGCCACTGGCTGCTGTAATAATCCATTCGCCGCAGGCATTACATACGGAATACCCAGAACGCATGCAATGGGCGTCAGCAGCACGTTATACGCACATCCCGGAGCAAAGCGAAAATAAAGCAGATACATAACGACAAACAGCACCAGCATGATAACGCCTGCCGGCATCGATAAGGCATAGCAGTGCAGTGAAACTAACGCTCCTGCCGCCAGAACCATAACCGCCACAGGCAGTATCGAACATGCAAGCGATAATATCAGCAGAAACGGCAGATGATCCAGCCTTTCCATATATCCGATCTTATGGTTGATCAGCAAAAAAACTGAAGATGCGAGCAGGAATTTAATTACTGGCAGCAGATATACCTCATATTTTCCATAAAAGCTGCGGATTCCTTCTCTGAATTCCAATAAAACTGTCATGCTTTCCTCCTAATGCCGCATTGGCGCGGTACGGTTTTCCTGTTCATCATATAACTTTCCCAGATGTTTCAGCCGCCGATAGTGCCTTTTCATACTCTTTTTACCCGCCGCATAAAATACGTTCGCATAGACATCGACCGCAATCAGATAGGCTGCCAGAAAAAACAGATATCTTACAAGCACTGCCGTACCAAACGCTATCAGATCCATACTGTCCAGCTGCTCCATCAGCTCTTCCAGGTGATACACGCCCCACATCAGCAGAAAGATTCCGTATACGACTGTGCCGCATAGAAAAGCTCTTAACAGATGTCTTGCAGCAAAATCACTACGATAATACCGAATGACCTGGCGATACTTTTTCCCTTCTCTCTGCTCATAAGCCGCCAGCTTCGTCATTTCACGGACACGTTCCTGATCTATCATATAACCTCCAAAATATGCCTGTTTTACCACAATATCGTTCTTATTATAACACAGCCGTACGGATATGAAAAGATTTTTTGTGTAAGCAGAAGTTAAAAAAGTGTAAAATTGGTAACAGTTCAGATAACCCATGGAACTGTTACGTATTCAGCCATTTGAAATCGCTTCGCGATGGGCTGAATACCTGCAGCCACTACTCTTTCATACGGTCAGCGCAGTAAATGCGCAGACCTGACTGAACTGTTACTAAAATTGTTACTATTCACACCTGGGTTTTACATTTACTGCAAAACCCGTAAAAATGCATAAATTCGTCCCCGTACATACAAAAAGAGAATGCATGCCGCATTCTCTTTCGTATCATCCGTCTCTTTTTTTAAGTATCCAGAAATCTCATCCGATTGCCGTCTGATTTTTTCGGCGCTTCTTTTTTTACCGGTTCTGGTTCCACTGCGTGATTGAGTGTGTTAATCATCTTTCCTTTGCATGCGTCGCAATATTTGCCAAACTTAATCATTGCGCCGCAGTTCATGCATTCAATACCCACCTGCGAATCGTCTGAAAATTTTAACCGCTCCTCGCGTACCCAGTTCTTTAACTGCTTGACTGACACTTCGTTTGCTTCTGACACATCGTGCAGCGACGCCTGCGGATTTGCACGGATATATTCTTTAACTTCCTTGAACTTTTCTTCCAGCTTTTCCACACATGACGGGCAGATCACCGGCCCTGACAGATAGTTGAAAATACGTTTACAGCTCTTACATGTCCTTACATCCATAATAAGCCCCCTTTGCCTCTATATCGAAACGGATCGCCGACATCGAAGCTATCCGCTCCCTGATAAATTAAATTTATGATTATCCTGCTGGCCCTGCCCAATGCTGATACATAAAGAAAACACGTCCCTGACACCTGCCTGCTTAAGAGCAAGCGCGGCAGCGTCTATTGTACTGCCCGTCGTATAAATATCATCGATCAGCAGGATTCTTTTTAAGTTTACTACATTTCTGCTCATTTTAAAAGCATTTTTAAGATTATTTTTTCTTTCCTGTACAGAAAGCTGTTTTTGCGGTACCGTATTGCGAATGCGGACGAGCAGACCGGCATCATATTTCAGTCCGCACAGTTCGCTGAACCTTCGCGCAAACAGATCTGCCTGATTATAGCCGCGTCTGCGCAGTCTTTTTTTCGACAGCGGTATTGGTATTACAACATCGACGTGCAGCCGGCGGACCCATTCCCCATAACGAGACGCGGCCTCACGTGCCAGAAATTCTGTATAATCTCTGCGATTGCCATATTTATAACGATATAAAATGCCGCGCATCGGGCCCTGATACAGAAACACTGCGCGGCCCTGCTCAAATTCATGCTTTTTTCCGGCGCAGTCCGGGCAGTATTCCTGCGCGTCATGCGCCACCGGTTTCCCGCATCGATAGCAAAACGGCTGGGAAATATAGCGCAATCCGCCTGCGCATGCCGGACAAATGAGCGTATCCTGCACAATACGGTCGCATACCGGACAGCGATTGGGATAAAGCAGCACAAGTATTTTTTGAAAAACGGCTTTCATCACTTTTATCAAAGCTGCATGCCTTCTTTCATACTTTCTTCCAACTCCCGGATCCGGTCTTTCAGGCCGCTGTATCGTTTTTGTTCGCTGATATTCGCTGCCATATCCGCAAATGTCCGTTCATCGCCGACAATCGTCACGCATTTTTTTGCTCTTGTCACCGCCGTATAAAGCAAATTCCGGTTCATCAGCATTTTCGGTCCGCTCAAAAGCGGAAGAACGACCGCCGGATATTCGCTGCCCTGGGATTTGTGTATCGTAACCGCATAGGCCAGCTCCAGTTCTTCCAGCAGTTTAAACGGATATTCCACCATACGTCCTTCGTCAAATTCTACGGTCATCAGTTCTGTGATTTCCCGAATACTGCGGATCACGCCCATATCTCCGTTAAATATCCCCATTCCACGTTCCACTGCAATGCCATAGCGGTTTTTGATCTCCCACTCGATCTGATAATTATTTTTGATCTGCATGACCTTATCGCCTTCCCGAAAGATCATTTCACCGCGTTCTTTTTCTGCCTTGGACTGCGACGGGGGATTCAGATACTGCTGCAGCACCGTATTTAACCGGTCGACGCCGAGCAGTCCTTTCCGCATCGGTGTCAATACCTGTATGTCATACATGTGCGCGTCGACATATTTCGGCATTTTTTGTATCACAAGCTGGAGCACGACGTTAATTATTTTATCCGCGTCATATCTTTTTAAAAAGAAGAAATCCTGACTCTGGTTATCCAGCTTTACCGGTTCGCCGCGGTTAATTTTATGCGCGTTTACAATAATATCGCTCTGACTTGCCTGCCGGAATATTTTCGTCAGACGCACGACCGGATATGCGCCGGAATCGATCATATCTTTTAATACGCTGCCCGGGCCGACGCTTGGCAGCTGATTAATATCTCCGACAAGTATCAGTCTGGTGGAAGGCGCGATCGCTTTTAGCAGCGCGTTCATCAATGTAATATCAACCATGGACATCTCATCGATAATGACTGCGTCTGTCTCGAGCGGATTCGACTCGTTACGTTCAAATCCTGCATTTCCTTCCACCCCGCCGTTGAGCTCCAGCATGCGGTGAATGGTACGCGCTTCATAACCGGTCGTTTCGCTCATCCGCTTCGCAGCGCGGCCGGTCGGCGCCGCCAGCATAAAATCCAGTCCTTCCATTTCATACAGCCGGATTACAGAATTAATCGTTGTCGTCTTTCCGGTCCCGGGTCCGCCGGTAATGATCATCAGGCCGTTTCCAGCCGCTTCACAGACCGCCTTACGCTGCAGCTCATCCAGCACTACGTTCGCATGTTTTTCGATCGCTGCAATCCGTTCCTCCAGATGAAACTGCAGCACATTCTGACAGACATTCAGCTGCTGCAGGAGTGCCGCGACGTTATGTTCCATATTATAATAAGAAGACGCATACACCTGTATATCCTCTTCGAGCTGTTTTATTACAATTCTGCGGCTGACAGCCAGATCCATAAAATGCTTTTCGATCAGATTTACATCCACGCCAAGCAGTTCGGACACCCGGATAATCAGTTCCTCCCGAGGCAGATACGTATGCCCCTCTCCTCCTGCCTGCTGCAGTGCATACAAAATACCGCTGCGAATGCGAAAATCCGAATCTGCGCAGATCCCGGCACGGGCCGCGATCTCGTCCGCTATCTTAAACCCAACGCCCTGAATATCGTCTGCCAGCCGGTACGGATTTTCCCGAATAATCGTATATACTGCCGCGCCATACGCCTGATAGACTTTTACGGCCAGGGCCAGCGAAATTCCATACTGCTGCAAAAAGATCATGGCCTGGCGCATTTCCTTTTTTTCCTCTACCTGCGCGGCAATTTCCTGCGCTTTCCGCTCGCTGATGCCGCGAATCTCCGCCAGTCGTTCCGGTTCTTCCTCAATAATCCGAAACGTCTCCGCACCAAACCTGCGTACAATACGTGCTGCAAGCGCCGCTCCAACGCCTTTGACAGCGCCGGAGCCCAGATACCGTTCAATCGCGAATTCGTCCTCTGGTTCTTTTTCTTCGTAGGATTCCACTTTAAACTGTCTGCCGTAAGACGGGTGTTCTGTAAAACCGCCCGAAAATTCCACATGCATGCCCTCAAAAACGCCCTGCAGGATTCCCACACAGGTCTGTTCCCCGTCTTCCGTTGCAAGCGTCAGTACGCAATACCCGTTTTCCTGATTTTGAAATATAAAATTATCAATATATCCCGTAACCTTTTCCAAATCTACATCTCCTGTCAGCGCACCTGCGACATTCTCTGTACCATTCAGACATGCAAAATGCAGGATGTCCGTCTCTTTTTATCCAGCAACATCCTGCATCTGCTTTTTCGTTACTGTTTGTCTGCGATTCTCACAGTAACCTTTTACGGCGGTTCTTTCGGATTCGTTACGTTCCTTTTGTCGATCAGCCGTAATGCGCTTTTATTTTCTGTTTCACCTGATTTTATGCTTCATCCGTAATGCCATAATTACGCTTCATCTGCTCATACAGCTGCTGTGCCAGCGGCCCGCCGGATTGTTCCGTTGTCTGCGAAGCAACCGTCTGGATCACCCCGTCCTTGAAATAATCTACCAGCGATGATAAAGAAGAATCTCCCTGTTCCTCACTGCCGATTGTTTTGAACATTTCCTTATAAACCTGTTCCATAAAATAAGACTCGAATTCGCGGCAAACCTCTTTTAACTCGTCTGCGGAAGAAGCGCCGTCCATCTGATCCAGCCTGCCGGATAAATTTGTACCGGAAGCTGCGCTTACCATAGAAGGATCTACATAAGAATTCAGTCCGTTTACTGCAATGCTCATAATGCGAACCTCCTATCGTTTCAGATTATTGGCCTGCTCTAACATGGTGTCCGATGTCGTGATCGCACGGGAATTCAGCTCATATGCCCTCTGCGCAACGATCATGTTTACCATTTCATCCGCAACCTGTACGTTCGAACCTTCCAAAAATCCCTGGTGAACACGGCTCCGTCTTAAACCAGGCGTTACCGCTTCGTTCATTGGCGCTCCTGAAGCGGCTGTTTCCACATAATATGTACCGGAAACTTTCTCAAGTCCCGCATCGTTATTGAACTGGAACAACCCGACCGTCTGATTCAGCGGTACATACTGATTCTGTACGTCCATATAGCCAATGACTCCGTCTGTCGATATCACAACACGGCTTGCGTCTACTTCGTCCGGAAGAATAATCTCATTGTTATTCGAATCCATTACCTGATATCCTTCCGAAGTGCACAGTGTCAGGCCGTTTGCTCCCTGGCTCCAGTAAAAGTCGCCGTTTCTTGTATAATATACCTGATCATCCATTCCATTCACTGCAAACAGTCCGCTGCCTTCGATCGCTAACGCGCTGTTGCTTTCCACATCCTGCAGCTGTCCGTCGCCAAAATGGGATGTGATCGACGCCACTCTTGTTCCGAGTCCTACCTGTGCAGAGATCGGTTTCTGCGCTCCATTCGCTGATGTTGTCTCGGTCTGGATCGTTTGATATAACAATGTCTTAAATTCCGGCTTTTCTGTCTTGTAGCCAACGGTATTCACATTTGCCAGATTGTGGGATATGGCATCCACATTTGCCTGCTGAGCACGCATACCAGATGCTGCGCTCCATAATGCTCTCATCATAATTGCTTATACTCCTTCCACGGCACTCCATGCCCTGCTTTGCCTTCCGTGGTCCTCACTGCACGATATGTTACAGTCTGAACGATCCGCACAATCGCCCATATGAATATATTATCGGCTGGATTTCCCGTTTTCATAACCGTACATCTGACAGTTTCTTATACCTTTCCGATCTGATTCACGGCTTTATCCAGCATCGTATCAAATGTCTGTATCATTTTCTGATTGGATTCGTATGCCCTGGCAATTGTAATCATCGTCACCATCTCATCCACAACCTTGACGTTGGACGCTTCAATATTTCCCTGTTCAATACTGCCGGCTGCCGCCATTGCCTGCCCTCCGTCGACGAGGTCATACATGTTTTCTCCATATTTGGACAGGAAATTGTAATCTTCAAAATCTACAAGCCCAAGCTGGCCAACCAGCTGATCGTTCTGATAGATAAATCCGGATTTATCTATTCTGAAATCCTGGTTCGGATCCAGCTGAATATAATTATTTGCCGCCGGATCGCCGTTTAACGCACCGTTCTGGTTCAATACGTAATCGCCGTCTTTTGTACGCAAAAATCCATCCGTACTAATCGTAAACGCGCCGTCCCGCGTATATTTAACAGAAGTATTTCCCGCTTTATCGGTAAAGGAAATCGCAAAAAAACCATTCCCGTCTATCGCGCAGTCATATTTATTGTCTGTCACCTTAAAACTTCCCTGCGTATAGTCGGTATAGGTCTCTCCGATTTTTACACCCATATTAATATCGCCAAGCGACCTTGCCCGCCAGTTCGGTACGGAAGAATCTTTAATACGCATAGCCAGCTTCGCTTCAAATGATTCGGCTGTCGCGCCTTCCTTTTTGTATCCGTTCGTGTCTGCGTTTGCAAGGTTGTTCGTTATGACGTCCAGACGGTTCATTTCGTTAACCATTCCCGTCCATGCCGTATATAATCCCTTTACCATGTGCTTACTTCCTTTCCTTTATCTGCCTGCCTTTACCGGTTTGTATATTTATGATATTCCACAGGTGCGTTTCTGATACCGGATTTGTGTCAGATACTAATCATCGTCGCGTTTTCCGGCTAAAAACTCTACAAATTTTCCAGTTCCTACCGCAACGCAGGTCATCGGTTCCTCTGCAGTCATTGTATTAATGCCTGTCTTTTCCTCGATCAGCTCTTCCAGACCACGCAGCAGCGCGCCGCCGCCGGTCAGCACGATTCCGCGATCCGCCACGTCTGCCGCCAGCTCCGGCGGCGTTTTTTCCAGCACGCTGTGAACGGCCTCTACAATTTGCAGCGTCGCTTCCCGCAGCGCCTCTTCTGTCTCTTCGGAAGATACGGTAACCGTTTTCGGTAATCCGGTCACAAGATTTCGCCCGCGGACGTCGATCGTTTCCGGCTGCGCGAGCGGATAACAGGTGCCGATCTTGATCTTGATATCTTCTGCGGTACGTTCCCCGATCAGAAGATTGTGTTTCTTTCTCATATACCGTACGATTGCCTCGTCAAAATCATCTCCGGCAATCTTAATCGAAGTGCTGACAACAGAGCCTCCCAGAGAGATCACGGCGATATCCGCGGTACCTCCTCCGATATCTACGATCATATTGCCGCACGGCCTCCAGATATCGATGCCCGCGCCGATCGCTGCCGCAATCGGCTCTTCGATAATCATCACCTCTCTGGCGCCCGCCTGATAAGTCGCGTCTTCGACCGCTTTTTTTTCTACCTCGGTAACGCCGCTCGGTACGCAGACGCTGATACGCGGCTTACGAAAACTTTTTTTGCCAAGCGCCTTCTGAATAAAATACTTAATCATTTTTTCAGTAACCGTATAATCCGAAATAACGCCCTGACGCAGCGGACGTACCGCAACAATATTCCCCGGCGTACGTCCCAGCATCAGTCTCGCTTCTTCTCCAATTGCTTTAATCTTATTTGTATCGCGGTCAAACGCGACGACAGAAGGCTCTTTTAATACGACGCCTTTTCCTTTAATATAAACCAGAATACTGGCTGTTCCTAAATCAATTCCAATATCTGCTCCCATCATGTACAGATATCCCCTTTCATCTCGTCTTTTTATCGCATGCGCAGTAAACTGCGCATGCCTGTATTGTCTGTTCAGGCTCCATCCTGCCGCACGCTCCATCTGAATCTTTCTGTCTGGTCATGGAAACGGATACCGGCATATTATGTGCTATCATCTATTTTGCCATATTAATTCTTATTATATACAATAAATTCCATTTTTCCTAGCACTTTTTTATTTTTCACATTTTCTTAGATAATCCGCGAAAATTCGCACTGTTTTTGTGCAATTTTATCCACTTTTTAAAAAAAAATGCACGATGTGGTCCAAATTACCACCCGCCTGCTGTACATGACTACTCTTATTATAAATAATGAAAGAATAAAAATCAATGGATGATTTAGGAATTTATACATCCAGATACCTTTTTACATACTGCCCCGTATAAGATTCCGGTATTTGCGCCACTTCTTCCGGAGTGCCCTTTGCTATGACGCATCCGCCGCCATCGCCTCCCTCCGGCCCCATATCAATAATATAATCCGCTGTTTTTATCACGTCCAGATTATGCTCGATGACGATTACCGTATTGCCTCCTTCTGACAGACGATGCAGGATCTCTACCAGCTTATGAACATCCGCAAAATGCAGTCCGGTCGTTGGTTCATCCAGGATATATACCGTCTTTCCGGTACTGCGGCGGCTTAATTCGGTCGCCAGCTTGATTCGCTGCGCCTCCCCGCCGGACAGCTCGGTCGACGGCTGCCCGAGTCTGATATAAGATAACCCCACGTCATATAATGTCTGAATTTTCCGCTCGATCGAAGGTATATTTTCAAAAAATCCCAGCGCTTCTTCCACTGTCATATTTAATACATCGTAAATGCTTTTCCCCTTATATTTTACCTCCAGCGTCTCACGATTGTACCGTTTGCCCTGACAGACTTCGCAAGGCACATAGACGTCCGGCAGAAAGTGCATTTCAATTTTTAAAATGCCGTCGCCGGAACATGCCTCGCAGCGCCCGCCTTTGACGTTAAAACTAAACCGGCCCTTTTTATAGCCTTTTGCCTTCGCATCCGGCGTAGCCGC
>OFFY01003234.1_pt1 | contig 10147 bp, 11 predicted proteins | sample 1521481 | NCBI WGS metagenome assembly OFFY01 (sample SAMEA3504117, study PRJEB24116) | mouse gut metagenome | biome: mouse gut; feature: mouse-associated habitat; material: faeces | place: Denmark | collected 2011
TGAGGCGAATCGGTTACAGTGAGACTACGATCTGGAGGTATTATCAGCCTGCCATGGGGCAGTTCCGGAAATACTATGTGCAAACCGGACAGGCGGCATACAGCCCAGAGATCACGGATGAGTATATCAGCCTGAACAAGGAAAGGTATGAGCGCGGAGAGGTCACCTACCAGTCCTTCAAGAAAACACGGTATGTCGGCCGCAGGATGAATGAATTCTTCCTGAGTGGACAATTCCGGTACACATCGCAAAAAAGGGGGACTTCTTTTATGCTGTCGGAGGGGAATGAGCGGATCCGCAAGTTCCTGTACACGGGCACTGCTGTCATAAAGAAGGGTGAGCAGCATCTGATCCCTGCGCCCTTTCCTTGTCGATGTGTCAGGCAGTGCCAGAAGTGTTTTGGTTTCTTCCTCGTTCAGATATCCCACCTGCTTTTTGTCTGCCTTTTTATAAGGAATAGACAGGACCTGCTGACATTCAGTTTTTCAGGGTTGACCCCGAGCTGATCCCTGAAATAAGTGAGCAGCTTTACATAGGTATCCCTATAGGAAGATATGGTGTTCCCGCTTTGGTTCCTTACCATGGGCAGCTCATCCAACAGGAAGCTGCTGAGAATCCGGGCAAAATCAGTCGTCTTCATACGCTGTCTTCACCTCCATATTCGGTATGATGTCCGCATAGGCGGCATTCACCCTGTCAACGAGGTCCGGGAACGCCTCGGCCGTGAGCTTCAGATACCGCCCTGTGGCAGAAAGTGACGCATGCCGTGGTCAAAGACACTTCCGGCTGACTGCTACAGTAAGCGCCGCAAATAAGCGGCGCTTTAATTTATAGGGAGCGAAGGATTTGACGCTTACTTTCGTACTTTATGGCATCCAACTTTTGTAGCAGATCGCAGCAATGCCGAATACCCATAGACTCTCAAGCGGTCGTAAGCAGCAGGTATCTATATCTGCATCAGCAAAAACAATCCCACGCCGGGATACCTGTATCGTATATGCAGGCTGTATACTGATATATTCTTTCAATAACGCCAGACAGATGAGACGGTGTGTATACAGGAGGAAAGGAGGGGCACATGGGGAAATTGAAATTAGTTGAAAACATCTTAAAAGTGGCTGCAGCGGTTATCTCTGCAGCCATGTCCATTATCAAGCTCATTGGCAGTGCTGGTAAATGGAAGAGCGCGTATGCGTAGCTTCTGCTGTACAGCATTAGTAAGGAAGCAGAAGTACCGCGTATCGCGGGACAGGGCATTAATGAAAAGCAGAAGATCAAAGCAAAGGATACAGACAGGAGCTTTCTATATGGAGGCTCCTGTCCCATTTTGTCCTGTCTATGTATGCGGTGAAATTTAGACTAAAAGAAAAGGAGATGTTACATATGGCAGCAAATGTAGAAACAATGTTTTCTGTAAGGGAGAAACCATGGCATGGGCTGGGGACGATCGTCATGGAGTCACCGACATCGTCAGATGCATTACGGCTTGCAGGGCTTGACTGGGAGGTGGTGCAGGAACCAGTGTATACAGGAGGCCGTGAGCTGGTGAAAGGCTTTAAGGCAAATGTACGCAGTTCGGACAGGAAAGTATTAGGCGTGGTATCCGACCGCTATAAGGTGGTACAGAATACGGATGCGTTCAGTTTTACCGATGGACTGCTGGGAAATGGTGTCCGCTATGAGACCGCAGGGTCACTGCAGGAGGGGAAGAAGGTCTGGCTGCTGGCAAGGCTTCCGAAGGAATATATTATTGCGGGAGAGCATATAAGTTCCTATCTTGTGTTCTCCAATGCCCATGACGGCTCCGGCTCTGTAAAAGTAGCCGTTACACCGGTAAGAGTTGTGTGCAATAACACGCTAAATCTTGCACTGGATACGGCAAAGAGGAGTTTTTCTATGATCCATACAGGCAGCATCCATGACAAGATACAGGAGGCGAAGGATACGCTCTTTATGGCAGAGAAATACATGGACAGCCTTGGTATTGAGTTTGAGCAGTTACGCAGACAGAAGGTGACGGATGCACAGGTGAAAGAATACATCGAACTGCTCCTGCCCATGGAAGAGGATGCAACGCCGGTCCAGAGCAGGAACATCATCAAGCTCCGCAGGGACATGGAACAGCGGTATTATGACGCTCCTGATCTGCAGAAAGTAGGGAATAATGCATACCGCTTTATCAATGCAGTATCGGATTTTGCAACACACAGTAAACCGCTGCGGAAGACGGCAAACTATAATGAAAACCTGTTTGCCCGCACAATCGACGGCAATCTGCTGATCGATAAGGCTTACCAGCTTGTAAAGGCAGCATAGGACTGGAGGCATCCTCTGGATAAATGGGAAACAGGACTTTTGGCCTTAAGGGAAAGGATGCAGGACTTATCAAAGTATATCACAGGACAGAAACATTCAATGGATAGTATAACGATAAAAGCAAAAAGAGCAGGATGGCTGGGTTTCAACAACCTTAGCCATCCTTATTCTTTCAGGAGTGTCTGTAAAGATATCAGGACAGAAAAAGGAGAGAAGAATCATGTATGAAAAAATATCATTGGCAGGAGTCGATAACACAGAATGGCTCCGTTTAAGAAAGACAGGCATCGGAGGATCTGACGCAGGGGCAATCTGTGGCGTGAACCCGTACAGCAGTGCGATGAAAGTATTCAGGGAAAAGACAAGGGAAGATGTGGAGGAAAAAGACAGTGAAGCAATCCGTATCGGCCATGACCTGGAAGATTATGTGGCGCAGAGATTCACAGAAGCTACAGGTTTGAAAGTCAGAAAATCCAACTTTATGTACCGGAGCAAAGAGCATCCCTTTATGATTGCAGATGTGGACAGACTTGTTATAGGCGAGGATGCAGGGCTGGAATGCAAGACAGCCAGTGCTTACAATGCTGACAAATGGGCTGACGGCAATATACCGCTCCACTATATCATGCAGTGTTACCATTACATGGCGGTAACAGGGAAAAAGGTATGGTATATCGCGGCGGTTATCTTAGGCAGGGAATTTACTTTCCGTAAACTGGAATGGGATGATGAGCTGATCAGGGGGCTGGTCACGGTGGAAGAAGAGTTCTGGAATAATCATATCATACCAGGGATCATACCACCGCCGGATGGGAGCAAGGCGTGCGATGAAGTGCTGGAACAGTATTTCCATACCGCAAAGAAGGCCAGAGCCATCAAACTTACCGGGTTTGATGAAAAGTTACGGCGGCGTGAGGAAATCCTTGGTTTTATTGCAGAACTGCAGGCGGAACAGAAGCAGATCGAGCAGGAAGTAAAGCTGTTCATGAAAGACAATGAACTTGCAGACAGTGAGTGCTTCCGTGTCTCATGGAAAAATATTGACTCCACAAAGCTTGATTCACAGCGGATCAGGGAAGAGAGACCGGAGCTTTATACCGATTATGGAAAGGTATCCCATTACAGACGGTTTGAAGTGAAGGCAGCATAGGAGGCTGGTTTATGGATGAGAAAGGACTGAGGGAATTATTACTGCAGCGGCTTCATATGGAGCTGCTGCTTTTTAAGGATTCCATGCTCCGGAAGGAGAAGGAAGATATCTTTAAAGATTCTTATAAGATAGAAGTTTATGTGGATCTGTATGAGGTCTTTGTGGAGAATGCCGCAGATCTGGATGAAGATACTATGCGCGGACTGCTGAACCTTAACTTTGGAATACTAGGGTCTGTTTATCAGAAATGGATGGAGAGAAAAGACGGATTCTATGATGACCTGCAGGATTACGCATGTGGTGAACTGAGGAACATTTCAGAGATGGGAAGACCGGGATGTGGATGTGCAAAGGAAGGGGAGGATGACGATGGAACAGGATATGATCAGGCTGCTTAAGGCGGATGAGATCGAGTGCAGGATCGCTATGATCAATGAGAAGGGATTAAGTCTCTTACTCTATAAAGATGCAAGGGTGGACCAGAAGATCCTTGATGAGACATTCGGGATATTCGGGTGGAAGCGCAGCCATCAGTGCATAGATGGGAACCTCTACTGTACAGTGGAGATATTGGATAAAGATTCCGGTGAATGGGTGGCAAAACAGGATGTAGGGACGATGAGTTATTCGGAGAAGGAAAAGGGACAGGCTTCCGACAGTTTCAAACGTGCCTGTTTCAACTGGGGCATAGGCAGAGAACTCTATACGGCGCCTTTTATATGGATACCTGCAGGAAAAGCGGATATACAGTGTAAAGACAACGGAAACCGGAATCAGGAAAAAAAGTACTGCTGTTATGACCGTTTTTCTGTAAGTTCCATTGAGTATAACGATGATAAGGAGATATCTGCATTGGTGATCGTAAATGGCAGAGGAGAGACTGTTTATGCTATGAAGTCAAAGGATGCTCCCGGAAACAATGCTGATGAGAAAGGGATACCAGCGGCAGAAAAGCAGAAGAGGGGAAATCAGAAAGATACCCTGACTGCAGAACAGATGGCATCCCTGCAGAGAGAGCTTGACAGGACAGGAGTTCCGATGGAGACAGTCAGGGAGCGTTACAGGATACCGGAGACAGGAAACATGAGCGGGGAGCTTTATAAGAAAGTAATGGCGGCGCTGTCAAAGACAAAGAGCAGTAAAGCGGCATAGGAAGGAGAGGCAGAAAAATGATGGAATTTATGGAATTTACAGACAGGATTGCAGAACTGCTGCAGCAGAAAATGGGAGACGGATATACAGCCACAGTGACAAAAGTCCTCAAGAATAATGATGTCACACTGACAGGGATCGTGATCATGGAGAAAAATGACAGCGTCTCTCCCACAATTTATCTCGAAGAGCAATACAGGCAGTATCAGGATGGTGACAGTGTGGAAAAGATCGTGGAAGAGATCGCAGCATTATATGAGCATCAGACCCGCAGCGTGAAGCTGGATATGGATTTCTTCCGTGACTATGTGCTGGTAAAAGAGCGCATCTGCCATAAAGTCATTAATTATGAGAAGAACCGGAAGCTGCTCCAGGACGTGCCTTATTTCAGGTGGCATGACCTGGCTGTCGTGTTCTATTACGCTATGAGGGAAAAGGCGTTAGGAAAGGCATCCATCCTGATCCACAACAGCCATCTGGACATGTGGGGACAGCAGGCAGAGGAGGTGTACCGTACTGCACGCAGGAATATGAAGGAGCATATGCCGGATATTCTGGTGTCCATGCAGGAGCTGTTAAAGGAGCTGGCGGGCATACAGATGGGAGAAAGCAGCACGGCGTTGTATGTATTGACTAATAAAGAAAAGGTATTCGGCGCATCGGCAATGCTCTATTCTGAGAAGATAAAAGAACTGGCAGACAGACTGGGGTCGGACCTGCTGATCCTGCCCAGTTCTGTACATGAAGTCCTTCTTCTGCCTGATGATGGGATACAAAGTTATGACTTTTACAGACGGATGGTGAACGAAGTCAATATGACACAGGTAGATCTGGAAGAGATCCTTTCCTTCAATCTGTACCGTTACGACAGAGAAAAGGAAGAGATTGAGATGATAGAAGAAACCGCGGTATGAGGTGGTCTGTTGGAATTAACAGTCAGTCTGTCAGGCCGGGGACAGCTTATATGGATATGGTTATCGGTTAGAAAGATGGGATTACACAGTCCATCTTTCTAACAATCCTGTTTCTGGCAGGATATACGGTACAGTTCTTTGTAACAGTTCAGCCCAGGACTTTGCATTTACTGCAAAGTCCGTGATAGCATGTAAATTTAGCCTAGAGGGAATCTGCCCCTCGCCGCAGGCGACTTGGAAAAATTGAGCTTTGCTCAATGGGCAGATTCCGTAACAGTGAGGCCGAAGGCTGAACTGTTACAGTTCTTTTACACTATTTTGTACGGTATATGGATTAGTGGTTGAATTTATGATATGATATAAATTAAAGAAGGGAGATAACATACAGAGGATGGAAGTTGAAAATATACTTGCGAAAAATATCTCTGCTGCGGGAGACAAAGCGGCTTACGATGCGGCATGTAAGAAGCTGCTTGCAAATAAGATTATCCTCGCATGGATTATGAAAAGCTGTCTGGAAGAATACAGAGAATCTGATGTAAATGATATCGCAGAGAAATATATAGAAGGTGAGCCGCAGATCGCTAAAACGGCTGTGAATCCGGATGAAGGCCATGACGGCGAACAGATCAGAGGGGCTAAGAATGAAGACAGCACGATTCAGGAAGGGACGGTCACGTTCGATATCCGCTTTTATGCGGTACTTCCAAAGTCCGGGGAAACAATACGGCTGATTATCAATGTAGAAGCACAGAACGATTTTTATCCTGGATATCCGGTTATTAAGAGGGGAATCTATTATTGCAGCAGGATGATATCTGCACAGTATGGCGTGGAATTTACAGATACTCATTATGAGAAGATTAAAAAAGTATATTCGATATGGGTGTGTGCAGACCCGCCGAAATACCGGCAGAATACGGTTACAAGGTATGCGGTCAGTGAAGAAAATCTGATCGGAGAGGTGAAGGAGAAAAAGGAAAACTATGATCTTCTCACAGCAGTCATGATCTGTCTTGGAGATCCAGAAGATAATAATTACGATGGAATCCTAAAGCTGCTGAATGTGCTGCTATCATCTGAGAAAAAGCCAGAGGAAAAGAAGAGGATTCTGCAGGAAGATTTTGCTATCAGGATGACGAAGGAACTGGAAAGCGGGGTGACAGATGTGTGTAATCTGAGCAAAGGAATAGAGGAAAAAGGAATTGCTATCGGTATGGAGCGTGGACTGAAAGCAGGAATGGAAGCAGGAATGGAACAAGGAATGGAAGCAGGAATGCTGCAAGCCATAAAGAATTTAATGGATACGCTGAAACTGACAGCAGAACAGGCGATGGCCGCATTAAAGGTTCCGGAAAATGAGTGGCTTAAATATGCCGGCAAGCTGAACGAGTGATTAGCAGCACAAGGTTCTCAATATGAGTATAATGTGAGTAAAAGCAGGTTGTCTTATGACCATATGGGTGATAAGACCATCTGCTTTTTTATGTCAGCATATAAGGCAGATAATTTATAAAGATATGGAGATGAGAGCATGAACAGGCAAAGAAGAAAAAGATTAGAAAAATCGTATGAATTGATCGATGAGGCTATCGAGATCATATAGGAAGTTATAGATGAAGAGCAGGAGGCATACGACAATCTTCCGGAGAATTTCCAAAATGGAGAACGAGGGCAGGAAATGTCAGGATGTATTGAAATGCTGGAAGAAGCGAGTGGGTATCTCGACGATACAAAATCTGTCATGGAACAGATTTAGAGAGAATGGGACATCTGCAGAGATTTTATGCGTCCTAAAACGATCGTTTTTGGGAAGAAATTTGAAGCAGGGAAGTACCCTTGTAAAATGGCATAGTTACATCTGCATTTTGTCCCAGAACCCGTTCCAAAATCAATTTCCCATATGCTATACGTTATTGGGAAACTATTATATAGGAAGGAACACGTTATGAGGAATTATGTATTTGGCTATGCGAGGGTAAGCACCGAAGCCCAAAATTTGGACAGACAGCTTGATGCCCTTAAAAAATATGGCGTTGATCAAATCTACAATGAGAAGATGACAGGAACAAAAAAGGACCGCCCGGAGCTGGCCAAACTGATTGACAGGATGACAGAGGGGGATGTCGTGGTGATTGAATCTCTGTCACGCCTTGGCAGAAGTACAAAAGATCTGATTGAACTGACAGAACTATTCCAGGGCAGAGGGGTACATCTGATTTCCTTAAAAGAGAATATTGATACGTCCACTTCGACAGGAAAACTTCTGTTTACCCTGATGAGCGCCATTGCGCAGTTTGAACGGGATACGATAGCAGACCGCACCCGTGAGGGATTACGGGCGGCCAGGGCGAGAGGACGTATAGGAGGAAGACCCAGGATAGAGCCTGACGCTGTCAGAAAGGCCGTCAAACTGTATAATACCAGACAATATTCGATCAGGGAGATAGAAGAACTTACAGGGGTTAAGAAATCAACGCTTTACAGGAACCTGCAGGAACATGTACCTATGGGTGGAAAAAAGGCAGCCTGTACGGATAAGCAGAAATATTTGGAGAGGCAGTAATAGCGATAGTAATGCAAATGTAAAGGCAGGAGGGATGACAATATGAAAGAAAATGGACTATTGGAGGTCATAGCAGCACACAGGACAATGGAGGATCTGGATAAGATTCTGAAAAAAGACAAGGACTATCAGGAGGCGCTGGTGGAGGAACAGGCGGCGTCGGATCAGATGGAAGATCTGGAATTTACAGAAGAACAGAAAAAAGTAGTTGACCGTGTCATCACGGCATATAATCATTGCGGTGCGGTATATGGCGCTGCGGCATACCGTTTTGGGATGGAGGACAGTGTACGGCTCTTAAAGGAATTGGGAGAGATCGCATAAAGGAAACAGTTGTTTGATCAACAGACGGTCCAGGTGGTATGGTTGGTAGCTGTACCACATATACCATATTATACCACCTGGATTTTATATAGTACAGACAGAATCAATTCATACACTTTTTAGAGTTTATCTGCTTCAGGATTCATAAATGGCTTGGAATTCTCCTATATGTTTTACAGGCCAATAGCTTCATGAAAAAGATACCTAAAGTAAATCTAGGATATTACTGGTCTGACATCAGACAAATACTAAAGATTACAACAGGCATCTTTTTGTAAGTTTTAACAGGATTCTATGATCCAACATTAATATTAATGGAGACAGAGATATATTCATATGGGAGATCTTCCGTATTTTTTGACATATTCTGCATAACCGTGGGCAGTGCACGTATCTGTTCCTAATAGATCGGGCTGGCAAGCTTCTTCGATCAATCTGTTAAAATAAGAGCGCAGCAGATTAGGGATATGCTTAATGCCCCACTCTTTCGGAATCGTAACAGGATTGATGTTGAAGCTGGATAATTCATTTAATGTACGTTTAAAAGCTTCCAGTTTATAACCATGTAAGAGTGCTTTCGCTTTAGCCAGGCTGCGGCATTGGCTGACATATTGTAATGCATCAATCAATCGTTTTTCCTTTTGGCTGTTGAAGTTTTTGGATTTTATCTTCTGCACAGCTTCCTGTAGGGTATACCAGTCACCTTTTCCAATCACCTTTTCGTAATAACTGCTGACAATCTCAATGCAGGTAAGGGGCTTGAAAAACTGCATAGATATATTTGGACCGGTATCTTCTGCAGCTTCAAATTTCTTGGAAAGAGAATATGTTTTAAAATATTTATATTGGACTTCAAAACGGTAAATATTACGTGAAGCATCCAACGTTTCCTGATCGACAGGACTGTATCCATTCTTCAAATTTTGATTAGAAAGATTCAATAACTGCAGATATTTACTGTAGTAATTGATGTTGACTGAACGGCTGCATAGATAAAAACTTTCAGGTTTGCTTTTCATCCTGTGTGCGATGTTGTCATATTCCATCCACTCTTTGTAATGGAATGGTATATCACTTCTTTTTATAAGATTCGTGATCTGTTCAGGACTGCAGGAAATTTTAAAATCATCTAAGCTGATATTAACGCAGTAATCAATTCGTTTTATCTTATAATCGTCAAATTTACTTAGTAAGGGTGATATCTTTTTTGATTCAAGGATGAAATTACTTATGGCGATATTCATATCTCCATAGACAGCAGCTGTCAGGTAATCATGTATACCAGCAAGGAACTTTGGGTTCATCCTTGCTTCAAGAATGTAACATATATTTGCAAGATAGCAATCTTCATAAAGGTGCCATTGAATCCCACAGCATTGGTTATCGTAACAGATTTTGATATCTGAAGGAAGATAGTCTTCCGAGGGGGTATACAGTACATACTTTTTTTCTTTTTTACGATATATTTTAAGTGGTGTAGTTTCACTATATGTTTTAAAATCAAGTAGCAATATTTTGACATCATCACGCAATAATGATAGGTCTAAGGTCATGGTGTGAAAACCTAAAGAAGATAACATAGAGGACTCCTTTCCAACGAAACTATGTTTGTTTACAAAAGATTTCATTATCATATCTAAAATATTCTTTCTTAATAGCCATATGTAACAGTGAAGTGCTATACTAAAGTTGTAACGGGAGTGGCTAATGAGATATAATCAAAAT
>OFFY01003244.1_pt1 | contig 10122 bp, 10 predicted proteins | sample 1521481 | NCBI WGS metagenome assembly OFFY01 (sample SAMEA3504117, study PRJEB24116) | mouse gut metagenome | biome: mouse gut; feature: mouse-associated habitat; material: faeces | place: Denmark | collected 2011
ACTTGTTTTCTTTAAGAAAAAAGAAGCTGAATGGATCAATTTTTCTTTGGGATTTAGTAAGGCAGATTTATTAACTTCGTCCAAATAATCAGTGGTTAATTTAGAAGCAATAGTTTTAATTAATTCATCTTTATTTGGAAAATGTTTATAAACAGATTGAGTACCTACATTTGTTTTTTTCACTAATTCCCTAATGGTTAGCTTATCTATACCATCTTTTTCAATGATTGAAATTGCGGTATTTAAAATTCTTTTTCTTTGAGATTTACTATATTTCATAATTTTACCAGTTCCTTAATTAATTTATGTTTTAATTATAGCTGTTAAAGTGACACGGTGTCAATTTATAAAAACAATCGTAAGAAAAATATAAAAAACGAGGCTCAAGCTATTTTGAACCTCGCTTTTTAAGCAGCTTCTTTAATGGTAGTAATCATACTTTTGTAAATCTCATCATAATTATAGGAAATGATACCATTTTTGATCATCATTGCTGTTCCATGAATTTGAGACCAAATCTTTAAGAAAAATTCTTCACTATGTTTGTTATTGAGCTCTTCAATTAAAGAATTGACTTTTTCTTTAAATACAGTTTGAGCAGATGGTCCATCAGACTCGACTTTTTCCGGATTAAGAAAAATTAACTCTGCAATATTTGGATGTTTATTGATTTCTTTTAGATAAAGTGCCACTACTTGAATAAGTTGCTCATCTGTTGGTAAATCCTTATAGGAATCGATTTTTTTTATGAAAGAATTGGTGATTAAATTATAAACAATGTCGATAATTTCTTGTTTATTAGTAAAACGATTATAGATTAGAGTCGATGTCATACGGGCTCTTTTTCCTAATTCACGAATTGAAAAGTTATGTAACCCTTTTTCATCAATGCAAGCAATCGCACATCGAATTAGTTTTAATCTAATCATTGAATCTTGATTTTCCATAAATATTCCCCTACTTTTTTAATTTAATAACTCTGTTTATCTATCTTCAGATTACATTGTTTTGGCTCACTTTACAATAATTTGATGAAAAATGCCTAAAATCCAAGTATAATTCTATCTATGACACTTTCTTAATAGGAAAGAACTTGTTGTTAAGTTGAAAAAGAAGGGGATATTGTAGAGTGGAAAAACCAAATATACATAAAATAGGCTTATTTTCTGCCATTATGCTTGCGTTAAATTCCTTAATTGGATCAGGCTGGCTTTTTGGATCGGGATCTGCCGCTAAAATTGCTGGGCCAGCTGCCATTATTTCATGGATTTTAGGTGCAGTAATCATTATTTCAATTGCCATTACTTATATTGAATTAGGCTCTATGTTTCCGGAAAGTGGAGGAATGAGTCGGTATGCTCAATACAGTCATGGACCGCTTTTGGGATTTATTGCCGCATGGGCGAATTGGATTTCTTTGGTGACCTTGGTACCTATGGAAGCAGTTGCGGCCGTGCAATATATGTCTAGTTGGCCATGGTCGTGGGCTAACTGGACTCATCGCTATATGAATAATGGGGAAATTACTACAAAAGGACTACTGGTTGTTTTCTTATTTATGGTGATTTTCACTTTGATTAACTATTGGTCAGTGAAAATCATGACGCATTTTACTAATTTGATTTCAATTTTTAAAATAGCATTGCCAACTTTAACTGTGATTGTTTTAGTTTTAAGTGGTTTCCATTCACAAAATTTTGGTAGTAATATTCACGAATTCATGCCTTATGGGACTCGGTCTATTTTTGAAGCGACCTCAGTATCTGGAATTATTATGTCCTATGATGCCTTTCAGACAGTGATTAATATGGGTGGAGAGTTAAAGAATCCCCGCAAAAATATTGTGCGTGGAGTCATTATTTCGATGTTAATTACAACTGCCATTTACGTTTTATTGCAGGTTACTTTTATTGGGGCTATCGAACCATCAACTTTACAAAAAGTGGGTTGGCATGGAATTAACTTTACTTCTCCATTTGCGGACATTGCCATTATTTTAGGAATTAATTGGCTTGTGATCTTGCTGTATATGGATGCTTTTGTATCTCCATTTGGAACGGGTGTGGCCTTTGTAGCAACTGCTTCACGTGCTTTAGCAGCTATGACCCATACTAAGCATTTGCCTAACTGGCTTGGTCGTTTGAATCGTAAATACATGATTCCAAGATTTGCGATGATTGCGGACTTGATTTTGGCCGTGATTCTAGTAAGTGTATTTAGAAATTGGAACTTATTGGCTACAGTAATTGCGGCCTCAACTTTAATTGCCTATTTAACCGGTCCTGTAACTACAATTGCTTTAAGAAAAATTGCACATAATTTGAAGAGACCATTTGGTCCTAAGTACATGGTTTGGCTTGCTCCAACGGCTTTTGTATTAACAAGTTTAGCTATTTATTGGTCAATGTGGCCAACCACCATTCAAGTCATCTTTGTAATTACCTTAGGTTTGCCAGTTTATATTTATTATGAAATTCGTTATCAACATTCAAACCTTAAAGATCAATTAAAACATGCATGGTGGCTGATTGTTTACATGATTTTCATATCTGTCATGTCTTATGTGGGAAGTACCGGTTTTGGTGGTCGTGATTTTATTAAGTACCCACTTGATTTTGTGGTGATAATTGTTGCTTCCTTACTATTTTATTGGTGGGGAGTTAAAAGCAGTCGTACTGAAATTGATTCTTACGCTAAAAAAGTTAATGAACGTGTTAATGACTAGATATTATCTGAGTAAATTTTCTAAGGAATGCTTGAAAATAACCCTTGAAGATGGTATTCTAGTCTACGTTAATCGATTAATCTATGGTCTGTAAAATGATCATGGCAAAAGGAGTATTAAATTATGAAACAAGGAATCCATCCAGAATTTCAAGAAGTTGTTTTCATGGACTCAGCAACTGGTGCTAAGTTCTTAGCTGGTTCAACTTTGAAGTCAGACGAAACTGTAGAATTTGAAGGCGAAACTTACCCATTAATTCGTGTTGAAGTTTCATCAGATTCACACCCATTCTACACTGGTAAGCAAAAGTTTGCTCAAGCAGATGGTCGAATCGAAAAATTCAACAAGAAGTACGGCTTGAAGAAGTAAGCCTTTTGTCTGGTGGAAGCAGTCCCATTGGGACTGCTTTTTTGTTTGATAATTTTATTTGGCAGATTAGATGAAAGAACGTATAATTGTTCCTGTATTAAATTATGTTTTAATGGGAGTAAAAATTAGATGAAAATGCAACTGGCAGAAATAGCCAAAGCTTTAAATACAACTTGTGTGGGCGACGAGCAAACTGTAATTACATCCGTTGCCTTTGACTCCAGAAAGATTACTGACGGAGGACTTTTCGTTCCTTTAGTTGGCGACAGAGATGGACACGATTTTATTAATAGTGCTATTAATAACGGTGCTTCCGCAACTTTATGGCAAACTGGTCATCCAAATAAGCCTGAAAATATTGCAGTATTAGAAGTCGACGATCCGCTTCAAGCTATGCAAGATTTAGCGCGTTATTATTTGCGTAAAGTAAATCCAACTGTTGTGGGAATTACTGGTTCAAATGGTAAAACTACTACAAAAGATATGATTGCAGCAGTTTTGTCTAAGCGTTTTAATGTGCATAAAACACAGGCTAACTTTAATAATGAAATTGGTGTTCCAATGACTATTTTGGAAATGAAGCCAAATACTGAAATTTTAGTATTAGAAATGGGAATGGATCGTCCTGGTCAACTTCACCATTTAAGTGAATTAACTCATCCTGATGTGACTGTAATTACGATGATCGGTGAAGCTCATATCGAATTCTTTGGTACTCGTGATAAAATTGCAGATGCTAAGATGGAAATTACAGACTTTTTACGTGAAGATGGTGAATTCATTTATAACGGAGATGAACCGCTTTTAAGAGAACGTGCTGAAAAGCTTAGCCAAGCAAAAGCTACTTTTGGTTTTGAAAAAGATGACACTGTTTATGCAACTGGCTTTAAGAGTTATAAGCATCATGCTACTTTCACTGTCAATGATTCAGAACAACAATTTTCAATTCCAATGATTGGTAAGCATAATGTTTCAAATGCGATGGCTGCCTTGAGTGTGGGGCGCCATTTTGGTGAAAGTGATGAAGAAATTGCTGCATCACTCTCAAACTTCACCCCAACTGCTAACCGAATGGAATGGGAAAAAGGTGATGTGGGTGAAGACATTATGAGTGATATTTATAATTCTAACCCAACTGCTGTTAGAGCTGTAATCACTAGTTTTGGTCAAATTGAAGTCCCTGAAGGTAATCGCAGAATTGCAGTTTTAGGTGATATGCTTGAACTTGGTGAAAAGTCAGCCGAACTTCATCGTAATTTAGAGGATTGTCTTGACCCACAAGTAATTAATGAAGTTTATTTATATGGAACAGAGATGAAGAATCTCTATGATGCATTAGAAGATAAATATGATGCTGAACACTTGCATTATTATGATAGAGATCAAATGCAACGTATGATTGAAGATTTAAAGAATGATATTAAGCCGCATGATATCGTGGTATTAAAGGGATCTCATGGGATGCACCTTGAAAAAGTAGTAGAGCGGCTTAGATAGGAGAATTTAATTTAGTGAAATTTTCGGAATTAGGATTAAATGATGCGCTTTTAAAAGCAATTAGACGTTCAGGCTTTGAAGAAGCAACCCCCATCCAAGAACAAACTATTCCACTTGCCTTGGAGGGAAAAGATGTAATTGGTCAAGCTCAAACTGGAACTGGTAAAACTGCAGCTTTTGGCTTGCCAATTTTACAAAATTTAGATAAACAACATAAAGCAATTCAGGCAGTTGTAATTGAACCAACTCGTGAATTAGCTATTCAAACTCAAGAAGAACTCTTTCGCTTGGGCCGTGATGAAAATGCGCGTGTGCAAGTTGTGTACGGAGGAGCAGATATCGGTCGTCAAATTCGCTCTTTGAAAAACCATGTACCTGCTATTTTAGTAGGGACTCCCGGTCGTCTTCTTGACCACTTAAAACGCGGAACTATTAGTTTAGATGAAGTTAAGACCATAGTTCTTGATGAAGCTGATGAAATGCTTGATATGGGCTTTATTAGTGATATTGAAAGCATTTTGAATTATGCTAAAAATCGTACTCAAACTTTACTTTTTAGTGCTACAATGCCTAAGCCAATTTTGCGAATTGGCGAAAAGTTTATGCACGATCCCGAAATTGTACGAATTAAGGCTAAAGAATTAACTGCAGACTTAATTGATCAATACTTTGTCCGAGCAAAAGAATCTGAAAAATTCGATATTATGTGTCGCTTAATTGACGTTCAAGGTCCCGATCTGGCTGTTGTATTTGGTCGTACTAAGCGACGTGTAGATGAGCTTACACGTGGTTTGCAAGCTCGGGGATATAATGCTGCAGGAATTCACGGCGATCTTTCTCAGGCACGTAGAATGAGCGTTTTGAAGAGATTCCGTTCCGGTAAGCTCGACATCTTGGTAGCCACTGACGTGGCAGCGCGTGGACTTGACATTTCTGGAGTTACCCACGTTTACAATTACGATATTCCTCAAGATCCAGATTCTTATGTTCACCGCATTGGTAGAACTGGTCGTGCTGGACAAAATGGTATTTCAGTTACCTTCGTAACTCCAAATGAAATTGGCTATATGCGAACTATTGAACAACTGACTAAGAAGAAAATGTTACCTCTTCGTCCACCAACAGATGATCAAGCACTGCATGGCCAATTAAAAGCTGCTAAAGCTCAAATTGAAGAGCTTTTAAAGGGTGATTTGAGTAAGTATGAAAAAGAAGCTAATGAACTTTTAGAAAACTACTCAGCTCTTGATTTAGTTGCAGCATTTTTGAAGAATTTATCTAAAGATTCTAGCGAAGTAAAAGTTAAGATTACTCCAGAAAAGCCATTGCCATATAAGGGTAATGGACGTAAGAATCATGGTCGCGGACGTGGTAAGGGTCGCGGTCATGATCGCAACCGTCGTGGCAATTTTAACAAGCGTAATCAAAAAGGGCGTACTAGACGTGGCCACGGAAATGGACATGAATTTGTCATTAAAAATAAAAAAGGTTAAATTTTGATAGAAAAATGAGTTGTAGCTTTTGCAGCTCATTTTTTGTATTATAATTAAATTCTGTGTGGGGGATGAAAAATTATGATCAAAGGTGTAGGAATCGATTCAATTGAAGTTGAAAGAGTTAAGAAAATCGTTGAACGTGGAGACAATTTTGCCAAAAAAGTTTTAACACCTAATGAATTTGCACAATATCAGAAGATGAAGGGTAAACGTAAGGTGGAATACTTAGGTGGTCGTTTCTCACTTAAGGAATCTTTTTCTAAAGCTATGGGAACCGGCTTGGGTAAAGCAGTTGGTTTCCAAGACGTAGAGACTTTGTGGGATGATTTAGGTCATCCTGTTATGACTTCTACTAAATATTCAGGAAATATTTTTCCCAGCATCACACATGATAATCATGAAATTATTACATTTGTTGTATTGGAGGACAATTAGATGGTTCCAGGAATACATCGTCCAGCTGTTGTACGGGTAAATTTAAGTGCAATTAAGCAAAATATTGAAAATGAAGTAAATCATCTTGATCCAGATCAGAAGCTTTTTGCTGTAGTAAAGGCAAATGCTTATGGTCATGGAGCTATTCAAGTAGCTAAGGTTGCTGAAGAAGCCGGAGCCAGCGGTTTTTGTGTGGCAATTTTAGATGAAGCTTTAGAGTTAAGAGAAAATGGCGTCGTTAAGCCAATTTTAGTTTTGGGTGTAGTTTCACCAGAATATGCTCCAGTAGCTGCCGCAAATGGTATTTCATTAACTGTGCCTAACTTAGAGTGGCTTCATATGGCTCAAGAAGCTCTTGAAAGAGAAAATTTGCAATTAAAGATTCACTTAGGTATTGATTCAGGAATGGGCAGGATTGGTTTTAGTGAAGATGACGAATTTATCGAAGCTAATAAGTTCTTAGAAAACAACCCTAATTTCTTTGTAGAAGGGATGTTTGCTCACTTCGCTTCAGCTGATAGTAGTGATGATACTTACTTTAAACATCAGGTAGAGAAGTTCAAGCACATGAAGTCGCTTTTGACTGTTAAGCCAAAATGGATTCATGTTGACAATACTGCTGCTAGCATCTTTGATAAGGATGTGCACAGTGATTTGGTAAGATTTGGAATTGGGATCTATGGTTTGAATCCCTCATCTAATCCAAGCTCTCCCGATCTAAAGTCTAATGTTGAATTAAAACCTGCGCTTTCTTTTGTGAGCGAATTAACCCATGTTAAAACTATTCACAAAGGTGATGGTGTAGGATATGGCTCCACTTATATGGCTGATGATGATGCAATTATCGGGACAGTTCCTGTTGGCTATGCAGATGGTTGGATTCGTAAGTTTCAAGGTTTTAAGGTAAAAGTAGGCGATGTCTATTGTCCAATAGTTGGCCGCGTATGTATGGACCAATTTATGGTGTTAATGCCTAGTGAAATGCCTGTTGGAACGCGTGTAACCTTAATTTCAGATAATCCAGAAGATCCTAATAATATTAAAGCTGCTGCTGATTATGTAGATACTATTCACTATGAGGTAGCATGTTTGTTGAGTGATCGTTTACCACGTGTATATTATTATGATGAATAAACAAAAAAGCACCTCATTGAGGTGCTTTTCTTATACAGACTTATTTTTGAATAAAGACTCCCGGATTTTCATCGCTCATGATTGTCATTCCAGCTTGTAAGTCTTCAATTTCTGCAACTACATAACCTTTTCGTTGCAACTTATCTACAACTGTCTTCATCGTAATTTCTGAAACTCCAGATGGAAGAGTAAACAAGGTTCTACGAACAAAATCGCCACCTAATTCACTAGCGGAAGCATCTAAAGTCATTACACTGGCCATATTGGTGTATTTTGAAATGATCTTAGACATTTTAACCAGATTACCACGACTATTATCTGATAAAACGGTCAAAACATAGGAACCGTTTTTAATATTCCAAGCATCAGATAACATATCAAGTAAACGTGAGTGAGTTAAAATACCATAGAATTTGTTCTCTTCGTCAAGAACTGAAATGTAAGGTAAGTCTTTAATGTTGAAGAAGACTTTAAAAAAGGTGAGTTAACCTTAATGGTCTTGGTTGCATTTTTTAGTAAATAAGTAACGGGTAGATCCATTTCGCCACCTTGAGATTTGTGACGATAAATGTGCATCTTGTAAATATTACCTCTAAAAATGGTGCCGGTGTCATCTAAGATAGGCACACATCTAAAACCAGAGTCTTCAAGAACTTTTAATGCTTCTTCCAAAGTGGCTTTTTCATTGACTGTGGTTAGGTAATCTTTTTTAAGAACTAAAGATTTAATAAGCATCTCGCGGCCTCCAAACGTGAAAAATGTTTCAAGTCATTATAGCATAGCTATGATCTAAATTAAAGATAGCTTAAAGATTAGTGCAAAAGAAAAAAGCATCTAGATCTAGATGCTTTTTAGACATTAATTAAGAAATTATTGACGAACCTTAACGCCAGTTTCCTTGAAGGCCTTGTCCATAACCTTCTTCAATTGATCTGCTGAAGCAGTCATCAATTCTTGTTCATGGTCGCTTAATGGCATTTCGATTACTTGTTCAAGACCCTTACGTCCAACAACTGCTGGAGTACCGATGTGAAGGTCGTGTAAACCGTATTCGCCATCCATTGGTACTGAAAGTGGAAGTACACGGTGTTCATCGTTCAAAATTGCCTTAGCGATCATTGCTGAAGCAGTACCGATTCCGTAGAAAGTAGCACCCTTCTTGTTGATGATGTCGTAAGCCATGTTAGCAACTTCCTTGTGGATGTCTTCAAGCTTAGATTCATCCATACCGTGAGCCTTAACCCAGTCACTAACCTTTACGCCACCAACATTGTTATAGCTCCATACTGGGAATTCAGTATCACCGTGTTCACCAAGCATGTAAGCATTAACTGAAGCTGGATCAACGTGTTCCATTTCACCGATAACCTTTTGAAGACGACCAGTGTCAAGTGAAGTACCTGAACCGATAACACGATCCTTAGGGAAACCTGACATCTTCCAAGTTGCGTGAGTCAAGATGTCAACTGGGTTAGCAACTACTAAGAAGATACCTTCAAAACCTGATTCAACAACTGGTTCAACGATTGATGATAAAATCTTCAAGTTCTTGTTAACAAGATCAAGACGAGTTTCACCTGGCTTTTGTGGAGCACCAGCAGTAATAACAACTAAGTCTGCGTCCTTGCAGTCTGCGTATTCAGCTGCGTAGATGTTCTTTGGTGAAGTCCAAGGAGTTGCATCAGCTAAGTCGATTGCGTCACCTTCAACGTGTTCCTTAGCAATATCAATAATACCCAATTCTTCTGCAATACCTTGTTGTACCATTGAGAATGCAAAGGTAGAACCTACGGCACCGTCACCGACTAAAATAACTTTACGAGGTTTTTCTTCTCTTGCCATAAATAAAAATCTCCTTTTATTAGTGATAGTTTTAACAATAAGCATTATAACATGAAATATTGCTAAAATGACAATACTTAGTGTTGAAATAAGCAGATCTTACTATTTTTTTGAAAGTATGTGCTATCATAAGTAGGATTAAGAAAAGGGGTACGTTAAAAGTGAAGATAATTGCAGGGTTGGGAAACCCAGGTAAAAAGTATGATAGAACAAAACATAATACTGGTTTTATGGCATTAGATAATTACCTAAAAAGTAAAAACTTGTCGCTAGATAAGGACAAGTTTGAAGGTCATTGGACTAAGCAAAAAATTAATGGCGACGATGTCATTTTGCTTGAACCACAAACTTTTATGAATGAATCTGGGCGTTCAGTTGCTCAAATTGCTAACTTTTTCAAAGTTAAACCAGAAGATATCTTGATTATCCAAGATGATATGGATATGCCAATTGGGAAAATTAGAATTCGTGCTAATGGTAAATCTGGTGGACATAATGGGATCAAGAGTATTATTCGCGATTTAGGCACGGATAAGTTTAATCGTTTAAAAATTGGAATTCGTCATCCAGAAAAAACGAGCGTAGTTTCTTGGGTACTAACCCCATTTAATGCAGAACAACAAA
>OFFY01003247.1_pt1 | contig 10117 bp, 13 predicted proteins | sample 1521481 | NCBI WGS metagenome assembly OFFY01 (sample SAMEA3504117, study PRJEB24116) | mouse gut metagenome | biome: mouse gut; feature: mouse-associated habitat; material: faeces | place: Denmark | collected 2011
TCCGGCCCGGCGCTGCACCTTGACAAAGAAAGCCCGCAAGATAACGGCGGCGCAGTATAGGGCACATCGGGTACGTCCTTTTTGCGCCGAGCCAGACAGCGGGTGCGCCATGACGCTTTTCCCCTACGGGGAAAAGTCAAGCGACCAACACCGCGCCGGGGAGCAAGTGTAGCGGCTTGCGGGCGACGACACGCATTGAGGGGAGACAAGCCTTTATAGCCATAGTCCGAGCGTTAGAAGCGTCGCAGGCATTGGGTAAAGCTGCCTTAACGGGCAGGGGTGAAATTCCCGCGAGGCTGTGCTGCCAGCCGCCCGATGAAAGCCTTTTTCTTCATAACGTACAAGCCGGAGCGCATATTTTATTGTATGCTGACCGGAAAGGGGAATGAAGATGATTAGCCAATTACAGCTTCGAGAAATGAGAAGCGTAGATATAACACAGGTTGACCGCAGCACTTTGGCAGATATTCGCAACATTCACATCGACCCTGCGATGCCAACCACAGAAAAGATGCAGAACTACCTTGAACAAATCGTAAATCCGTATTGTTTTCTTTGCGGCGATACGCCTGTCAAAATCCGCTTTGTATCTGAAAGCAAAACCTTAAAGCAATCCTTATGCGATTACTTTTTAAGCCTTAAATGAAGTGCCAACTTTCCCGTTGCCATTTTTGACAAAATCCTTGTGATTATGGGGAGAAAATGGTATAATAGACCTGTAATTATAGGGGGAAAGGAGGTATCATGCCCCGCACGCGCAAAAACAGAACGGCACGTGCCAGCGCAGAGCCGTTTTGGAAAATCGGGCTTTATATTCGCCTCTCCAAAGAGGACGACAACGAGGACGACAGCGAGAGCATTATCAATCAGGAAAAAATACTGCGGGACTTTGTAGATGGTTACTTTGAGCCGGGAAACTATGTGATTGTAGATGTGTTTGCCGATGACGGACTGACAGGCACAGATACAGCGCGTCCAGACTTCAAGCGGCTTGAGGGCTGTATCGTTCGCAAGGAAGTAAACTGCATGATTATCAAGTCACTTGCACGCGGTTTCCGCAACCTTGCAGATCAGCAAAAGTTTCTTGAGGAATTTATTCCAATCAACGGGGCAAGGTTTATCTGCACAGGCACACCATTCATCGACACCTACGCAAACCCACATTCTGCAAGCGGCCTTGAAGTGCCGATCAGGGGAATGTTCAACGAGCAGTTTGCCGCCACCACTTCCGAAGAAATCCGAAAGACGTTCAAAATGAAGCGGGAGCGCGGCGAGTTTATCGGAGCATTTGCCACATACGGCTACAAGAAAGACCCCAACGATAAAAACAGCCTTTTGATAGATGAAGAAGCGGCGGAAGTCGTAAGAAGCATTTACCACTGGTTTGTGAATGAGGGGTACAGCAAAATGGGGATTGCAAAAAGGCTGAATAACATGGGAGAGCCGAACCCCGAAGCCTACAAAAAGAAAAAGGGGTTAAAGTATAACAATCCCAATTCCAGCAAAAACGACGGTCTATGGTCTGCCAGCACGGTTGCAAGGATATTGCAGAATGAGATTTATACCGGCGTGATGGTGCAGGGACGGCATCGCATCATCAGCTACAAAGTACACAAGCAAATCGCTGTTCCCGAAGATGAATGGTTTGTTGTCCCAAATACCCACGAAGCAATCATTGACAGGGAAACCTTTGAAAAAGCACAAACCCTGCACAAGCGCGACACAAGGACAGCGCCGGGCAAACAGGATGTCTATATTTTGTCTGGCTTTGTCCGCTGCGCTGACTGTAAAAAGGCGATGCGGCGAAAAACCGCCCGCAATTTGGCTTACTATGCTTGCCGCACGTTTACTGACAAAAAGACTTGCAGTAAACATTCTATCCGGCAGGACAAGCTGGAAGAAGCGGTTTTAGCTGCCCTGCAAGTGCAGATCGCATTGGTAGACGAACTGTCGGAAGAAATCGAGCGGATAAACAACGCGCCTGTTATCAACCGGGAAAACAAGCGATTGACCCTTGCGTTGAAGCAGGCAGAGAAACAGCTAAAGCAATATCATGACGCTTCCGACAGCTTGTACCTTGATTGGAAAAGCGGCGATATTACCAAAGAGGAATACCGCCGCTTAAAAGGCAAGATTGCCGAGCAGACCGCCCAGCTTGAACAAAACATTTCTTATCTAAAAGAGGAAATGCAAGTGATGGCTGACGGCATCGACACCGACGACCCCTATCTTACTGCTTTTCTAAAGCACAAGAATATCCAAACCCTTAATCGCGGTATCGTGGTGGAATTGGTCAATATGGTTTGGGTACATGAAAACGGGGAAATAACGGTGGACTTCAATTTTGCCGACGAGTATCAACGCATACTTGATTACATTGAGAACAATCACAACATTCTTACGGTGATAGAGCGAAAGCCCGCGATATAGCAGGCTTAACGCCCCATCTCCGAGCAAGAGTTATTGTTGTGCATAAATAAGCGGCGCAGTAGGACCTGTGGGGCCGGCGGGGCCCTGAGCACCCGTTGCGCCAGTCGCACCCGTAGCACCTGTCGCGCCGGCGGGACCAGGAATACCCTGAGGACCAGTGGGGCCTGTCGCGCCGTTCGGGCCTGGATACCCTTGCGGCCCTGTGGGTCCGGTCGGCCCTGTGGGCCCTACTCCCGGGCAAGGCGGAAAGGGTCCCGGACAGGGGGGCACCGGGGGCAGAGGACTGGGGCACCCGCAGCCGGTATCGCACCCGCAGCCGGTATTGCATCCGCAGCCGGTATTACAACCGCAGCCGGTATTGCATCCGCAGCCGGTCAAATGGGCAACAACGCCGTCCCGACTGCTCTGCTCCCAATCAGAAGCATAGTATCGTCTCATAACGCGCTCCTTCACCTTCAAGTAATCAATGTGGCTATGCCACATACCATACTATGACCGCACCGTTCTTTGGTGCGAGGCTTTACAGACCGGCCGGTTTCCTTTATAATGAGGAAAAAGGAGGCGTCCCCATTGAACACCATTGAAATCCCCACTCTTCTCTTCTGGGAGAACGGCAACACTTGGTACGGCAGTCTGGGCAGCGCCCGGTTCTTCATTCAACCGGAGGTCTCCGATGCGGCGGGAGAAAAGCAGCTCTCCGTCCGGCTGTGGAAGGGGCCGTTGACCATGGACCTGAGTGAGATTATTGCCACAGCCGTCTTTCCTGTCACAGAGGACGGCCTAACCCAGATCGCCGTCTGGCTTGAGGAGCAGGCGGCGGCGCTGAACGGATGAAACTCCCAGTACAGACACAGCTGCAAAAAAAGCAGGCGCCGAAGCGTCTGCTTTTGTCTTTACTCCGATAAACATGTATTTCCCCGCCCTCCGGGCGGGGAAATACAATATATTACCGCTGATATTCAAACTCCAGGTCGTACATGGACACGATGTCCCCGTCCTTGATGCCCATTTCCTCCAGCCTGCCGAACAGCCCGGACTGGCGCAGCTTCTGGTCGAACCAGTTCCTGGACTCGTAGTCGCCGAAGTTGACGTTGGCGATGAGCCGCTGCAGCCAGGGGGCGTCCACCACCCAGGTGCCGTCGAACTCCTGAATTTCCACCGCCCCGTCGGTGTCCACCTCCGGGGGGCGCTCCACATAGGTGGGCTCATACACCGCCACGGGGGGCAGCTCCTGGAGGAGCCGGGCGGTACGCAGCACCAGCTCCCGGGTGCCCTTGTGGGTGGCGGCGGAGATGGCGTACAGCTCCAGTCCCAGGCCCTCCACATGGGTTCGAAGCTTGTCCAGCAAAGCCGGGTCGGTCATAATGTCCGCCTTGTTTGCCGCCACGATCATCCTCCGGGAGGCCAGCTCGGGGGAATACTGCCGCAGCTCCTCGTTGATGGCCTCAAAGTCGGCCACCGGGTCCCGGCCCTCGGAGCCGGACACATCCACCACATGGACCAGCAGCTGACAGCGGTCGATGTGGCGCAGGAAGTCGTGGCCCAGGCCGGCCCCCTCTGCTGCCCCCTCGATGATGCCGGGGATATCCGCCATGACAAAGGATACCCCCTCCTCCACATAGACCACCCCCAGGTTGGGGAATAGGGTGGTGAAGTGGTAGTTGGCGATCTTGGGCTGAGCCCGGCTGACCACCGACAGCAAGGTGGACTTGCCCACGTTGGGGAAGCCCACCAGCCCCACATCGGCCAGCAGCTTCAGCTCCAGCACCACATCCCGGCTCTGACCGGGCAGGCCTGCCTTGGCGAACCGGGGCACCTGCCGGGTGGGGGTGGCGAAGTGCTGATTGCCCCAGCCGCCCCGGCCGCCCCGGCACAGCACAAAGCGGTCGGTCTGGGACATGTCCTGGATGATCTCCCCGGTCTCGGCATCCCGGATGATGGTGCCCCGGGGCACCCGGATGATGAGGTCCTCCCCGTCCTTGCCGGTACACCGCTTGCCCGCGCCATCGGCCCCGCTGTCCGCCACATATTTGCGCTTGTAGCGCAAGTCCATCAGGGTGGACATGTGGTCGTTGACCTCCACCACGATGTCCCCGCCCCGGCCGCCGTCGCCCCCGTCGGGGCCGCCGTTGGCCACGTACTTCTCCCGGTGAAAGGACACCACGCCGTTCCCCCCGTTCCCGGAGCGGACGCTAATCTTTGCCGTATCCACAAAGGGCGCTGCCATATCGGGCGCCTCCTTTCTTTTATTCCTTCTTCTTGGAAGAAAAAGAACTTTTCCTGTTAGAGCAGATAGTGATTACCCTGATTTGCGGGCTGGAAAGCTTTTAGCTTGTAGGTGGCGAACCCCTCCGCCACCAGAGGCTCCCGTCTGCACAGTTCCTCTGCCGCCTCGAGGCTCTCCGCCCGGAGGATATACATGCCCGCCACACCGGGGTAGCCCTTGAACACCCCGGCCAGCTCAATGTGTCCCTCTTCGTCCAGTTGTCTCAGATTGGCCACATGCCGCTCCACGGCGGCCTTGGTCAGCTTATTGTAAGTCTTGGTCTTCTCAATGAACATCACATACAGCCACTGTTCCATAGACAATTCTCCTTCTGAGTTAATTCAGAAGTCCAGCAGGTTCAGTCCCACGGTATCGCTGAACTTCCGGCCGATCTGCCCGTCCCAGACCTGTAAAAACAGCTCCAGAGTGGCGCTGATGGTACAGGCGGACAGATGGCCGGCGTAAACCTCTCCGGTTGACGGGTTTCCAATCGTGATGTGCAGATGGAGATAGGGTTTCCCCTCCTGCCGGGTCACATTCCCCACCAGGGCGGATATCTCATACTGTCCCTGGCAGCGCCGGGAGTAGTATTTTTTCTCCTGCGTATCAAAAATACCCATGGTGACATCGTTGGCCGCTCCCAGAGCAGAGACCGTCCCAAGCTGAACGTTCTCTTGCTCCACCAGACGGGTCAGGCAGTCCACGACCTCCTCGCCCGGGTCCAGGCGCAAGGCGTAGCCCTGAGAAAATTTTCTGTATTCCATAAAATCCCTCCTGCTTTCATTAAGAAAAAGCCGCAAACGGTACTCGTTTGCGGCTTTTTAACCAATGTTACTCCGCTGGGGTCTCCTCCACGATGGAGACCTGCTTGCGGTCCTTGCCCAGGCGATGGAACTTCACCCGGCCAGACTTCATGGCGTACAGGGTATCGTCGCTGCCCTTGCCCACGTTGACGCCGGGGTGAATGTGGGTGCCCCGCTGGCGGACCAGAATGTTGCCGGCCAGCACGAACTGACCGTCGCCCCGCTTCACGCCCAGGCGCTTGGACTCGGAGTCCCGGCCGTTGCGGGTGGAGCCCACGCCCTTTTTATGGGCGAAAAACTGTAAACCGATATTCAGCATCTCTTACACCTCCATGACGGATATATTTTCAGGGTACTCCTCAGCCAGCTGAACACAGTGGACCAGCAAGGCGGCCAGAAGGGTCTGGCAGACGCGCTCACTGTCCGGATTCAGTGCCTTGGGGAGCTTCAGGGAAAGGTAGGCGTCCTTGTCCCGCGCCTTCACCGGGGCCTCCAGCCCCAGCACATCGTTGACGGCGCACTCGGTGAGCCGGACGGCGCTGGTGAGGGCGGCGCACACAATGTCCTCCCCCTGAGGGGCGTAGCCGCTGTGGCCCTGCATCTCAAAGCCGGCGATGCGGCTGCCCTCGGAACAAAACGTGACGGTAGTCATCAGGCCTTGATGGCGCCGATCTCCACCTTGGTGTAGGGCTGACGGTGGCCCTGGCGCTTACGATAGCCCTTCTTGGGGGTATACTTGAAGATGCGGATCTTCTTGCCCTTGCCGTTCTTGACCACGGTGGCGGCCACGGAGGCACCCTCCACGGTGGGCGCGCCGAAGATGGCCTTGTCCCCGTCCAGAATCGCCAGCACCTTGTCGAAGGTGACAGCCTGGCCGGCCTCGGCCTCCAGCTTCTCGATGAACAGGGTGTCGCCCTGAGCCACCTTGTACTGCTTGCCGCCAGTCACGATAATTGCCTGCATAATTTTCAACTCCTTTATTACGGGCTCGCTCTTGCAGGCGGAGTGGTCTCACTTGAATACCTGCTTGAAGCGGCTTGAGTATTTTACCAGCAGATAGGAGGCTTGTCAAGAGCTTTCTCCATATTTTTTGCATAAAATCCGAAAATACGCCCAAACTGACGGGAAAGGGGAGAGAGAAATGGAATGTTTTCAGGTACTGGAAGCCGAAGAGGGCATCGAGCAGGCAATTTTACGCGGACTGGCCGCCCGGGGCGGCCTGGGGGGCCGGTGTGCCCGGGGAAACCATCCCGCCCTGGTGGTGGTGTCCCCCCGGGCGGCCGCAGTGGGAGTGCCGCTGCCCAGACAGTGCCGCACCGTCCTGCTGCCCGGAGGAACGGGCGGACTGCCTCTCCGCGCGGCCAGCGCCGTCAGTTACGGCGCCTCCCCCCGGGACAGCCTGACCCTCTCCAGCCGTGAGGGGGATACCCTGTGGGCCGCCCTCCAGCGGGAGCTGGTGACGGTGGACGGCCAAGTGGGGGAGCGGCAGGAATTCCCCCTCCGCCTGGAGCCTGGGGCGGGGGAGCTTCCCTCCCTGGCCGCCGCCGGGGCGCTTTTGCTGCTGGGGGTTCCGCCGGAGGAGCTGGGCCGCCCCGGCGGCTGAAAATCGGTAAATATTTCAAAAATAACCTGGATTTGTAAGCGTGATTATGTTATAATACCCAAAAGAAACAGCTGATTGACCAGCCGGACATTATAAACACATAAGGAGGAAGCTGTCATGCAAAAAACCGCGCAGGATATCATGAAGATGATCCGGAACCAAGGAATTCAGATGGTGGACTTCAAAATGGTGGATATCAACGGCCAGTTCCGCCATGTGACCATTCCCGCACAGCATTTCTCAGAGGAAACCATGGCAAACGGCATCGGGTTTGACGCCTCAAACTACGGCTACGCCGTGGTAGAGAAGAGCGACATGGTCTTTATTCCCGACCCGGACACGGCGGTGATTGATCCTTTCTGCGACGTTCCCACCCTGTCCATGACAGGCAACGCCATGGTGATCGGCTACCCGGAAAACCGCCCTCTGGATCAGTATCCCCGGAACATTGTTCTGGCCGCCGAGCGGTACATGCGGGACACCGGCATTGCCGATACCATGCTGATTCTTCCTGAGTTTGAGTTCTATCTTTTCGACAGCGCCTCCTGGCAGGTCACCCCCAGCGCCATCGGTATGGAGGTGGACGCCGAGCAGGCCCACTGGAACAGCGCTGTCAACGGCAAGGGAGTCGTTGTCCCCCGCCAGGCCAACTACCATGTGGCTAAGCCCTTCGACCGCACCTACGAGTGCCGCAGTGAGATGTGCATGCACATGGAGGCCGCCGGCATTCCCATCAAGTACCACCACCCCGAGGTGGGGGCCGCCGGCCAGTTCGAGATCGAGCCCCAGCTGGGCCAGATGTCCAAAATGGCCGACGCCACCATGATGATTAAATACATCATCCACAACACCGCCCTGAAGTACGGCAAGTGCGCCACCCTGATGCCCAAGCCGGTGTACGGCGAGGCGGGCAGCGGGATGCATGTCCACATGCTGCTGATGAAAGACGGCCAGCCCGTTTTCTCTGACGACAACGGCTACTCCCACCTCAGCCAGACGGCCCACTTTTTCATGGGCGGCCTGCTCAAGCACATCAACTCCCTGTGCGCCATTACCAACCCCAGCACCAACTCCTTCAAGCGGCTGGTGCCCGGGTTCGAGGCCCCCGTCACCGTGGGCTACGCCACCTCCAACCGCAGCGCGGTCATCCGCATCCCCGCCTACGCCAAGACCCCCAGCCTGCGCCGCTTTGAAATTCGCAACCCGGACGCCACCTGCAACCCCTACTTCTGCTACGCGGCCTTGCTCATGGCCGGACTGGACGGCGTCAAGAACCGCATTGATCCCCATGCCAGCGGCTGGGGTCCCTACGACTGCAACCTCTACACCCTGTCCGATGAGGAAAAGGCCAAGCTGGAGCACCTGCCCACCTCCCTGGAGGCCGCCCTGGACGCCCTGGAAGCCGACCACGACTACCTCACCGCCGGAGGGGTGTTCCCCGAAGGGCTGCTGTCCAATCTGGCGGCGGCCAAGCGCAAGGAATGCAGCCAGCTGTCCGCTATCCCCCACCCCGCCGAGTTTGAGCGCTACTTCAATCTGTAAGGCGGTCTCACCGACGCGCCAGCGGGCCCTCCCTATAGGGAGGGCCCGTTTCTGTCATTTAAAAGGTCTGTATCTCGCCCCAGATATCCTGGGCCGTCTGATCCACCAGGCTGAAGTCCACATGGGGATTGTAAATGGCCTCCAGCTCGTCGTGCATGGCCTTCGCCTGGTTCAGGGAGGCCACCGCCTCCTCCACCAAGGCGGCGGACACCTTCCGGGCAAAGCGCAGACGGGGCCGGCTGCGCCGCAGGACCTCCCTGTCAGCCGCCGCGTCCAGCCTGATGCGGCGGTAGGGCGTCACCTCTCGGGGCAGCGCACCGGAGTCGGTAAGGAAGGCCAGGTCCAGCTGAGGGATCAGCAGATGGGCCAACCGCTCGGGGGCCATGGGATCGGGACAGGCCACCGCGTCATAGCCGCCTGCCGTCACCCCGGCCAGCAGGTGGATGAGCAGCTCGTGGGCCAGCCCGCAGCTGTCGGTCAGAACGTACACCCGGCCGCACTGGGCCAGAGCGGTGCCGTACAGGCACAGGGGGCCCTGGTGGGTGATCGCCCCCAGGAAGCGCTGTTTCACCCGGCCGGGCAGCTCCCCCTTCCGGCGGGGAACCTCCCGGGTAAGAATCCCCTGAGCCCGCTTAGCCAGCTTATAGGTCAGCGTGTCGGTGAGCAGAGCGGAACGCTGGTCCTCCACGATCTCCGCCGCTGCTCCCAGGCATCGGTAGGCACGCTGGTAACAGCCCTTGTAGCCCGCCATACAGTCCATGATCTCCCGGCGCAGAGGCCACAGCGCCTCCTTGTCGTAACAGTCTCCCATGTTTACATAGCGCTCCACCGCCCCGGGATATTGGGGCTCCACCACATGGGGCGTCGTGACCTAAGGACACGGGACAAGCTATTGGAATCGGCGTGACTGCTCAATATTACAATATAAGAGGTTTTTATTCGTTTTGGCGCTTCTGTTCCACGACTTCTGTGACAGAGTCATCAAGGAGCCGGCGCAGTGATTCGCATATTTTGGAGAAATACTTGGCAATTGGCTCAATCAGGATTCCGCTCAGATACTCTGCGGATGGCACATAGTTTGAAGCATATTTGGCAGCGATGGCTAAGGCACCATAGCCCAACGCAAGGCAACCTATTTTCCATAGTCCCTTTTTCAATAAATCTTTTTGGAAGCCCTCTCTCCAGATGCCGCAGCCTGTGCCAATAACCTGATTTACGCCCATGAGGACCAACAAGACAACAATCAGTTTCATACTCATATGTATTCCCTCCTGTTTGCTATAGGTGAAATTTATTATAGCAGATTTTGTAGGAAATACATAGAGCAGTTATTCTGGAACAAATGGGTGCCAGGACTTTGAAACAAATTTAGCTTGACTTCATTATCCACATAAAATAAGCTGTATTTCAGAATGACTATTAGGCGCTGTTTGAAAAATGGAAATATGACCAACGGCGAGGGATTTTTTCGTC
>OFFY01003248.1_pt1 | contig 10117 bp, 11 predicted proteins | sample 1521481 | NCBI WGS metagenome assembly OFFY01 (sample SAMEA3504117, study PRJEB24116) | mouse gut metagenome | biome: mouse gut; feature: mouse-associated habitat; material: faeces | place: Denmark | collected 2011
TTGTAAAATTAAACGTTCGCGAGAAGGAGTTTGAAAAGACGGCAGCGCGTAAAATTAAGAGATATTAGAATACGAAAGTTGGAATAAAAAGCAGCAGCTTTGGGGTTTTCTTATTGTCTGGTTGTCATTACTGTTTATCCTTTTGCAAACGGGATAGTAAACCTCACCTGCCGCAATAGCAATCAAAAAGAGATGCTTACATCAAACCCTGAGAAAGTGTAATCAAATTTCAAATTATACAAAAAAACAGGAATTCTTGTATTTCAAGGATTCCTATATATTTATGAATGAGACATCGGGGGCTCGAACCCGATTACTACTCTAAAAAGCTTGAAAAGAAAGGGCTTGCGGCACATCATTCTTTTAGTGTAATCAAAAGTGTAATCAAAATGAAACAGAGTATGTCAATCCCCTTGCCGATAGGTAATTGCGCAGCAATTAGGGATTTACATACGGCGTAAATTAAATCACTAAACCAGATAATAGAAATAAGGATATTGTCAAATGCACTATTTGAGAATATCCCTTGACTGCAACTTTTTCAATTTATTGTAATTCGAGAAATAAAGCATTTTTTGCAAGATTCGACAAAAAGTGATATACTGAAGTCGGAAGAGAAATTAAAAACATAGATTAGCTTTATGAATATATTGGAAGGATGAAATTATGGAAAACAAATTTATGAATAGTTTAAAGAAAGCGTTATTGGCGGTATCGGTTATGGCGGCGGTTGCGGCTGTATCCCCGAAAAACGTAGATGCAGCGGTAAAAATGGAGAAAACCAAAGTTACCTGTACAGCAAAAGAGCGGTTCAGCCTTAAGGTAAAAGGCACAAGCAGGAAAGCCACATGGACATCATCCAATAAGAGAATTGCAACGGTAACGAAAAAAGGCGGCAACGTAGTAACAAAGAGAGCTGGAAGAGTTACAATCACTGCTAAGGTAGGCAGTAAGAAAGTGAAATGTAAGGTAACGGTTAAGAAAGCCGCTCCGAAGCCGTATCTTACAGCTACGACAAAGACACTTCGGGTAGGCGAAAGTTTTCTGCTTATTCAGGGGCAGTATACAGATTATGAGAGCACATTTTCCTACAACGACCACATCGCAACGATTGACGGCGCAGGAAGGGTAGTTGCAACAGGAATCGGTCAAACGAAGGTTCTTGTAAACAGAGGAAAAGATTCCCAGGGTAGATATCGCGACTATGTTTGCACAATCAACGTTGTAGCGGGACCGGCTCCGGCTTGCAAACATCAGTGGATGGATACAAGCAAATTTAACTCCAAGGGAAATGGAACTGGTGCAGCGTATATATTAAAGACTGTTCGGTCTGAAGCATACACAGAGTGTAATAAATGCCATACTAAGTTTTTAGATGACGCTGAGTACGATGAGCATGTAGCGAAAACAGAGCACTTTGCAGGTTCTATGACAGCAGGCGGCGGAGAGAGCCACGGGTTATGTAAATTTAATGGAACTAAATATTGTTCTAAATGTGGTCTTGTATTAGACGTAGCTTTGTAATTGAAATGTTTCACGTGAGGAGCCCCCCCAAGGGGTCTCCACCAATATAATTCTATTTCAAACGAATCAGGCTGAACAACCTAACGGTTGCCCAGCCTTTTTTATGTATCACTATTCATGAAACGGCAAAATTACAAAACCGTCATAAAATCTTTTTCCGTCAATCTGTATTTTCAGAATTTTCATCTATCAGTTCCGATTTCTCTATTTTTTCCAATACTTCCAGCAAAGCATACGCCTCCGCTTGATTCAAAAGAGAATCAAAACATTCATCATCTTCATACAAACAGCATTCCGTTTCCTGAAATAAATCCGGATGTTCTTCTATTAATCCCTGAAAGTCTTCATCATTCATTTCAATGAAATTCTTGATTTCTGACCTGATAAAATTTTTTATCTCTGTTTTATTCATCAATTTAATCTGAATATCCTTTTCCTCTGCTTTTTCTTCCGCAATCCTCTTTCCTTTATCATCCGATTTATTCATCACTTTAATCCGAATATCCTTTTCCCCTGCTTTTTCTTTCACAATCCTCTTTCCTTCATCATCCAACAGATTCATCCAGTTGCCATATATTTTTCCAACTCCTTTATACAGCACATCTTCTGACACAAGAAGCGCCCTGCATATTTTGGTGATATTTTCTTCCGGTAAAGTAGATTTTTCCGTATCTTTCAAAGCTTTTATATCTCCCGACCGCATTTCTACATCAATGAGTTTCGCCACATCTGTGTCGCTCATCCTCTGCATTTCCATTACACGCCTTAAACTGTCTCCAAATTTTTTAGGGGCATTCTGCATATAGTTTTCCATAATTGTCCTTGAGTCAACACATAACCCACTTATCCTTTTGTAAAATTTATCAGTTATAGGTTTGTTTCCACAATTAATCTGATCTACGATTTTTAAGAATATTTTTCCTGCGCATTGTCCTTTTTGATTAACTTCATAATTATGCTCAGACTTCACATATTTTTCATAGATATATATAATTCCTTTTTCCATATCTGCTTTATCTTCGTTATTTTCTTCAATTTTTTCCACTGCCCTTCTAGTCAAGTTCATTAACGTATCTTTTCCTAATTTTTTATTATATGCTTTTACAGATTCTATATTTAACTTGTGCATGCATGTCAAAACCATTTTTTTATTATCTGAAATAATCGTTCTCCTTCTTTCATCAATGATTGCTCTTGCTGCACAGAGTACCGGATGAAGACCTTCAAGACATGGATCTGCATTTCCGTTATAATCCCTGTTAATTTTAGACGCTTCATTTAATAACCGATATTTCTCAAAAATCGTTCCTTCTAATTTCAATATATCTGCAATTTCTTCAATTGCCCTGCTGTCCGATTTGTTTACCATTTTTTCAAACAGTAATTCTTCATCTTTTTTTATTCTTTGAAGTTCTTGATGCATTTTTTTTATCCTTTTCAAAGATATATTGTCTTTTTCAACCCGGCTTTCAGGCAACTTGGAATAGAAACATTTATATAATTTGTTAATTCTATTCACATTATCTTTATCAGCAAACTTGTTGTTTATTGTTTTTAGCTTCCATTTCAAATCCTCCTCCCTTTCCATGATTTCGCAAATATTTGTAAACCGTGAAAGAACACCAACTCCAATCCTGCATTTCAAGCACATTTCAACCTGCATTTCCTTCATTTCTTTCATTTGCATCGCCTCCATTGTTTTTTTACACATAAATATTTCCTCCTATAATTTTTGCGGCAGCCGTTTTCCATAAAATCCGGCTGCTATCATTTTTTACAAATCCAATTCTAATTTAATCCAAAAAAAAATATTTAACAAATGAAAATATTAAATTCTAATCCTCCGAATCAGATATTCTTTATCTACAGCAATATAACACAAAATCATTATTAAAGGAGCTTCCTTATATGAATACTGCAAATACTCTGATTACAACCATTCACTGTCTGCCGAACAATTATCCGGGCAACCAAAGAAGTGGAGGTGACGTGCAGCATATGCAATGCAGCATTTATACAAGAAACGGGATGAACACATGCAGAAAATACGTTCAGCAATCATCCTATCATTCTTCAATATGCCTTTTTTACATTTCTATTTATAAATCTCTCCAATAAGAAAGTATGGCAGCATATCTATAGGCAAAGAAAGGAGGTACATGCAGAATGTCAGTCAAGGCGCGTTCCCCAACAACTGTAAAATCCGCCGCAAAATGACGGATTCTACACCATGACTCATCTGCAAAACGGATGCAGCACATTATTTTAGGCAAATAGAAACATGTCACATTTTTTTGAATTTAAAAGGAGGCTTTTTTATTGGCATCGGTACTATTGAATAGAGATATTCCCTTAAATATCATTTACAAAAACGGCGCTTTCATTTTAATTTCCATTAGAAAATATTTTAAATATGAAAACGGCCAGAAAACAGATATACTGTCCGGCTACAAATATGAAGTCGTGGACACAGTCAGCTTTGACAAGCTGCAAGTCAAAATCGAAGGGCAGAAGGAACCCCTGATGCCTCCGGAAGATTTAGAAGAGCGGCGAGAAAACGGAGAACGATTTTTCGTCGAGTTTATAAACGGCCGGAACAGGCTCTATAACCACAATATGATGAATGGACGCTGGTCTGTTGAAGACAGCTTTTCAGCTGATGACGTCCGTTTCGCAGAAACTATAGAATCATAACAAATAGAAAGGATAAAAGCGGCGTCCCCTGCCCTTGCAGGGGAGCTGCCTGCTTAGGTAATGCGTATGAATTATGTAGTAACTTGCGAACTCCCAGAGTTTGCATTTCTTATAATAGGTTTTTTTCTTTCACTGACAGGTTTTTCTGTTATGCTCTTGTTTCAATACTCAAATGCAAGAACTTGGAAGGAATTTTTTCAAATCCTTCAAATGTCTTTCAAAGACTTTTTTGAACCGGTCTACGAGATATTTGCAAAAATAATAGATTTCCTGAAACGGCACAAAAAAGAATTTGCATCCGTTTTCCTCTTTCTTCTGGGATGCATCTGGAAATTATTTCTGGAATTCCGCGCCTACTTGAACGGGGAGGATACACAGAAATATATAATAAACAATTCCCTTGGACTGACAGAAGAGGATGTAATCGAACTTACAAAACGCTTGGACGGACGGCCTTATGACACGCCAATTTTCTGTTCCTGCAGTTCAGCCCCCGGCATTGTCCGGTATGAGTACCGCTCCTGCGGTCTGACTGAAAAATACAGCAGTCTGGATGCAGAGAAGCTTTTCAAGGTTCTGCTTCACCAAATCAGGAATTACATAATTGAAACGCGCAGGATGCAGCCGTATGTCGTTATTGAAGCCGCAACCCCGACATGCCTATGCTTTGCTATTGCTTTGTCAGAATTTGGAAAAGAAACTCTGTCAAAACAAGAAAGCACGCTTTCCAGACAGAGGCAGATTTCTCCTGTTCTGGAAGAGGAAGCCATAGACATCTGGAAGGACAGCGAATGAAAATAGGCTATCTTCTTTCGGATTTTAAGGAATGCGGAATAAAAGTCCCCGTATGCATAACCCTGCCTAAACAGACCAGCAACATCCTCATTGCAGGAAAATCCGGCTCTGGCAAAAGCCAGAGTGCGCGCTGGTATCTCTGGAACATGATGCATACAGCAGAAAGCCTCTGCTATATATCAGACTACAAAGGCGGCGAAGAATATGAGGCGTTTGAAGGCTCACCTTCTTATGCCTCCGGGGAAGATGCCCTAAAAATGATTGATGATTTTTACGGTCTGTTTACGGAAGTCCGCACACAGAAAACCCGTCTGAAAAAGCATTATACGCTGTTTATTGAAGAATGGTTCGGACTGCTGACTTACGCAGAAACCCAGTCAAAAAAACTGAAAACCGAACTGATGTCAAAAGTCGGAGAACTACTTGCCGTTTCAAGGGGACTTAACCTTGGGATTATCTTATGCGTCCAGCGTGCGGATGCAGGGCTGTTCAGTTCCGGGACAAGAGAACAGTTCCAATGCGTCCTCTCTTTCGGCCGCTGTTCCTCTGAACAATTCCGCATGCTTGGATTTTCCGGAGAGTTGGAGGAAAACCCCACGCAGGGTTACCGACCAGGACAGGCCCTTGCTCTGATTGACGGGCAGGAAAGCGCATTTGAAATAATTGTGCCGCTGGTTAAAAATTCTGATGTGCTCTGCCGGGGAATACGCTTCTGCCTTGACAGCCAGCCGGATGTTCTTTCACTGACATGCGCGGTTGCCGAAGGCAGGAGCGCATGGCTGTGAAAAGGAGGTGGGATGCAAGTCGGGGTAGTATTACCCCGACTTGCACAGAACAGGAAGAATCAGAAAAAAACTCCCAAAACATGCGGCTTTCATGCACCTGAAATCCCGTTTGCCCAAAATGCACAAAACAAACGCAGGGCATACTTTTTACAGATGAAAATATAAAAATGGTATGGATTTTAATATGATAGGATCTCTTTATCAAGCAACAGGAATATGCAATAAGAAAATTTATAAAAATCGGAGGAATAAAAATTGGAAAAAAAGAAAAAAGAATCGCTTGACATTCAACGGAATGCATTTCTGCTGACGATAAACAATCCAGCAGACCATGGATATCATCATCAAAGAATCAAGGAAATTTTAATCACCCATTTCACAACGCTGCGTTATTTCTGCCTGGCAGACGAAATCGGCGAACAGGGAACTTACCACACGCATATTTATGTTGTATTTTCATCCCGAGTGCGTTTTAAAACAGTGCAGAAACATTTTGAAAAAGCACATATTGACATCGCTCACGGAACAGCAGAAAGCAATCTCAACTATGTGAGAAAAACCGGAAAATGGGAACACACTGACAAAGCAGAAACCAGCGTGGAAGGCACGTTTGAGGAATGGGGAAATTTCCCGGAACAAAAAGGCAGAAACCTGGATATGCAGGAATTGTACGAAATGGTAAAGAACGGTTACTCAAACGCAGAAATACTTGCAATTAATAACGATTTCGTTTTGCAGATTGATAAAATGGATAAACTGCGCACAATGCTCTTGACCGAAAAATACAAAGGCACGCGAAGACTGAATTTGAAAGTTATCTATATTTACGGCGAAACCGGAACCGGCAAAACCAGCGGCATTCTGGATAAGCACGGGGATGAAAACGTCTACCGCATTACAGATTACAAGAATCCTTTTGACGGCTACAGCTGCCAGCCAGTCCTTGCCTTTGACGAGTACCGTTCACAGCTGCGCATATCCGACATGCTGCAGTACTGCGACATTTATCCTGTTGAACTAAGAGCCAGATACGCCAACAAATATGCGTGCTACCATACGGTTTATATTGTTTCAAACTGGACGCTTGAAGACCAGTATAAAAACATCCAGGATGAAAATCCGGAATCATGGAACGCGTTTTTAAGACGGATTAAAGAGGTTATTGTCTATCATAAGGACAAATCTTTTACAAAATATGATTCTGTGGAAAAATACCTGCGCCGCAATGAAGAATTTCATGAAGTGCCAGACATGGAACAGTTAGAAATGCCGTTCTCATAAGAACGGCTCAAAATGAGGAAGGATGGTGTTTCATATGCCGGATAAAAAACCAGAGGCAGCAAAAACAACCGAAGAATTTGGCAAGGACGAAGTCATTGAATTTGATCCCGATGCCGGCATTCGCAGGGTATACGACATTCTGCCGTACACCCATTGGAGAATCAAGCAGATACTAAACGATTACTGCAATATGCACATCGAATGTGTGCGCGGCTATAAAGAAGGACGCTATCCGGGCTATAAACAGCGGTATTATGTTTACGACAACGAAACCGGAAAGCTGATATGGAAAAATATACGCCTTGATGATCTGCGGCGAATATTTGCACAGCATGAAATCCCACTGCATAAAGAAAAATAAAAGAAAAGGAGACAAAGCTATGAATAATCATGCCTTAACACAGGCCAGACCGGTCATGCAATTTGGAGAGCTTTTAAAAGCCGATTCTGAAAAAGATGCTGTTTCCATTGCCGGGCATCTCCCGGAAATTTTCCCGAACATCCGCCTGGTTAAAGAGGCAGCCTCCCACGCAGCGGAGCTTCTGCCCAAAATAACTTATATTTCATTTTCTTTTCTATACGGAATGCCCGTGATTGCATTTTTTCAGAATGATTTTTATGGCACTTTCCGTATTGCAGAAGGAAAACACAGAATTGCATATGCCTATGTGGCCAACATAAGCATTCCTGAATATTCAGACTATGGGAGTGTCTACATAAAAAATATCCGTGGAAAGTATTTTTACCTTCCTCCGTTGTAAACAGGACATATCTTTTACAGATAAAAATGTAAAAAACACATGGACTTTCATAGGATATAATTACATTATCAGAGAGGACGAAAAGCAAATACCTGCTAAACCTTTCCTATCATGGACCTTTCCAAAACGTCCTCTCTGAAACAACTTGAAAAAAGGAGCGATATTATGCAGACAAAAAAAGAATTAAAAAACGATTTTCCCAGCAGCTTTACAGAAGAATTCCTCCATGCATATGCAAAGAATAAGGATAAGCTCATGCAGAAAAGCAGAATTTATTACCATACCGGAAACTGGGCTTATGCCCCTGCAATCTTTGAAGAAAATGATATCCTGGCTGCAATCAGCACGGCCAGCAATATCGAAGGCCGTTTATATGTATGGAATCCAGATATTTCAGACTGGGAGCCCTTATATTTCCCATGGGGCAGCAAAGAAGATAATGAAGAATATTTAGCCAGATACGGCCTCTCATTAGAAGCAATTTATTCCATGGACTGCTGTAAAAAGAGCAGGGAAGATGCTTTATTCGAGAAAACGGATGATTATTTTTATTCTGGTCTTGGAATCATAGACCTCCCCCATAAAATGATCCTCTGCAGGACATCGTATCCTGACAAGGAAAAACTGCCGCCCTGCCCCTTAGAAGGATGCGGCATCTACTCGAATGCGCAATACGCGCAAATGGACAAGCTTATATTTTATGGAGAAAGAGGGTGAACGCTTAAACATGGGCTGCAGAAACCTAAATACCGAAACACCTAAACACCCAAACACTTAAATACCCAAACACCTAAAAATATAATATAAACTCATTACAGCGGAATGCTATGGCAGAAAAAGAGCATTACGAAATGGAAGATTTATCCCCACAGGCAATAAAGGCCTTGCGGAACGCACTCTCCTGCGGTAATATAAATCTGGATGATGTGCTGCAATGGGATGAAGACATGAGAAAAAAAGAAATCCTTGCAAAACATAAATTTCCCATCACTTACGGGAAATCTGACAACCGCTGGCATACTTACGTGCCAGATGGGAGCAGGCCAAACAAAAGAAAATCTGTTGCCAAAAGAAAACGGGAAGATTTGGAGGCGTACCTTGTAAACTTCTACCGGGAACAGGAAAAAGACAGCAGGAAACAGGCGGAAACATTAGAATCATTTTACCCGGTCTGGCTACAGCATAAAAGCCTGCAAACCACACAAAACGATTATATAAAACGGATTGATTCAGACTGGAACAAATACTATGCCAAAAATCCAATCATCAAAATACCCCTTGCCAAACTTACGGCCGGTTATCTGGATGACTGGTGCCACAGGGCAGTCAAAAACTTATGCCTGACAAAGACACAGTATTATAACATGAGCATTATACTCCGCCAGGGGCTCCAATATGCTTTTGACACACAGGTGATTTGCTCTAACCCTTTTGAAAATGTCAGGATAGACGCAAAGCTGTTCACCAGACCAAGGAAAAAGACAGACAAAGAAGAAGTTTTCCTTTATGAAGAGCAGGCGGCATTGGAAAAGGCGGCGTATGAGGAATTTTTGAAATCCGGGTGCACGTTTTCCCTTGCAATCCCCCTTTCGTTCCAGCTCGGAACAAGGGTTGGCGAATGCGTTGCGCTGAAATTTTCAGACATTACAGACGAAAATTATATCCATGTGCAGAGAATGGAAGTGGACGACTACATCCTGACAGAAGACAACAGAATCCTGAAAAAAGGCCATAAAATCGTAGAGCATACAAAATCGGATGCCGGGGACAGGGAAATCTACCTGACCAAAAAAGCCAAAGAGATCATCCGCACAATCTATGATTTTAATAAAGAACACGGATTCCCAACGGACGGATTTATCTTTGTAAATGAAAACGGCAATGCCCACAGGCACGGCATAGACTACCGTTTGAGAAAATGCTGCCGCATGGCAGGGATAGAGGAACGTTCCACGCATAAGCTCCGGAAATCCTATGCAAGCTCCCTGATTGACAGCGGCGAAATCAATATCAAACAGATCATGCGGCTTATGGGGCATACTTCCGCTAAAACAACTTACGGGAATTACTGTTTCAACCGGAAAGGGAAAACGCAGACACAGGAAGCAATCGAAAAAGCGCTTGAAATCCATGTATAAAGAAAAAGTGTAATCAAGTGTAATCAAACTTTTGAAAACACAAAAAAACGGGAACCCTTATTTTCTAAGGATTCCCACACACTTACAAATGAGACATCGGGGGCTCGAACCCCGGACAACTTGATTAAAAGTCAAGTGC
>OFFY01003251.1_pt1 | contig 10113 bp, 7 predicted proteins | sample 1521481 | NCBI WGS metagenome assembly OFFY01 (sample SAMEA3504117, study PRJEB24116) | mouse gut metagenome | biome: mouse gut; feature: mouse-associated habitat; material: faeces | place: Denmark | collected 2011
GACAGGTACGGTCAGATAGCCGGATGTAAAGTTATCGCTTAACTCCCGGAAATTTGGAATCGGATCTTTGGACATTTTTAAAAAATTAATTTCTGTCGGATCCATAAAAGATTCCAAAAGGACGCAGATCACGTTTGGCTGTTGTTTTTTTGCAGAGTCAGATACGATCTGACCGGATTCCGCTACCGTATAAGAGCCTGCTTCTTCCTTTGCCTGCGAGACCGACTGTCTGATCTGTCGGATCGTAGATTCTGAATAATCGTCCGGCCGGCTCATACCGCGGTCCATGACGCTGGATGAGAATCCATAAACGAAACCGTAGTCAGAATATCCCTGTGCGATGTTGGAAAAATAGGAAGCCATCTGTTCAGAGTTCTGCGCCAGGGTAGTCGCGCCGGACATGACGATTCCCATCAGCACGCAAAAGCATGCGGCACGTACTTTGTGTGGATGTCCCTGGAACTTTGGTCCCTTGAGTGCAAGTATAAATAAAAATAAAACGAGTATACTTAATAAAATAACCACACAGATTTCCTGCGTTTTTGTAAAATACTGTGTATTCGTCATGGTCAGAAGATCTGAGATACATTTCAGATCTGTGTAACCAAACGGCGTTACACGCTGGGATAACACACACCCGTTAATAATCCCAAGCAGCAGCCAGATACAGCTGATAATAATACGCATCAGCATTCTGCGCCGAAACAGATAAACGACAGACAATGTAAAAAAGATAATCAGCGCGTTGAAGAAAAATGCAAATGCATGGCTGCCAAAAAATACGCATGCGTCGATTACGGAACGTCTGGAACATGCTTCGATGATAAATACAAGTACACATGCCAGCAACGCGTGAAACAAAATGGAATAACGATTTAGAAAGGCAATCTGTCGGCTGTAATCACGCTTTGCAGACGCAGCCGGCTGACACCATTTATTATTTAATATTTTTTTCATAAATACGGAAAACCTCCTCTGGAAATTTCTTACTTCAACTTTATTCTGACTGAGAATAAAATATATCCTAACGGGCAAAAAATCAATCGGTAAAAATCATAAAAAATTCTTAAGATTTACTTAAATTCGGGATATTATGAATAAAGCATTCGACGACTTCGAGTGAAATTGCCTTGAAACGCGGCTTTTTGTGCGTTATAATCATCTATAATTGAAATGGCCGGGGGAAACGGTAACCTTTTTCCAGCTTCTCCATATACTGCTATTAACGAAATGCAGGAGACAGATACGTGGATTATAAGCAGGAACAGTTTATACGTATGCAGCAGTATCAGTATGCGCCTCAGATGCCATTTTATATGAGCTATCCGGTGCAGAATATCTATATGACTGAGCTGGAATATGAGCGGGATATGGAACGAATGAAAGAACTGTATCCGGAGGATGTAAAGAGAATTCAGCAGCTTGTCGAAGAAGAGTGCGATAAGCTGGAGTATGAAGGCAGCATGATGTTTGACGAATATCCGGACCGGGTGATGTTAAAGGTAATTTGCGACAGAATCTATCAGATCGCTGCCCAGCCGCAGAGCCAGCTGCAGAATGAATCAGAGCCGGAATCAGAATCTGAAGTCGTGCAGACAGAATCGCTCGATTACAGGTGGAATCCAGGCAGACCGCCGGGACCGCCGCCGGGACCGGGATGGCCGCCACCGCCGCCGGGACCAGGCTGGGGACCGCCGCCACCACCAGGACCAGGCTGGGGCCCACCGCCACCGCCGCCAGGAAGGCCTCCTCATGGCAACAATGGTCTGCAGAATCTGATCGAGGTACTGCTGTTTAACGAAATGTATCAGAGAAGATGCCGCCATAAACGCTGCCGCCGCTGGTGGTAGTCAGGCAGGATGCTGCATGTATCGGAACAGGAAACTCTCTGCGGGACTGTGGAAGTTCTGCAGGGAGTTTTGTTATCTTACAGGAAAAACCTTTTCACGCTAAAGTGCGAAAGTGACTTTCCGTAGATTTTGTGATAAAATGATTGAGAAATTGCGCTCTGTGGAAGAATGTAAGGAAAACGACGGATTAATAATTACCGGAAAGCCTGCCGGAAAGGATTGACCTTTCAGGAGTTATGTGTATAATGTTTGATAAATGCAGCCTGTGCAAACGGGGGATTTCAACAAGGATTCAGGGATCAGACAGAAGATTCTGGCGCCCTGATCCGGTAAAGTAAGAAAGGCCTGTTATGAAGGAATTACACCAGTTACTGGAAAAATATTTAAACGAACAGCTTATTCATATGGTGCTCAGCGGCCCGCGGCACCGGGAGAGTGCCGCCAGAATTCTTATCCGCCCGGTTCTGATTAAAAATAACCTGGTATTCCAGGCCAGTGAATACCAGGAGAAAAAAGTATTTCACAGGAATTATTCCAAAGGGGAAGCAGCCGTGGAGATTGAGAACCGGATTACGGAATACCGTCAGCTTGCCCTGTCTTCTCAACAGGGACAGGCCACTGTGCTGGTGAGTAAAAAGGGCAGAATTACCATAAAGGAAAAACAGTGTCCGATCTGTGCCGGTGCCGGAGCATTTCAGGATGGTTCAGGTGTTTCACCGAAGATAAAACAGGTGGATCTGTCCCATAACCGGAAGAAAAACCATATTCTGGAGCCAGAACAGAAAGTGGACTTTCTGGTGGATCTGGGAGTTCAGACAAAAGAAGGAAAAATTGTTAAATCCAGATATGATAAATTCCGTCAGATAAACCGTTTCCTGGAGTTTATCGAAGATATACTTCCCCAGCTTCCCCAGGACAGGGAACTGACCATTCTGGATTTCGGCTGCGGGAAATCCTATCTGACTTTTGCCATGTACCATTATCTGAAAGAGCTGAAAGGGTATCAGGTGCATATTATCGGACTGGATTTAAAAGCAGATGTGATAGAGACATGCAGCAGTCTGGCAGAAAAATACGGATATGACAGGCTGGAATTTCATGTGGGAGATATTGCCGGTTATGAAGGGGTGACAGACGTGGATATGGTAGTCACCCTCCATGCCTGCGATACAGCTACCGATTATGCCCTGGACAGGGCGATCCGCTGGGGTGCCAGGGTGATTCTGTCGGTGCCCTGCTGCCAGCATGAACTGAACCGGCAGATACAGAATGATTTACTGGCCCCGGTGCTGGGTTACGGACTGATAAAGGAACGGATGGCTGCGCTGATTACCGATGCCCTGCGGGGGCAGATTCTGGAGAGCAAAGGCTATCAGGTACAGATTCTGGAATTTATTGATATGGAGCATACGCCCAAAAATATTCTGATTCGTGCGGTGAAAAAAGGAAAGGCAAAAGACAGCAGGGGATATCGGGAAGTGATGGAATTTTTGCATACAGAGCCCACACTGGCTGTACTGCAGGATGGAAAGGAAGACAAACAGAATGCGTAAAGGCTTGATAAAGACAGTGGTATTGCTGCTGGTTTTTTGTGTAACCGTTGGAATTACAGGGCTGTTCAGTCATCAGGACAGTACAGATATGACTTCCGAAATGGCTCCGGCTACCCTTCCGGTGGTGTATCTGCAGCGGGAAGATGTCAGAATCAATGAGTTGTACGGATACAGCTCCGAAATGGATGGAACCGGAATGCGGGATACCATCACTCCCCTGGGAAAAGAACTGTCCCTGCCCATGGTGATAAAAACAGGGCAGAACCAGATTGATGAAGTAACTTATGAAGTGCGCACCATGAATATGGAGCGGCTGGTTGAAGATGGAACACTGGATGATTTTACAGAAAAAAACGGTGAAATACATCTCACTCTGCAGTTTCAGAATATTCTGGAGGAAGAAACGGAATACATGCTGGTGATTTCTGTAAAATATCGTGAAAAGCAGGTGTATTATTATACCAGAATTGCCAGAGAGAGCGACTATTATATCGGGGAATCCCTGGAATTTGTAAAGAATTTCCATGACCAGACCTTTGACAGGGAGAACGGGGACAGCCTTGCCACCTATCTGGAACCGGACAGCATGGGAGATAATACCACTTTGCAGAAAGTGACGATCCACTCCAGCCTGCGACAGGTAACATGGGCAGATTTCCAGGGCGAGCGCCTGGAGCAGACCGTACCCTCTATCAAGGAAATGGGAAGTTCCTACAACACCATTATCCTTCCCTATGTGCTGACAGCCACAGGAGAGAACGGGGAAGTAGAATACTATAATGTGGAAGAGTATTACCGGGTCCGCTATGATCAGAGGGCGGGACGCATGTATCTGCTCAATTACGAGCGTACCATGAATCAGATTTTCCGGGGAGAAAACGGAAGGGTGAACCGGAACAAAATGCTTCTGGGTATCCGGTCGTCTGATGTGGAGCATATGGCAAATGAAAAAGGGAATATCATCGCCTTTGTCCAGGAAGGGGAACTCTGGAGTTACAACAGTGACAGCAACAGCCTTTCTCAGGTATACAGTTTCCGCAGTCCGGAAGGGATTTCAGACCGGGAAAACAATTCCGCACACCAGATTCGGATTATGAAAATTGATGAGACAGGCAGCATGGATTTTGTGGTGTACGGATATATGAACCGGGGGCTCCACGAGGGGCAGACAGGAATCAGCGTATACCATTATGACAGCGTGGGAAATACCATTGAAGAGGAGCTTTTTGTTCCCTCTGACAAATCTCCGGAAATGCTGAAAGCAGAATGGGGAAAACTTTTCTATGTGAGCGACGGAAATATTTTTTATCTGCTGGCCAATGACGTGCTGTACCGGATCGACCTTTCCAACAGAAAGGCAAAACAGGTGATGGAAGGGCTGGAAACGGGAAATTATGCGGTGTCTGAGGACGGGCGTTATATTGCATGGCAGGAAGGAGGAGACCAGGATCAGGCCCATTCACTGAAAATTATGGATCTGGAAGGAGAGGAAACCCGTATGGTTGAGGGCCATAAAGGAGAATATCTGAAGCCTGTAGGATTTGTGGAAAGCGATTTTGTGTATGGGGCTGCCAGAAAAGAAGACATTGTCACAGACGCTGCCGGAAATATCAGAGTTCCCATGTACCGGATTGTGATTGTAGACGAAAAATCCAGAGTGATCAAAGATTACCAGAAAAGCGGTTATTATGTGTCGAAAGCATATGTGGAACAGGAAACTATTTTCCTGGACCGGGAAATCCGCACGGAGACAGGGTATGAAAGTGTGGAGCAGGATACCATAAAGAACCAGCAGCTGGAGTCTTCCAGGAAAATTATCCTGGAAACAACCCAGACGGAAAAAAAACAGTGCCAGGTCCGGATCGTTCTTGGAGAGTCTTTGGAAGAAACGGTGAGACAGCCTCAGGTGATGGTACCGAAGGAAGTGGTGCTGAAAGAAAAGAGAACCGTAAAGCTGGAAACAGGCAGCGAACAGGAAACTTATTATGTGTACAGCGGCGGAAAAATCCTGCTGTCCACTCCTTCCCTGAAAGAAGCTGTTATTTCTGCAGACCAGTCCATGGGCGTGGTCATCGGCCAGGAACAGAAATATATCTGGCAGAGAGGAAAGAAAAACGTACAGCCTGCAATCGGGCCGGGAACCGTGGATTTGTCCGGGGTAAGCGATAATGATATTTCCCGCTGTCTGACATATCTGCTGAGAACAGAAGAAATCAATCTCGACGTGGACGACCTGGTTGCTCAGGGAGAGACTCCCAGGCAGATTCTGGAAGAGGCATTAAACGGAAGAAAAGTGATTGACCTGACAGGCTGCGGTGTGGAACAGGTACTGTATTATGTGAACCTGAATACTCCTGTATTTGCCATGGTGAAGCAGGAGGCTGTGCTGATTGTGGGATATGACGAACACAACACCCTTTTGTATTATCCGGATTTGAATGTGGTGCGCAAAATGGGAAGACAGGACAGCAATACCATGTTTGAAGAAGCCGGAAATGTATTTTTGGGCTATATCGAATAGTGTTCCGGTAAATTATGGTTATTTTGTATATCAGAAAGGGGGAATGCCGGCTTTTTTGTAGCATTATGGTGCTGTTTTTGAACATAATATTTTAAATTTTCTTAAAATATGCTATAATTGTATGGAAAATATACGGCAGTTTTTTAAGGAAGGTGAGATTGTGGAAGAACATGTAAGAAAAAAGTATCCATATGCGAAAAAGGAAGATCAGATTAAACGGGCAAATCATTTCCTGACCTTTGGTTATATGGTTTTTTATTTCTTTATTTTATGCCTTGTCTGGATATCCTGCGCTCAGGGGGAAAAAACCGCAGGATTTGCCGGAATCATTACCCTGGTTGTAGTGGCGGTAACAGGAGTTTCCGTTTATTTGAATAAAAGGGATCCTTACGGTGTGAATGTACGTTATCTTACCTTTGTGGGTCTCTTTATTGTGGCGTTTTCCATGATGGTGTCCTTTGACGATTCCTTTGTGCGGTTTATGGCAGCGATCCCCTATATTGCATGTATTCTGTTTTTTAACCGAAAGTTTTCAGCCATATCCTGTATGGCATGTTTTTTGCTGAATGTGGGAATTGTGGTCTGTAAAATTCTGGTTACGCATACTTATGAGGGAAAGGGTGCCCAGGAACAGATCTGGACTACGGTCTGCATAGCGGTGATGCTTTTTCTGATTTACTATACGGCACAGCTTGCGGAGAAATTCAACCATGATACCAGACACAGCCTGACACGGGAGCAGGAAAGCCAGAAAAAGGTTATGGAAAATGTGCTGGAAGTGGCGGAAGAAGTGCGGAGAGGTACGGAAGAAGTAGTGCAGATTGTAAATGAGCTGAATGCTTCCACAGAAATTGTAAACGGTGCCATGAAAGACATTTCTGACAGTAACCAGAGTACAGCAGAAAATATCCAGACCCAGACCATTCAGACTCAGAATATCCAGGATTCCATCGGAACCACCCTGGAACATTCGGAGAATATGGTGCAGGTGGCGAAACAGTCAGAGGAATTAAACAGTCAGAGCCTTGAAATAATGCACCATCTGAAACGACAGTCAGACGTTATTGCTGATACGAACGGTGAAGTGGCAGCTTCCATGCATAAGCTGCAGGAGCGTACGGAAACGGTAAAAACCATAACAGATACTATTTTTGAAATTTCCAGCCAGACCAATCTGCTGGCATTGAATGCATCCATTGAAAGTGCAAGAGCGGGAGAAGCCGGCAGAGGATTTGCGGTGGTGGCGGATGAAATCCGCCAGCTTGCGGAACGGACCAAAGAGGAGACGGAGAGTATAGCGTCTATTCTCAATGAACTGTCAGAGGATGCCAGGGCGGCGGCAGAGGCAGTGTCCCGGTCTGTGGAAGCAGCTCAGGAGCAGGAACAGATGATTGACCAGGCTTCCGACAGTTTTGATAAAATGAATGGCAACGTAAATACCCTGATTGAAGACATTGACCAGATCGATCAGATGCTGGGCGGTCTTTCAGAGGCAAATAACCAGATAGTGGAAAATATCATGCATCTTTCCGCTACCACACAAGAAGTGACAGCTTCTTCTGTTCAGGCGGCGGATCTGAGTATGCAGAACCTGAATAATGCAGAGAATGCAAAATCTCTGTTAGGTAACGTATTGGAAGTATCCCATCAGTTGGATCAGTATATCAGTTAAAGGAGGACAATATGGATAAGGACGATATCAGAGTACAGTTAATCAGACAGTTTCCGGCAGAAGTGGTAGAGCAGAAAGGCTCCATGGACAAAATGTATTATTCCTGTCCTACCTGCGGCAGAATGGTTTCTCTGGGTATGGACAAGTGCGGAGGCTGCAGCCAGATTTTAAGCTGGAAAAGTATCAATCAGAAGGAATCTCCTAACGGGAAGAGAAAGGCGAAGCTGGAATTCGAGGTTTCAGAGGAATTTACTGTGGGAGACTGCAGGAAATGCCCCATTTCCTACATAGACACCAACGGTTCCCAGAGCGCTTATGAATGTCCTCTGAAGATGCGGGGCGCCTGCCGGATTGTATTATCTTAAGGAGGAGGGGGAATCATTCGTATGCAGAACAAATCATCTACGTTGTTGACGGAGGGGAGTATCTGGAAAAAGATTATTGCTTTTGCCATACCGATTTTTCTGGGCAACCTGTTTCAGCAGCTTTATAATACGGCAGATTCCCTGATTGTAGGAAATTTTATAGGAAGTGACGCTCTTGCGGCAGTCAGTTCCTCCGGGAACCTGATTTTCCTGATGGTGGGATTTTTCAGCGGGATTGCCATGGGAGCAGGCGTGGTCATTGCCCGTTATTATGGAGCCAGAAGAGCAGAGGAAGTGTCCGCGGCGGTACATACGCTGGTGGCTTTCGGCCTTGCGGCGGGGGTATTTCTGACGGTTGCAGGAGTTATGATTACGCCTCAGATTCTGACATGGATGGGGACGCCGGAAACGGTGTTCCCCAATTCTGTTTTGTATTTCAGAATCTATTTTGCAGGTTCCCTGGGATTTGTCATGTACAATGTTTTTGTGGTAATTCTGCAGTCTGTGGGAGACAGCAGACACCCGCTGATTTACCTGATTATTTCCTCTGTTACCAATATTGTACTGGATCTTTTGTTTATTGCAGTGTTGGACATGGGAGTGGGGGCTGCAGGAGCCGCCACCATTATTTCCCAGTTTTTCAGTGCATTTCTCTGTCTGATCCGGCTGACCAGGACAGAAGAAGAGTACCGGGTGGAGCTCAGGAAAATCAGGTTTGACGGAAATATGATGCGCCAGATTATTTCCAACGGGCTTCCGGCAGGGGTACAGAATTCCATTATTGCGCTGGCGAATGTGGTGGTGCAGTCCAACATCAATGTATTCGGTATGACTGCGGTGGCAGGCTGCGGCGCCTATTCCAAGATTGAAGGCTTTGGCTTTCTGCCCATTACCTGCTTTGCCCTTTCCCTGACCACCTTTATTAGTCAGAACCTGGGGGCAAAAGAGTATGAGCGTGCCAGAAAGGGAGCCAGATTCGGGATTTTCTGCTCCATTATCACAGCGGAGCTTGTGGGAATCTGTATTTATATTTTTATTCCCACACTGATACAGGCTTTCGACAGCAATCCGGCGGTTGTCCGGTTCGGAACCACACAGGCCAGGACCGTAACCCTGTTTTATTTTCTGCTGGCCTTTTCCCACTGTCTGGCCGGAATTTTCCGGGGAGCCGGGAAGTCCATAGTGCCCATGGTGGTGATGCTGCTCTGCTGGTGCGTCATTCGAATTACCTACATAACGGTTGCCGTGAAACTGGTTCCGGTTATCCGCACCGTATTCTGGGCCTACCCTCTGACCTGGAGTTTAAGCTCGATTATATTTTTAATTTATTTTCTGAAAGCAGACTGGATTCACGGGTTTGAGCGGCAGGAGCAGGCAAATGCCTGACCGACAGTTCAGGGCGGAACAGAAATTACAGATTTTACGGTAAACTGCTGCATATAATTTCCATGTCTGCACATACTACCTGCGTAAATATTTTCAGGAAGAATGGGAAGAAAGGCAGGAGACAGTTATGGCAACAGATTTTAAACAGAGTGAAACCATGAAAAATTTAATGCGTGCATTTGCCGGGGAAAGTCAGGCGAGAAACCGCTATACCTTTGCAGCCGGACAGGCACATCAGCAGGGGCTGTATGTGATTGAAAAAATATTCCGGTTTACTGCGGACCAGGAGAAGGAGCATGCAGAAATTTTTTATAATCAGTTAAAGGAGCTGGCGGGAGAAACCATTGAGATTGACGGTACCTATCCCGTGGATTTAAGTCCTAATATGACAGAGCTGCTGAAAATGGCTCAGCACAATGAATATGAGGAACATGACGATGTGTATCAGCATTTTGGGGACAAGGCTCAGGAGGAAGGATTCGGCAAAGCCGCTGTAAAATTCCACAAAATTGCGGAAATCGAAAAAATCCATGGAGACCGGTTCGGGGAGTTTGCCAGACTGCTGGAAGAAAACAGACTGTTTGTATCCAAAGTGGAGACAAAATGGATGTGCCTGAACTGCGGCTATGTATATGAAGGCACAGAAGCACCCATGACCTGTCCTGTATGCGACCATGAACAGGGATGGTTTGTGCGCCTGGAGCTGGCTCCGTACTGCGGGCCTCAGATGAGTTAAAAATTTTGTATTATAGCCTGCCGGAAAAAT
>OFFY01003252.1_pt1 | contig 10111 bp, 8 predicted proteins | sample 1521481 | NCBI WGS metagenome assembly OFFY01 (sample SAMEA3504117, study PRJEB24116) | mouse gut metagenome | biome: mouse gut; feature: mouse-associated habitat; material: faeces | place: Denmark | collected 2011
CCGCTTTTTTCGTAGGACTCCGCAAGCAGCAGCAAAGCAGCGCCTTCTTTGTAGCCTTCATCCATCTTCATTACCTGCTCAAGATTGGTGATAGCGGCTGTGTAGTTGGCAACCTCAAAGTTCTCCTGAGAAGTACTATATAGATTGGCGCATACTCTTGGAAACAGCTCTCCTGCAATCTCATCATAACTCTCTCTGCCCACCGTTCCAAGGGAATCCGGATTCACTTTCAAAAGCTCCTCCACCATAGCCGAATCTCCCATATCCTCTGCTCGGAAGTGGGCCGCCATGTTAAGCACAATCTCATAGCTCTCCTGGGTTGAGGATGCTGTTGCCTGCACATTCTCCGTCTCCTCGCTTGTGGAGCGATATTCCTCCAGCTCCTTTTTCAATGCGCTGATCTGCGCCGTCTGAGTAGCAATCTGATCACTGAATTCCACCGTCTGACGGTTGTTCCTCTCCTGACGTGATGCATTAATCGCCGGCATGATTAAAAACCACATAACCGCAACCCCCACCACCAGTCCAAGGGCAATATTAAGGACTGTGTGCAGACCGGCATTGTCCTTAATACTGTTGGAAACCGGCTGGATTATCGTCTCATTTCCAAGATTATAGGTTACTGTATGCCTGTCCTTCTTCTCCTTCTCCTTAATCTTGACATTCCTTGCACGCCGAATCTGGTTCAGCTCGTGCATACAGCGCAGGGAAAATTCATCCGTGGTGTCCAGCTTATACGCCGTCCGGATGGACTGCCTTGCAAATGTATACTGCTCCGTATGCATGTAAATCAATGCAAGGAGCTGATGCGCCTTTACATAAGACGGATGTACCGTCACAGCCTTTTTAAGCTGGATGATTGCCAAATCCTCACCATTCTGCCTGCAATAATCCAACGACTGGTTGTACCGCTTCGCAGCCTGGTTGATCGCCTCTAACTCTCCCGCCGTCTCACGCATCTTCTGTATGTAATAATTTGCAATATTATCATGAGACTGGAAATTCTTGCTCAGAATCCACTCTACTAACGCCTCTACCACGTCTCCCCTGCCATAATAGACCAGGCCGAGCAGGTTTCTGGACGCAATATTTCCCCTGTTATATTGTAAACTCTTCCTTAAAGACGTGATTGCACCCGACAAGTCCCGAATCTTTGCTTTCTTCAATCCGTCGTTATACCAGTACATGGACTGGTAGGAAAGCTTTGTTGTATAATCCATATGCGATCCTCAATCCTTCTTCTACTTTGCCTGTTCCATCACTTCCCGCAGGATATCCGTCATGTCCGTCAAATCCTCCTGATAGATTGCCTTCTCTATATCTTCCACTTCCAGGCTCGGCTGGAACTTCTTTAATTCTTCCTCAAAATCAAGCATAATACCTATGCCTCCTTTATACGCCCATCTTATATTCCAAACTTCTTCTGCCGCATTGCCGTCTTTACCATGCCCGCCAGATACAGAGAACCGAGGCAATGGCCACCCCCGTCCGCTGTCCGCTGTGCTTCTGCCGCACGAAGCGCCTCACAGACATCCGCCTCACAGACGACCTTCTTCTTGGTATACTTTTGAAACACCCGCCTAAGCTCTTCGGCAGGAACCCGCCTTGCATCCTCCACCTCTGTCACAACAAAAGCATTCACGTCCAAATTGCTGCACAGGCATTCAATCATCTGCTCATAATTCTTGTCGCTGACCGCCGAGAACAGAACCACAGAACCATCTTGGGAATCCGCTCCCAGAGCCTTCATGCTCTCCACGAACGCTTCCACCGCTCCCGGATTATGCGCTCCGTCAACTACCAGATGCAAGGCGACGCGCTCCATCCTTCCTTCCCATCTGAGGGAAGCTAACGCCTCCTGCCAGCGTTCCTCATGAATCTGTTCACCTTCCAGCAGGTACTCCGCCGCGCAGAGGGCAATCTCAGCATTCATTGCCTGATAGCACCCACACATCGGCACATGTATCATAACATCTTTATCATACGCATTCACCCGGGAAAATGCAATATATTTTCTGGTAACTTCTTGAATTTCGTACGCATGATTCGATATTTCTCTACAGGGCGCACCTTTTTCAAATGCAATTCTGCGAATCACCTCAGAAGCCGCCGGGCAGCTCCCGTCAAAGAACACCGGAATCCCACTCTTAATAATTCCCGCCTTCTCCGCGGCAATCTGCTCAATCGTATCTCCCAGGATCTCCGTATGGTCAAGGCTTATGGACGTAATCACCGTAAGAAGCGGACGTTCCACCGAGTTTGTTGCATCCAGCCTTCCGCCAAGTCCGGTCTCCAAAATAATATACTCCACATCCGTTCCCGCAAACGCCTTCATCCCCATTCCAAACAGAAACTCAAAATAAGAAGGATGTCCCCATCCCTCTCGTTCCATCTCCTCCGCAGCCTTTCGCACTTCATGAAAGACCTCAGTAAACCTTGCATCATCAACCGGGACATGATTCACCCGTATCCGCTCATTTACAGACACAAGATGGGGAGAAGTAAAAAATCCTACCCTCTTCTCCTCCGCCATCAAAATCGCCTGTAAGTATGCACAGACAGACCCCTTACCATTGGTTCCCGCCACATGGACAATCTTCCTGTCTAAAGCAGGATTCCCAAGCCTCCTCAAAAACTCCTTCGTATGCTCCAGACTGTGCTTCTTCGTGAACTTAGGAATCTTCTCTATATATCTGACTGCCTCCCGATATGTCATTCTTACTCTCCCTCTTCTAACTGATCCACCCAAGACCTATCCTTATCCGTCGCCGTTCCTTCCTGAACCGCAAGCTCCCCGTCCTGATACAGATACACATCCGATTTCCGGAACACCGTATTGCTCGACCCCATCTGGATGACCACAATCTCATCTCCTTCCGAAAACTCCGTCTCCGGCAAATCAATCCTCGTATTATTCAAAAACGTACTCTTCTGCTTCTCCCCATTGACGAATACCTTGCTGGACTTGGTAAAATTCTCCCCATAAAGGCTGTACCCATCCCCCAGATGGGGGATCACATTCTGAAGCGTCACGTCCCGTACGCCCATTACCATATGCCCCTCGGTAATCGGAGGCTTTCCGTCATACACATACTGCTCCCCATAGAGGATATCATACTGTAAAATCTCCAAATCCGCCAGGTAATTCTTCGTCTTGCGCCGCTCCTGATGATAATTGAACACCGTGCCAGAATGGATATCCAACCGCCCCAGCACATCCGCCATAATCTGGTAAGAAGGAATATTCCTGTCCTCCTTAGGAAGCCCGATATTATCCCAAATCACGTAATTCGTATTATAGAGATAACGCCCTTTTAAGTCCTCTGCCTTCAAGCCCATCGTTGGCAGATGATCTCCGTAGAATACCACTACTGTCGGTTCTCCACGTTCTTCTAAAGCTTTCACAAGATTACCTGCAAACTGATCCATCTCATAGACCTGATTGACGTAATACTCCCATTTATTCTTCGTTCCCTCATCCGCAATCCCTTCCACCAGAATTTTCGGATTCTCGATAATCCTCTCTTCCGGGTAGTCTCCATGTCCCTGGACGCTGATTCCGAACACAAAATCCTGCCCTTCTGTAGTGTCCATCGCCTCCAAAATATGCTGAATCAGGATATCATCCTTGGCCCATCCATTTTCTGTTGTCTGCAGGATATTCATAAATTCCTTGCTGGTATAACTGTCAAATCCCACATTATTGAACACCTTCGCCCGGCTGTAGAAATTCCCCCCATTATTGTGGAGCGCATGGGTTCCGTACCCCAGGGCCGCAAGCGCCGTCGCCGCGCTCTCACTCACCTGATTCTTGAGCACCGTCTTATAAGGATACTCCCCAGGCCCGAAATACCGGAGGTTCATACCCGTCAGAACCTCGAACTCCGTATTTGCAGTTCCCGCCCCAATGGACGGAACCTTAAAATAACCGGAAGAAAAATTCTCATACATATGACGGAGGTTCGGGCTTGCATCCTCTGATGTGGTAAAAAATTCTGCTTCCGCCACATCAAAATATGACTCTAACTGAATAAAAATGATATTCGGAAGATCGTCTTTCGCGCGCCCCGTCTCACTCTTCGTAATCTCCCGGTTATTGCTGATCTCCGTAATGGTCTTCTCATTGTAATCGTTCGGCTCCGTAATCCCGGTGTTGAACACACTCGCCATAAAACAATAGGGAAGCCCATAATCCTCATAGGCAAATGCAATATTTCCAAAATAAGTGGATACCACTCGTTTCTCTACCGCCAAATCCGATACAATCCCATACAGCACGAACCAGACAGCCACGCCGGCCACCGCCCACAGGCGGCGGACCTTACCGTTATACTGTCCTCCCCGGCGCCACATGGAAATCACCCAGATTACGACGGCTCCGATTCCGACGGCAAGGCCTACCAGCTCCACCCCGTTAAAATAATTGTTAATCAAAGTGATTCCATCTTTTGCCACCTTGAAATCCTGCGCATTGAAGGGGGTCACACGCTTCATCAGCATATATCCGTTGGCCACGCCAAGGGCTAGCCACAGCACACTGATGATGATGCGCACGAACATCCTCCGCTTGACCAGATAGACCACAGAAAATGTGACAAATATCATGAAAGCATTATACAGGAACACCAGCGGCGTCCCTGTCATATACTCCCAGGCCTCCACAGCGGAATGTCTGGAAATTGCCTCGATGATAAAATTAATGGCACACGCCAAAACTGCGTGCAGAAGCAGGGAAATCCGGTTCATGAACAGATATACCGGCTTCATCTTCCTTGCAAATGCGCTGTTACGTCTCTCCTCAAGAATCCTCTCCCGCCGCTCTTTCCTGGCTTTCCAGTATGCCTTCACATCTTCTTTTTTTATATTTTTCAGTTTGTGAAATGAGCCAAACTTCTTCATAATCTCCCCTTAGAAACTGCTAAACCATATTTCACGCAACACACCGCCACATGCGCCGCCCTTTCATGCAAGCGGCACATGCAGCCCATCCTTAACAATCTTTTGGCTATGCCCGTTTTGCCTTCAAGCTCATAAGACGTTCGCTTACCTGTTCCTTCATCTGCCGATACTTCTCAAGCTTCTCCCGCTCTTCTTTGACCTTCGCCTCCGGGGCCTTGCTCACGAACTTCTCATTCCTAAGCATCCCCTCCGCCCGGGCGATTTCCTTTAAAAGCCTCGTCTCCTCTTTCGTCAGGCGCTCGATTTCCTGCGCAAAATCAATCAGCTCCTCCAACGGAACATACACCGTCGCATCCGGGACAACGATAGATACCGCATCGTCTGCAATCCCCGACTTATCCTTCTGGATAATGAATTCATTTGCCGCCGCCATCATTACCGCCGACTTATTCAGGAACGCTAACCCAGAGCATAACTGCTGGTCTTCACAGACAACATACACCGTCGCCTTGCGGGAATTAGGGACATTCATTTCGGCACGCACATTACGGACTCCACGGATAATCTCCTTGTAATGCTCCACAATATTCTCTGCTATCGGGAAATGATACCTCTCCTCATACACAGGCCATTTTGACATCATCAGGGACTCTTCCTCCGGCACAAGTTTGCTGTAAATCTCCTCGGTAACGAATGGCATATAAGGATGTAAGAGCTTCAGAGACTTCTTCAGCACCTCTTTCAGCGTCCACAGCGCGTCATTTGCGCTCTGGGCATCCTCCCCTGCATGATAGATCCGATACTTAGCGATCTCAATATACCAGTCGCAGAACTCATCCCACAGGAAATCATATATCTTCGACAGCGCGATCCCCAGCTCGAACTTATCCATGTTCTCGGTCACTTCCCGAATCAGGCTGTTACACTTAGACAAAATCCAACGGTCTCCCGGGCGGAGCTTAAAGTCCACAGGCTCCGTCAATTCCTTATCCCCAAGGTTCATCAGGATAAATCTGGAAGCATTCCAGACCTTATTGGCAAAATTACGGCTTGCCTCCACCCGCTCGTTGTAGAAACGCATATCGTTGCCGGGCGCATTTCCTGTCATCACCGTCATACGCAGGGCGTCGGCGCCGTACTGGTCAATAATCTCCAACGGGTCAATGCCATTTCCCAGGGACTTACTCATCTTGCGGCCTTTCGAGTCCCGAATCAGCCCATGGATGAATACCGTATGGAACGGCGATTTGCCCGTGTGCGCATACCCGGAAAATACCATCCGCACTACCCAGAAGAATATGATGTCATATCCCGTAACCAGCACGTCCGTCGGGTAAAAATAATCCAAATCCTCCGTATGCTCGGGCCATCCAAGGGTGGAAAAAGGCCAGAGGGCGGATGAAAACCAGGTATCCAGCGTATCTGGGTCCTGTTCCATCTTTGCACAGCCGCACTTTGGACAGCTATGCGGCGCTTCTTCGGATTTTGCCACAACCATCTCGCCGCACTGCGGGCAATAATAAGCCGGTATCCTGTGTCCCCACCACAGCTGTCTGGAAATACACCAGTCGCGAATGCCTTCCAGCCAGTGTATATAAGTCTTGTCAAAACGCTCTGGTACAAATTTCAGATCACCGTTGCGTATCGCTTCCATCGCAGGCTTTGCCATCTCTTCCATCGCTACAAACCACTGCTGTTTTGCCATCGGTTCTACCGTCGTTTTACAGCGGTCATGCGTGCCAACGGCATGCTCATGGTCTTTGACTCCCGCCAGCAGTCCTGCGCCGTCCAGATCCTTTACAAGCGCTTCGCGGCATGCATAACGGTCCATCCCTGCATATTTTCCAGCGTTTTCATTCATCGTCGCGTCGTCGTTCATAACATTCAAAAGCGCTAACTGATGACGTCTGCCCACCTCAAAATCGTTCGGGTCGTGTGCCGGCGTTATTTTTACACAGCCGGTCCCAAATTCCATATCCACATATTCGTCCGCAATAACCGGAATCTCGCGGTTAACAATCGGAAGAATCAGCGTCTTTCCGATAATATCCTGATACCTTTCATCATTCGGATTGACCGCTACCGCCGTATCGCCAAACATCGTCTCCGGACGTGTCGTCGCTATCTCTACAAATCTGCCCTCCTCACCGGCTACCGGATATCGGATATGCCAGAAATGCCCTTTCTGATCCACATGCTCTACTTCCGCGTCTGATATAGACGTCTTACATACCGGACACCAGTTAATGATACGATTTCCTTTGTAAATATATCCCTTTTTATAAAGACGGACAAATACCTCTTCCACCGCTTTCGAACAGCCCTCGTCCATCGTAAAGCGCTCTCTGTCCCAGTCGGCGGCAGACCCGATCTTTTTCAGCTGTCTGATAATCCGCCCGCCGTATTCTTCCTTCCATTCCCAGGCTTTTTCCAAAAATCCTTCTCTGCCCAGATCATTTTTATCAATTCCCTGTTCTTTTAGAGACTGAATGACACGCACTTCCGTCGCAATCGACGCGTGATCGGTGCCGGGCTGCCAGAGCGTATTGTATCCCTGCATCTTTTTATATCGAATTAAAATATCCTGCAGCGTACTATCAAACGCATGCCCCATATGCAGCTGTCCGGTAACGTTTGGCGGAGGCATAACGATTGTAAACGGTTTTTTGCTGCGGTCGACTTCCGCATGAAAATAACCGTTTTCTTCCCACTTTTTATAAAGACGTTCTTCCAGTCCGGCTGGATGATATGTTTTTGCCAGTTCTTTTGCCATAGTAATCTTTCCTTTCATTGTCATAGGATAAAAAAACCCTCTATAGCCATATGACTATAAAGGGCGAATAAACGCGGTACCACCTTTTCTTCGACAGACAACGCCGAAACTCCACATCTGCCTGCCATCTTCTCGTCCTGTAACGGGGACCAGCCGGGACAGCTTACCTGTCTGCATCGCTGACGATTCAGCCGTCCGGTTCAAAAGCTACCTTCGATCATGCGTGTTCAAAGCTGCCTTTCAGCCGGCGGACAGCTCTCTCTGCTGAGCGTCATGACGTACTCCTCTTTTTCATTACCTGTTTCCATATGAATAAAATCTTATATTATCATATATAGATTTTCAGAAAATGTCAAGAATTTATTTTCCATATGTAAGATCTTTCGTTGCTATGAGCGGCCCCCAGGCCGTGAATAGTAACGATCTTTCCCACAGCGGTATTTCACTGCGCCGCCAGTCCCATCTCAAACAGCGTATCCATCTGCTCGTCATATTCGTCAGACGCCTCATACTCCTTTAGCATCTTCACAAGATACGCGTCCGATTCCTCTTTTGGTTCGTAATGTCGAAGCAGCGGCTGTAAAAAAGTACTGAGCTCTAACGGCTTCAGCGGCTGCTCCGGCTTCTGGCCAGTCTGTGCACATAATCGTCCGGCTGCATAATAAAATTCGTAATTCCCCATCATAACAGAAGCCTGTATCCGACATTTAATATCCACGCTCTGCTTTGCCAGTATTGGTTCCATGGCATATTCTCCTTATTGTGCTAACTATGTACAAAAAGCGGCGCATCATAATCGAAAGGCTATGACGGCCGCAAATGATTTCTTCGATATTAAGCTCCGCTGTCGTACCCGTTGAAAAAATAAAACAGGCATCCGCACGTTTTTCCTATTGCGATTGTCGCAAGCATCCATTCCATACCCATCTTTAGCTTCATCCGCCGGTACATAATCGGATAGGCATTGATAATCTCCGCCAGAGCGACAGCCAGACAACCGACAAAAATACCTGCGCTCAGTCCAAACAAAGCTAAAAAAATGTGTCCTGCCGGAAACTGAATCTGCGTAAAGACAGATATGACGTTTCCCACAATACCTCCCAGTATGGTAGCGTTTTCATAGGTCATAATCCGTTTCGCCGTTTTGGATTTACTCGCCATCTCAGGAATAATGCCGAGCTTGACTGCAATCGCAAAGCTGCCCGACGCTACCGACAGTCCGCAGGCCAGACCGATAAATCCCAAAATTACGTGATTAAACCACATCGATACTCTTCCCTTCTCTGCTGGCATTTTCAATAAACGTCGTATCCACATCCTGTTCGTATTTACGCATCTCTACCTGAATCGGCGTCGGATCATGCGTTACCTTTTTCTTTCCGATATGGTTGTAAAAGATCGTAATCCCGATCGGCATACCAATTGCATAAAAAATCTCGATCTCGGTCACACCGTCTGATTTACTGCCTGTCACCTGCTCATAGAGCTGGGTAAACACTTCTCCTACTCCGACGTCGTTATTAAACGTCATAATCGTAAATGCTGCGCCGAAAAAGATCACAACGCACAAAACAACGGTTTTTACAATCTCCAGTACTTTATTTTCAGCAATACCGGCTTTACATTCTATAATAAAGTCCGATTCGCCGATATTTTGTACCTCCAGGTCCGGGTAGTCCTCATGGATCTGCTGAATAATATTTAAAACTGAAAATACCTGGATGCGTATCTTTTTTTGTTTTGTCGTATCCTGTTCCTGAAACGTATAGATCTTCTTTTGTTTGAGCTGCCGCAGCACAGCTTCATTGGTGCATTCCATCGATGCGATATCCTGTAAATGCACCTGACAGCTGTCTACGACAACGTTCTGATCGATTTTTAAATAAAGCGTATCCGGCGCTGCCATTGTCGTTTACTCCTTTTTCGTATACTCATAGCCTGATCATCTCTTTCAGACGTGATTACGCCTGTCCGGATACTTCCTTTATTTTTCCGCGAACCTGACGATATGCATCCTTTGCCATATCTTCCGCCTCGTCGGATGCTTCTCTGACAACGCCGCCTGCATATGAAAATGCCTCTCTCGCCTGTCTGCCGGTTTCTGACAGCGCGTCGTCCATTTTATTTACGAACGTACCTTTTTGAGGCGCTTCGTTTTTTTGATAAAACGTCATATAGTAGTATACGCCGCCTGCGACTGCGATTACTAAAACAACAACGAGACACATTCTGTAAATAAATCTGCTCATCCAAATTACCTCTCTTTCTCACCAGCCGTGTGCAGCGCTTTCATCGTTTCTCTCCCATACACGCTGATTCCAACAGCTTTTATTTACAGATAGTATGTCCCATATTTTTTGAAATATTCGATCACTATAAAAATGTTACGATCTGATCAAATATTGCGTGCGCCGCCGCCTCTTTGCTCATCTTCGGCAG
>OFFY01003253.1_pt1 | contig 10107 bp, 8 predicted proteins | sample 1521481 | NCBI WGS metagenome assembly OFFY01 (sample SAMEA3504117, study PRJEB24116) | mouse gut metagenome | biome: mouse gut; feature: mouse-associated habitat; material: faeces | place: Denmark | collected 2011
GTTCCTGGCCGCCAGCCGCGCCACGCCGTCTTTCTCCGCATCCACCCGCATGCTTCTGAACTTCATGATATAGAATTCTCTCTGCCCGATCGTACACCGGATCTGCTTATAGAGCACCGGCCCCCCGTCATACAGCTTGATCGCAGCCGCCGTGATCAGCATAAAGGGCGAGGCAAACAACAGCAAAAGCAGGGCGCAGACCAGATCGATCGTCCTCTTGGCGACCCGCTCTTCTATCCTGAGCGCATACTCTCTCGTCAGATAGATCGGCGTGTCAAAAAGATGCAGCTGTGTGGCCCCTTTCACCAGTACATCCGAGATCTTCGGCATCATATAGACCCGCACGGAACAGCTGTAACAGTATTTCAGCAGATGATTCCGCTCTCCGGACGGAATATCCCAGAGCACAACGGCGCCGTAATCCTTGACGATCTCCTCCTTGACCCGCTCGATCCCCTCCGAAATATTGATGCTGTTGCCGATCTTATATTTTTCCTTCCGGGATTCGAACTTGGCCACGATGTCGTCGATCGGCCGCTCCCCGTACACGATCAGAATCTCCCGGGGCGGAAACACTCTGAAATAACAGGTGTTACATACATAAACCCACACGATCGAGAAGACTGTCTGCACAAACATGGCCTCCGCGATGGGTTTCACCGGCACCACCCAGTTGGCCATCAGCGATATCTGGAAATAAGAAAACACATTTGCAAACAGCAGGGAGAAGAATTCCGAAATAAACACATCCACGGGCTTCAAATACCCTATCTTCAATACCCCGTAGGTGCTGGCAAAGAACAACAGCAGCACAAAATAGATCAACAGGATCAGCACATGCCCCTTGAAAAAGAAATTAGCGTGTCCGTGGAAGTGCAGGTAAGGATAGTATTCCTCAAACCAGCAATACCCATAGACTCCCGTATGGAACAGCAGCCCCACCAGGGACAGCTGCAATATGATCAACCTTTTCAGAGATTCCATTCTTCTCATGATTCAACCTCATCTGTACAAAAACGTGCGCCGCCTGTTTACAGGATCCGCTTCGCGAATCCGGATAAGCAAAAGCATCAAAGCTCGTCCAACGGCTCAGATCCGCCGTTTCGTCGCCCGGTACGCCCACATGATAAAATATCCCGCGCTGGCCGCCACCGACAGCTTCTCCTGTCTGCGGTACAGATTCCAGATCCGTCTGACCGCCTCCGCCTTATTGGAGGAAAGGGATTTCGCCGGCCGCCTGTAGACCGCCAGCACCTCGTTAAGTCCCCAGGCCGTATAGCCCTCCCGCAGGATCTGCCACCAGGTAGCCGTATCTTCACTCGCCACTGCCGGCATCCGCAAAAGCCTGTCCGGTATCCGCTTCCTGTCAAACAGCACCGTCGTGGTGAAGATCACCGTGCGCGACAGCGCCTGCCGGTACGTAAGCCGCTCCGGGACATGCACCACCCTGCCTGTGGGCCTGGCCTGACTGTCACCGAACTCATAAGCCGTGAACACAAATCCGGCCTCTTTTTGCCGCATAAACCGCATCTCGCGCTCCAGCTTCTCCGGATACCACACATCATCCGCATCCAGAAACGCGATATACCTGCCCTGTGCCATATCCAGCCCGGTGTTGCGGGCCCGCGCCGCCCCCTCATTCTTCTGCTTTTGCAGGAGCATAACCGGCTGGCCGCCCGCGCCCGTAAACATTTCCGTCCGCACGCCGGCGGCTGTAAGCACTTCTGCCTGTCCATCGGCGTCCATTAGCACTTCTGCCTGCACGCCCTCACATGACTGCCTGGCAGCATTGTCCCACCCTGCCTGTTTTCGCAGAGTATTCCTTATCACTTCCGCGCTGTTGTCCGGCGAACAGTCGTCAACCAGAATCAGCTCCCAGTCCTGCCAGGTCTGCGCCTCCACCATGACGATGGTTTCCACGATATAGGCCGCCGCCCGGTACACAGGCACGATGATACTGACCAGTTCTTTCATCAAAAATCCTCTTTCACAAGATAAATCGGTCTGTTCTTCACTTCCATGTAGGTTTTAGATAAGTATTGCCCGACTATCCCCAGGCAAAACAGCTGCACGCCGCTGACCATCATAATAATGCACACAAGCGACGGCCAGCCGGAAGTCGGATCGCCGAAAATCAGCGTTCGTACAATCGTAAAAACAATCATCCCAAAGGCCAGCACGCAGAACAGCGCGCCCAGCACCGCCGCGATTGTCAGCGGCACCGTGGAGAAGGCGGTGATCCCTTCCAGCGAATAGACAAACAGCTTCCAGAAGGACCACTTCGTCTCGCCCTTCTTCCGCTCGATATTTTCATATTCCAGCCACTTCGTCTCGTAGCCTACCCAGCCGAAGATCCCCTTGGTGAACCGGTTATACTCCGTCATGGCAAGGATGGCGTCCACCACCTGTCTTGTCATCAGCCGGTAGTCCCTGGCCCCGTCAACGATCTCCGTCTTGGAGATCTTATTCATCAGCCGGTAGAACATCCGCGCGAAAAAAGACCGAACCGGCGGCTCCCCCTTCCTCGTCACGCGTCTCGTCGCCACAGAGTCATAGCCCTGCTCGATATAGCCGCACATCTCGGGCAGCAGCGACGGCGGATCCTGCAGATCCGCATCCATCATCACCACCAGATCTCCCCGGGATTTCTGCAGGCCCGCATAGATGGCGGCCTCCTTGCCGAAATTCCGTGAAAAGGACAGCAGATGCACTCTTGCATCCTCCCCGTGCAGCTTCCTGATCTCCTGCACCGTCTTATCCGTAGAACCGTCATCCACATAGATGACCTCCACCTCTATCTCCTTTTCCTCAAAAAAAGAAGTATTCCGAAACAGTTCGTCATAAAAATCCCTGATATTCTCTTCCTCATTATAGCAGGGTACTATAACGCTGAGTAATTTCATAAACCGTACCGCACCTTTCTTCTGCTGCTTTCAGCCCAGACTATCATAATTCTAGCATAATTCAACAAAAAAAGGAAGAGACGTATCTCTTCCCGGATGCTCCTGTGTCTGTATTGTCTATACCATCTCATATTCCAGCCGGATATGATCTGCAACCGCCGCGATATACTCGCTGTTTGTCGGTCTGCTGTACTCTTCCGAATTACTGTAGCCGAATAATTCTTCGAACAGGTCGCTGTTTCCTCTCTCCCACGATACCTCGATCGCGTTGCGGATCGCACGCTCTATTTTCTGGTCCGTAGTTTTATGCCGCTTCGCCAGATCCGGATACAACAGTTTGGTAACACTGCCTACCAGTTCCATATCTTCTGTACACATTTCCACAGCGCTTCTCAAATAGTAGTAGCCTCTCAAATGCGCAGGGATACCCAGTTTGGACATGAAGTTGGAAATAGCCTCTTCCAATTCACCGCTGGTCACTGTATTTTCCTGTATCATTGCCATTTTGCTCCTTTGCGAATCGAATTGTCAGCGTAGTTTCGTCATATAACTACATGATATCAGACAAACCATTCGCTGTAAATTGTAATTCATCGCACCGCCGCTTTAAAGCAATACTCCGGCTGTCATACTTCGTCCATGATACTCCGCCTATGGTCCGCCAACCACAGCGGTATCCGTATCCTGCACCGGCGCAAATCCGTCCGCAATCCCGGAGCCCAGAAACCTGATCCCCGCTTTTACCGGCGACGACGGAAAAGCCTGATACCCGACCTGATCCCCGCTCACCGGACAATAGAATGTTACCCCTTCGATCTCATAAGAAACCGTCTCAAAATTTTCATAGTCTTTCTGTGCCAGCCAGTAGTCATTCTCAGCGGAAGTTATGATCTCCCTGCCAAGCGCCGCCCCCTTATAGATCAGCAGAAGCGCCACCGCCGCCGTTCCGCACAGTCTGACCGCCTTCTGCAGCCTGACACCCCGGCCGCCCGACATGCGCCTTTCCAAAAACGCGTCATACAGACATCCGCCCACCACCGCCGGCGTCAGATACACATAGACGCAGCCGTAACGGATCAGCGGAGAAGTGCACAGCCAGAACACAAATGAGCCGGCCACAGTCACCTGCACCAGCAGCAGGTCCCAGCGCCGCCGGCACAATCCTGCGGCCATCCCCGCCGCACAGAACACCAGTACTGCCACCGCCACCGCCGCAGCGGCCACCAGCAGCCTGTCGCTGGCCGCCAGAGAACGGAACCAGTCCGGCAGCCATTCCCGCATGGAGATCTCATAGCGGGTCACATCCGAATAACCTCTGCCCCAGACCTGGATCTCACGGGCGTCATAGTCCGCCGTTCCCTTCGGTATCTTCCACGCCTCCTGGAAAAGATCGATCTGCGTAAAAGGATAGACCAGCCAGCCCGACAGGATCACATTGCGGATAAAAAAGGGCAGCGCTGTCACCAGACCGAGCAGCAGGCAGATCCCCGTCTCCTTCCACCGCCTGCCCCGCAATAGGTAGAAGGCCGGATAGAGCACCAGCAGCAGGATCAGCGCCGCCGACAGCTTCACCGTCATCAGAAAAACGCCCAGCACACAGATCAGCCCGAAAGGCAACATCTCTACTTCCTTTTCCTCCAGAAGCTCCAGCCAGCGGATGACGATATAGAAGGCAAGCAGTACCATAAAATAGTCGGAAGCCGGCGAGATCATCTCATCGAAAATATTGACCAGATAGTAGATGCCCATCACCCTGGCAAAGTCGGAAGGCCAAAGCCTGCCAGCCCGCAGATGCCCCGTGATCTCCGCACAGACTTTGGCCAGCACAAAAGCCAGCCAGCCGGCAGCACAGTGAAAAGACTGTCCGCCCAGAAAGGCCATGCTGTACAGGGCTGACAGCGCGAAGGAAGAACTGTTATACGCCAGCCGGCAGTGCAGATTCCCCAGCCCCCTGACCACACCGTACTCTTCCAGCCAGCGGATACTCTGGGCATGATACAAAGCCGTGTCATAGTGCAGGATCCCCCGCGAAGTACCGTATGCAAATAACAGGAAGAGGGCGAAAATACCGGCCGCCTTTCCCCGCCTGTCACGTAAGGTCTCCCGCAGCAAAAGAGCAAGCGAACGCCTCTCAAACCACAAAATGATCAGGCAGATTGCCGTAAGCAGCAGATTCGCCAGAAGTCCCACGCGCCAGACCAGACTGAACAGCTGTGCGTACACCGTCACCGCGGCCAGTCCGCACAGCAGATAAGTATCCTTATGCCTGACCCGGTACGGCACATACCGGGTCAGCGCCTGCAGTATGCCGTACCCCGTAAGAAACGTGGTGGCAAGCATATAAAGCCATATTCCTGTTACCGACAGCATAGATCATGCCTTTCTCTGACGTTCTGCATATTCCTCACAGCTCATGCCCGCGATTTCTCTTAAGTCCGCGTCCATCATCATTGCCACGAGTCCCTTAAAGTCCACATCCCGCTTCCAGCCAAGCTCTTTCTCCGCCTTCGCGCAGTCGCCCCAGAGGAACTCCACCTCCGCCGGCCGGTAGAATTCGGGATTCACATCTACCAGCAGCCGGCCCGAAACCGCATCATATCCTTTCTCATTGACACCGCTTCCTTCCCAGCGGATCTCAATACCCAGTTCGGCAAAAGCCGCCTCCACGAATTCTCTCACCGTATGCGTTTCGTTCGTGGCCAGCACATAGTCGTCGGCCCTGTCCTGCTGCAGCATCAGCCACATGCCCTTCACATAATCCCCCGCAAAACCCCAGTCGCGTTTCGCGTTCATATTGCCCAGGGACAGTTTGTCCTGTCTGCCGGCTATGATATTCGCGATCGCCAGCGTGATCTTGCGCGTGACGAAGTTCTCGCCCCGCCGCGGGGACTCATGATTGAACAGAATACCGTTGCAGGCATACATATTGTAAGACTCCCTGTAATTCACCGTGATCCAGTAAGAGTACAGCTTCGCCGCTCCGTAAGGACTTTTCGGGTAAAAAGGCGTCTTCTCGCTCTGGGGCGCCGTCTCCGGAATACCGCCGAACAGCTCCGAAGTGGATGCCTGATAGAATCTGCACGTACCGCCGTTGACCCGGATCGCCTCCAGAAGTTTCAGCGTACTCACACCTGTAGCCTCCGCCGTGTACTCCGGCACGTCGAAGGAAATGCCCACATGGGACTGCGCCGCCAGATTATAGACCTCCGTGGGCCGGATCTCAGCGATCAGCCTCATCAGATTGCTGGAATCCGTCGTGTCCGCAAAATGCAGGAAAAACTTTACCTTATGATAATCGGAAGCGATCAGATGATCGATCCGCGCCGTGTTCGAAATACTGTGCCGCCTTATAAGCCCGTGCACCTCATACCCCTTCTCCAGCAAAAACTCTGCCAGATAGGATCCGTCCTGTCCCGTAATACCCGTGATCAATGCTATTTTCTGCATAAAACCTTCTTTTCCTTTCTTTTCTCTTGATACCCTTTACTCACCCTGAAACACTTTAAAGATTTCCGATATATTCCGCGATGGCGTCATGCCAGTCCGCGAACTGAAAGTCCGTCGTCATTTTCAGCATATAATTTTCCAGAATGGAATAGGCCGGACGTGTGGCCGCCGCGCCGTACTCCTCCGAAGTGATGGCCTCCACCACCGTGCTTTTTCCCGCCAGCCGGAAGATCTCCTCCGTAAACTGCGCCCAGCTGCAGTCTCCCTCGCAGGTGCCGTGGAACAGGCCGTAATTCTCCGTAGGCAGCAGACAGGCGATGGCCTTCGCCAGTTCTCCGGCGCTGGTGGGCGATCCCACCTGATCCATGACCACTCTCACCTTGTCATTCGTCTCCGACAGCCTGAGCATCGTCTTGACAAAGTTCTTACCGTCCCCGTACAGCCAGGCCGTGCGGATAATAAAATGCCTGCTGCTGAATTCCTTCACGAACGCTTCCCCCGCCAGCTTCGTCCTGCCGTAAGCGCCCTGCGGGCCTGTCGGATCCGTCTCCCGGTAGGGCCTTGTCCCTTTTCCGTCAAAAACATAGTCCGTGGAGACATGCATCAGCTTCGCGCCCGTCTCCGAAGCGGCAATGCTCAAATTCCTCGCCCCTATGGCATTGATGCGAAAAGCCAGATCCTCCTCCTTCTCGCAGGCGTCCACCGCCGTATACGCCGCACAGTTAATGATCGCATACGGACGTACCTGCCGCGCGAATTCCATCACCCTGTCTATCTTCGTGATATCCAGATCCCCTACGTCCGTATTGATCAGCTCATACGCCTCGCTGCCCGCATACTGCAGATTGATGGCGCGTCCCAGCTGACCGTCCGCGCCCGTCACGATTATTTTCTTCATACTGCTCTCCCGCCTTCCGATTTTTTGTCACTCCTGCCTGTCTCACTGCATATTTTTCCCAAAACACTTCTTTTTGAATCATCACAGTACCATTATCATACAACCTGCTGCCAAATTATGCAAATAAAATCCCATATAACGCCCCAGACCGGCGCAGTGCAAAAGGACATGCCGGCGCTGGTAAAGAAGATCAGGAAAACAATCTATGGTATCTGGGTGTATTTCAGTGGGACCAGCAGGGAAACCACGAGCGATAAGATCAAGCAAATGTCGGGAAATAAGACTGCACATATGTGAAAAAGCGATAATAATGGGATGCCGGTATTTAGGAATGCCTGACTCAATACACCGGATAACGGCTTGTAAAATCAGGAGGTTTATGGTAGCATGGAATCATGAAAACGAAAGAAAAGGCAGGTGGGACATTGACATCAACGGAACAGCAGCACCAAAAGGATTTACAGCGCCTGCGTGACTTACGGCCTATTGACGATGATTTTATGCGCTGTCTATTCAAAGACAACATACCATTGGCAGAATTTGTATTACGCATTATCACAGATAAGCCGGATCTGGTCATCACCGGCTGCGAAACACAGAAGGATATGAAAAGGCTGGCCGGGGCGCGTTCTATCTGCCTGGACGCATATGGAACGGATTCAGCCGGGAAAAAATACGATTTGGAAATCCAAAGACAGGAAAAGGGGGCAGACCCACACAGGGCAAGATACCATTCCAGCGTGATGGATGTGGAGAATCTCCATTCCGGACAGGAGTTTAAAGAACTGCCGGACACCTATACGATTTTCATTATTGAGAAAGATTTTTATGGCAAAGGCGAGCCGGTTTATCCGATTGAGAGAATCAACCTTGCCATGGGTAAATCTTTTGAAGATGGGGAACATATCCTGTACGTGAATGGGGAATACCGGGGAGAATCCAGTCTCGGAAAACTCATGCATGATTTTAACTGTACACAGGCATCCGATATGAATTTTGAGCTGATGGCAGACCGAACACGGTATCTGAAAGAAAATCCGAAGGGAGTGAGTGAGATGTGCCGCATCATGGAGGATATGAGGAAAGAATCCTTGAAAGAGGGAATACAGGAAGAAAAAAAGATGACAGTAATCCGAATGTTGGAGGCTGGGAAATATTTACTTGAGGAAATAGCAAATATTTCAGGACTTTCGCTCGAAGAAGTAAACCAACTGAAAGCAGAACGAAACGCATAAAGCACTATTATTGAGCCAGTAATCTAAGACATAGATTCCTGGCTCTATTTTTTGGCAAAACAGCCAAAAAGGTGACTGGATATACTGACAAACTTTCCGCTCCGCGCCTTTGACATTTTGTGGATTATTTCAATTTTTTTCTAGTGACTCTGTTTTTTGCTTATGATATACTAGGAGAAATGGGTCAAGCCCGGAACAGAGAAGAAAGAGAGGATTCAAAATGAAAAGATTACAAGTACTTTTTCTTGTAGCCTTCTCGTCCACTCTTCTGTTATTTGGTTGTGGTAAAAAAGAAGAAGTTATTGCAGAGCCGGTTGTTGAACAGGTTATCGATGACATAGAAGAACCAGAAATCGTAGAAGAGGCAGAAGAGACAGAGACTACAGACATTGCTGAGGATGTGCCGCCCGAAGAAGGCATGGTGCGAAGCCGCATCACGAATGAGTGGGTCAGTGAGGAAGTCAACAATACGCGACCGATCACCGTCATGATCCCCAACACTAAGACGGCTTCCCATTACGGATTATCCAGCGCCGACGTTCTGTATGAATGTAACGTGGAAGGCAGTATCACCCGTCTGATGGCCCTGTTTCAGGACTGGAGCGATTTCGACAGGATCGGCAACGTGCGAAGCTGCCGCGACTACTATGTATACTGGTCTTTTGAGTGGGATTCCTTCTATATTCATTTCGGCGGTCCTTTTTACATAGACGAAGTGATCAACCGTCCCGATACGGAAGATATCGACGGTCTCTCTAGCAGCAATTTCTGGCGTGCCCAGGATGCCAAGAACGCTACCGACAACTCATACGTGGATACGGAGGGTATTCTGGCCGACATCGACAAACTCGGCTACAGCCTGAAATACCGCGACGGTTACGCCGATGCACAGCATTACCAGTTTGCGCCTTTTAACGAGCCCAACACGCTGGAGCAGTACAGTGACGCTATTGATGCCGGCAGGATAGACATGTCTCCCACTTATCCGGTGACCAACTGCTACTTTGTTTATAATGAAGAAACCGGTTTGTATGACAGATTTCAGCATCTTTCCGGAGACAGCGACGGCCCTCATATCGACATGGCCAACGGCAAACAGCTTGCTTTCAAGAATATTCTGATCCAGAATACTTATTATGAAGTCCGCGACCTTAAGGGATATCTTGCCTTCCAGTGTATCGACAACACAAGGGACGGCTGGTATTTTACCAACGGCAGGGGTATTCATGTGAACTGGGAAAAGTCTTCCGATTACGGCGCGACCAGATATTACGATGACGCAGGCAATGAGATCCAGCTCAACACTGGTAAAACGATGGTATGTATCGTGGAGGATGGCGATTCCTTCCTGGTGGATGATGAGAAGATCAGCCCGGTTAAATAATAAATAAAGAGAATGTTACAGGGGACTGCAAATGCAGCCCCCTGATCTTTTGACAGCGTATATCTGCCTGTCTTTTCAGGTATAGAGGCAACGCGACACCTTCAGGAAAGCTGGCAAAGGCAGAGCAGCTCGGCGTTAAAATCCTGACTGAGCAGGAATTTTTGGAAATGCTGTCGGCATAAGTTTCCTTATCGCCACAAATCTTGAAAAAGCTGTCTGAAATACGGCAGCTTTTTTCAA
>OFFY01003255.1_pt1 | contig 10100 bp, 9 predicted proteins | sample 1521481 | NCBI WGS metagenome assembly OFFY01 (sample SAMEA3504117, study PRJEB24116) | mouse gut metagenome | biome: mouse gut; feature: mouse-associated habitat; material: faeces | place: Denmark | collected 2011
ATATATTGGTGGGGGGGGGATTGTGATCAGTCAATATCTGTCGTGATGTCGCGGAGGGCGGCACGTTCCTGCTGTTTCTGTCTGTTGGACTCGCCGTCTTCCCTCATTGAGATATATTTATCATAGTAGGAGAGCAGCAGTGTGGTCAGCGGTAGTGCAATGATCAGTCCGATGAATCCGAGCAACGTGCCCCATAACGACAGCGAGAGCAGTATTATGGCCGGATTGAGTCCCATCATCTTGCCCATTATCCGAGGAGTGAGTATAAGATCCTGAATACATTGGACAACTGTATATACAAGGATGCAGGACCACCACATGGCCCAGAAGTCACCGCCTTCAGTAGAAGATACCAGACACAGCAGTGTGACGGGAATGATCGATATGAACTGTAGGTACGGAACCATATTAAGCAAGCCTATGAACAGGCCCGTCACGATGGCCAAAGGCAGACCTACAATCGACAGCCCTATGCTGAACAATATCCCGACACACATGGCAACAAGGGCCTGTCCGCGGAAATAATGGTTCATACTGCGTTTCACGTCGGACAGGATCGAGAATGTGCGGTGACGGTAGCGTGGCGGCACCATGCGTCGGAATCCATGTATCAGCCGTTCGTAGTCCAGCATTATGAAGACAATGTAGAGCAGGGTGAAGAACCAGTTCAGGATCCACAGCACGATTTCTATTCCTCCGGAGACGAATGATGGTATCATACTCAAGATCTTTTCCATGTCCTGCTCCTTCATGAAGTCCGCGATATAATTGAAATCTATGAATTTGCGCAAGAAATCATGCACTTCGCCCGGGAGCATCGGCACGTTAGCCCCTGAGTTGGCGTACTGTTGGATTACCTCTCCAAGTCTGTGGCATTCGGAGATGATTCCCGGAATGAATATCACACCCAAGATAGTCAGTACCAAAAGAGCCTCGGCCAGTGTAACCGTAACTGCAAGCAGTCGGCCCTTGGAGCGTAATATCTTGCGGTTGTCCTGCACGAAAGGTTCGAGTATATATGCCACGAGCCATGCTATCAGAAAAGGCAGCAGCACCATCTTCAGATAGTCTATGATCCAGATGGAGGCCATGATTACGGCAATGGAGAACAGTATGCGAACTACACGGTCGAACGTGTAGGGTCGTCGGTTGGCAGGTGTTGGTTCTGACATCGGAGGTGATAATTTAGGTCTTTTGGAAGTATAGGGCAAAATTATATATAATAATCAAGATTGTTCGAAAAAATCTGCGTAAAAGGTTTGGTAATTCAGATTATTGTTGTACCTTTGCAGCACAAAATCATGGTGAGCATAGCTCAGTTGGTTAGAGCGTCGGATTGTGGTTCCGAAGGTCGAGGGTTCGAAACCCTCTGTTCACCCTAATTAAGTAAATCAAGCGTCAGTTCTGCATAAGGATTGACGCTTTTATAATTTCAGGTCAGGATTATGACAGATCATGAATTCACGGACTTGCGCGATCTGCTCGAGTGTGAGAGTGCAAGAATAAATTCGGTTGATTTCATCGCGGAAGATCCGGTTCAGTTTCCGCGTCTTTTCGACGACAAGCGGGATATAGAGATAATGTCGCTGCTTGCGTCCACTATAGCGTGGGGCAATCGTAAGATGATATGCAGGAATGTAGGGCGGCTTGTGTCGCTGATGGAGCATGCTCCTTATGCCTATCTTATGGATCGCGGCTATGAGGAACTTGATCCGGAGGCAAACATCCATCGTACGTTCTTCAATCGGAATCTGCAACATTACCTGTCCGGATTACGGCTTATATATTCCACATATGGCTCTCTTGAAGATTTTGCAGCATCGACAGGTGTGGCCGACGATGAGTATCCGGCATGGCGTCTTGCCAAAGGGCTGAATGCCAAGATCGCTGAGGCCAATGGAGTTGCCGACAGCCGTTGTCTGCCCCAGAACCTGGATGTATCTGCGTTGAAACGTCTTAATATGGCACTGCGATGGCTTGTCAGGGACGATGGCATAGTGGACTTGGGAGTATGGAAGGTGTTGACTCCGGCGCAGTTGTATATACCATATGATGTGCATGTGCAGAACACATCGCGGGCTTTCGGACTTGTGGAGCGCAAGGCAGTGGACAAAAGGGCTGTAGCCGAACTTACCGGCAACCTGAGACTGTTTGATGCTTCAGACCCGGTGAAATACGATTTCGCTCTTTTTGGCCTCGGAATCGAGTCTAAAAACAGGAGCTAAACAACGACAGCGTAGATCAGAACAAGCACCGATGTGGCTATAAATCCGTATGCCATTATCGCAGAACTTTTGCTGTATATGCCGGAGTCATGGTTTATAAGGTCTGACTCCGGTCGCAGGAATTTTATATTGCGGGTGAGATTGGTATAGACTAAGGACATGATGAATCCGAAAATTGTACCTATTGCAGCGCCTACAAGCAAATCGCCCGGATAGTGTACGCCAAGATAGATGCGTGAGTAGCAGTTTAGAACAGCCCATAGGAAGACTGTGATCACGATTGAACGTTTGCGCACGATCATAGCCAGTGTCATTGCGAATGCGAAAGTGTTGGCGGCATGACATGATGGAAAACCGTATGACCCACCACGGTAGCCGTTGACTATGTGTACAAGATAGCTTATAGGATTGTCAGGATTGGCGGGGCGCAGGCGTTGCACGTAAGGGCGTATGAAAGTGGCGCATGTCTGGTCGCTGAGCGCCACAGCGGCAGCAGTGCACAATACTATGAGAATACCTGAACGCCATCCGGCGATGCGTACCAGCATTACCGCAGTAAGCACGTATGCCGGAACCCATACCCATCGTGATGAGAATATATACATGAAAGTGTCCCATACGGATGCATGCAGACCGTTAAGCGCCAGAAATATGCTTGTATCTGTTTGTATAAGTGTGTCCATAGCTTATATAGAATTTATATTATCGTTTGCTTATATCGTCGTATAGGTTCTGCAGGAATGCTTTTGTGAGATCCACAGACTCTGTTTTGCCTCCGAGCAGGATGCTCTCGTCGCGTGTGGAAATTACGGTTGTATCGGCCGCTGTCACGACACCGGCGAAATCCGGCTCGCTGAAAAATGCGAACTGAGGTTGTGCCGTATTGAGGAAGTTATGACTTAACGGAAATTCGTCTGTGGATAGACCTAATATAGACAGAAGTGTGGCCGCTATGTCGCTTTGTGAGGCCGGCATAACGAGGGTCATAGGTGCATATTGATCCACTGCACCTCCGGTGAATACCAGGGGTATGCTGTGGCGTTCAATCGGATCGGTAAGCCCTTGCGGGTGAGCGCCCCAATGATCGGGAACAATTATCACGAGTGCATTGTCCCATTTCGTCGATTTCTTGAATTTGCGCATGAATTCGCCGAGGCAGTGGTCAGCGAACGCAAAGGCCACTGCCCGTTGGTTGTCGAACTGGGGGGCTTCATAGGGCACTTCGAATGGCTCGTGGGAACTGGATGTCTGTAGCACACGCATCACTGGTCTTGTGTCTGTTGTGTCGGCAGATACATCGGCCCACATTCTGTCGAACACCACATCGTCGTGTGCGCCCCATTTGCTCATGCGCTGGGATATGGGGAAGTCTGTGTCTGATATGATTGTTTCAAATCCGGAGCTTACGAGGTAGGCTTTCTGGTTCACAAAGTGAATGTCTCCACCATAATAATATGCAGTGCGGTAGTTGAGCGAATCGCGCAGGGTTTTGGCTATAGACGGCAGGTTGTCGGTCTTATCTACGAATTTCATTATCGAGGTGGAGGGCTGCGCCGGATAGCCGCTGAGTATGGCCGGGATTGCACGGTCAGTTCGGAAACTCGAGGCATAGAAGTTGGTCATGGTGATGCCTTCGCGTGCGATCCAGTCAAGATTCACGGCTACGGGTTTCCCTCCCAGATATGGCACAAGATGAGATGAGAAACTTTCAAGGATGATGAAATATATGTCGGGGCGTTCTGAGTCGGTGATTCGCAGCAGGGTGGAATCGGACGGTTCTTCGGTGGTTTTCCAGTGATTGAGAATCTCGGATTTGTGTCCGGAATCGAAGTATCTGAACTCTTTGCTGAAATTGGTCTGGTGTGTGGCGGAATAGAGGAGTGAGAACATGGGGTTGACAGCCGCATGGTTCAGTTCCTGTCTGTCTGAGAAATAGGCGGCCGACGGGTTCATTGTCGAAACAGTAAAGCCTCCGCGTATAGGTATGAAAAGCGCGGCAGTAAGCAGCGTCATTACAACCGTCGATTTAATCCGTTTGTTTCGTGTGTCAGGCACGTGGGGAATCGAAACATTCCATAACAGTCCGAGCAGACGGCCTATTGCCCAAGTCAAAGCTACTGCAACTATCAGAGCTACAGCTGGAAGCCACCATGCTACAGATGCCATTGCGGCTGAAGGAGATGTCATGAAATAGAAAATGGGCGTGGTGTCGAGTTTGAAATGCCAGTATCCGTAGAGGACCGAATCCGACATTACGGTGAGCACAATCAGGGCAACTGCGATGTATCTCCATATCGATATAATTCGCTCCGGCCAACGGGAAGATGTCCATATCCCACCTACGAGCATGAATGCGGGGATAACTGTCAGATAGGCTGCTGTGGACATATCCATCCGCAAGCCGTGGATTATTGAGGAAAAAAGTTCTCCAAAGCTGAACTGAGAATATACATCGGAATTGCAGATCATGAAGATCGGTTTTGCGATCACGAACAGTAGAATCAGAGAGCAATATATGATCAGGAGACGCAATATTCTTCGGGACATCGTATTTGTTGAAAATTGTATTGTTTTTAACACCATCGTTTAGAATGGAACAAAGGTAGCGTTTTTAGCTGTTGCAATCAATAGTGAGGATGAACAAATACTGAATTTTAAGAGTTACAAGGTATATGGCAAGAAATACGTTATTTTCAAATTATCTTCATGAACTCGGAGTGCCACACACGGAGTCGTACAGTTCTTCGCGTTTTGAGGCATATCCCCGCAAGTTGGCTCTGGCAGGAGTGGAAGATCTGCTTGATGAATATAAAGTGGATAGTGTGCGTTATCGTTCAGGTGAATGCCGTCTGTCTTCTTTGAATGTACCGTTTATCGCTGAATCCAAGGATCAAGGCTACGTCATAGTGACCTCAGTGGATGAAAATGCAGGAATGATAGACTATCTGGCTAATCCGCGCAGGCGTGGACGTATGACGATCAAGGATTTCGAGGCAAAATGGACAGGAGATGCACTTACTGCTAATAAAACCGATGCTTCTGCAGAACCTGACCTGCGCGAGCATAGGTTCAGGAATGCATCAGAGCTTTTCTGCAAATGGGGTCTTGTGGCTATTGCTATCGGCCTTGTGGCATTCTGGTTTGTAGACAACGGAATATGGCGCAATTGGGGAGATGTGGTCACTCTCGCGTTGTATGGCTGTGGCATTTATGTGACTTATCTGCTGATATTGAAAGACTCGCATGTAGATAGCGGCGCGGCCGACAAGGTGTGTGGCTTAGTGCAGAAGAATGGATGTTCTACAGTCCTTGCCAATGGAAGCGCATCGCTGTTCGGTCTGTTTCCGTGGTGTGAGATCGGGGCTGCATATTTTATTGTCAGCTTTCTCGCTATGCTTGTCGGTGGCAGAGTCGGCGCGTTATGGTTGCCGTGGATAGCGTTGTGCTGTCTGCCGTATACAGTATGGAGCGTTGCATGGCAGAAGTTCAAGATACATGCCTGGTGTACGCTTTGCCTGTGTGTCCAGACTCTTTTCTGGCTGATTGCCATAGCGTACTTTATTTCGGGCGACTACACTAATCCGCTTCCTTTCGATTGGGCGGCAGCTGCGCTGTTTGTGTCATATATAGGGGCTTTCATGGCCATTCACAGGATTGTGCCGCTGTTGTTCAGGTATGAAAGATCCTCGGATAATCAGTTGATGGATTGATATACAAGATACAAGAGAGCCACCGGTTTCCAGTGGCTCTCTTGTATCTTGTCAGATTGCTCTTGAAATATGTTTATTTCTTTGCGCTTTCAACGTAGTTGCGTACGGCTTCGTTCTCGGGATCAAGTTCAAGGAGCAAGCTGAAATACTTAACAGCGTTGTCTGTGTCCTTGATGCCGTCGTAGTATATGCCGAGCATCTGATATGCATTCTTGTAGTATGCGATATCGTTGTTGGGGTTATTAGGATTCTTGCTGTCCGGGGTCATGTCGAGAAGCTCGATCAGTCGGAGATACTCGTTGGCTGCAGCCTGGTTCATTTCCTTACCGTTGCCTACCATTATAAGCTGTGCTTTACGACGCACGAGGCTGGGGTTGTTGGGCTGCTCTGCAAGACCTTTGTCTATATAGGCGACACCTTTTGCTGCAGCTGCGGCTGCCTCAGGCAGTGAGTCGGTAGATGCAGCATATGTAAGGTAGCGGCCACCACCGGCGAAGTAGTCTGTAACAGTTACAGGTTCTTCAGTCTTGGCCTTTGCGTCGATATAGCGGTCATAAGAAGTAGCGGCATCGGCGTAGCGCTTGGCTGTAAGATATGTCTCGGATAGCTTCTGCTGCATGGCGAGATTGTCGGGCAGATCATTAGCGCCTTTTTCAATGATGGCTATGCCTGCATCAGGATCGCCAAGGGCATTGAGGATGTCAGCGTAAGTGATGTAGTCGTTTCCGGAGAAATAGCCTTTGAGGGTGAAGAATTTCTCTGCTGCTGTCTTGGCTTCGTCGTAGCGCTTGAGAGCGGCGAGGTTGAGCATCTTCATACGGTTCATCAGGAAGTCGTTGGGGTCATTGGCCAGATATGATTCGGCGATCTCCAGCGAGGGCTGATAGTTCTCTCCATAGTAGAGGAGCACGGAATAGCGTGCGCGATCTTCGGGGAAGTGGTTGGGGTTCTGGAGGTATTTGCCATACTGCTGGTAAGCGCTTCCCCACTGGTTGTTGGCGTAGTATTTCTCGGCGAGTTCACGCTGTGCGAGTGCTGAGTTGGGCTCGAGCTGGTTGAGCTCCTCAAGTTTCTTGATAGCGAATGTGGGTGCTACGGAGAAGTATACGTTTGCATATTTCACGTAAGCCTCGCGGTTTACCTCACCCTTGAGCTTTGACTGCTCGATGGCGAGCTCATAGAGACCTGCAGCCTCACCGGGATCCTTGTCGCCGATCATGTCGCCCTGGAGCAGGTAGACGGCTGCTTCGGTGTTCTTGGAGTCCTTGCGCGCTTTCTCGAGGTTCTTCTGTATCTCCTTGTCGTATTTTACGGGATCCACGTTATAGTATGCACGTGCTACCTCGGCTACGAGTGCGGTGTTTTTCTTGTCGGTGCCCGTAGCTTGCTTGAAGAATCCTTCGGCAGCTCCCTTGTCGCCACCTTTGAGTGCTACCTCACCGAGACCGATGTAGTTGCGTCCGTAGTTGGGGTCAGCCTGCACGCCCTTGTCGAAGTTGGCTTTAGCGGCAGCCATATTGTTTTCAAGGAAGTCGATGGAGCCGAGGTAGTAGTAGCTGACAGCCTTGTTGGTGGCTCCGTCGTTGATGGTGTTCTGCAGAATCGTCTTAGCCACATCGAGACGTCCGGCGTTGAAGTTGTCAACACCGTCCTGATAGCCTCCCTGAGCGGCTGCGCCGAGAGCTCCGGCGAGGAGCATGGTGCAAAGGAATTTCAGTTTCATGATCTGGTTTATTAGGGTTTTATAATCGTTTTAGTTTTGTTCGGTTTGAGATGTTGTGCGGTCAGTTGACCTGCACCATCGTGGGGCGCATGATTGCGGGGAGCACGCCGGTGGTCATCATGATCTTCTGTCCCTGGAATCCGGTGACAAATGAGTAGAAGCCGTGTCCGAGCGTTCCGCCGGGTGCGGTCGAGATCATGTAGATCTGCCGGTAAAGCGGATATTCACCGGAGTGGATGTATGCCTGATACGGCTGGTAGGCGGTGACTTCGTTGTTGCCGCGCACCTTTATGACTTTCACCTGTGTGTTGAACTCCTGCTCGGATACGGTGGTGTCAGCCGACTGTTTCATGCGCTCGGCGAACTGCTCGCGGGTGAGTTCGCGTGTGTTCATGTCGCGGCTGATCCAGCTCACGCCGATGATGCCGATTGCGTTCTTGTTGTTAGCCACAGCCTCGAATACCGCCGAGGGGTCTTTCTGAGCGTAGACATTGGGTGAGAATGCTGCTCCGTTGAGGAGTGAGTCGCGCATATACTGTACGGTGCTCGATCCCTGATGGTCGAACACAACCTCGATGGAGTCGAGATGGTTGTTGCCGGGCACTACCTGATCCCAGCGTGAGATCTTGCCGGTGAGTATCTCGGCAATCTCAGGTTTCGACAGCACCTGAACGCTGTTCGAAGGGTTGACTATGAGGGCTATTGCGTCGACTGCGATCAGTTTCTGGCGCACCTGCTTGCGGTTGTCCTTCAGGTATGCCTCCTCCTTTGGGGTGAGCATACGTGTGACAACGATATTCTTGGTCTTGAAGTCGAGAAGCGAGTCGATGGCTGCGTTCTGGTCAGTGTAGTACGGCATGATGCTCGCCTCGGGGTATATGTACTCGAAGACGTCGATCTCCTGTGAAAGGATGTTCTCGAAGCTGGCGTCGCAGACTATGGTGGCAATTCCGGATGTCGAGGTGGATGTCTCCCCATTATCGGTCTTGCCGGAGCAGGATGACGCCAAAAGGCTGCCGGCGAGCAGAGCCATGCCGGCAGCGGTAGATGTCAGTAGACGAAAGTTTATCATTGGCAATCGTTGGTTGTTATTCGTGGGTTTGATTCGTGGTCAGGCGTCGATTCCGGTGAATTGCCGGTAGGCACGCCAGATTCCGTAGATGGTGAAGATTGAGCCGGCGACCCAACGAACCCATTCCCAGCTGCCGTAGATGGGCTGGAAGAATCCTGTGAAGAAGAGCACTCCGACGCCGATATAAATCACGATCATGATTATGCCGAAGATGTTGCGCATTGCCTTGGGAGTTCCCGTGTTATCGTTGTTGCTCATAATCCTGGATGTTTAGATGGTTGATGTTTGGGGTTGTTTGAAGTTGGATAATGTTGAAACGCGAGTGGAGGCGCCGTTTCCGATGCCTGTACAACCCGCTTTTATCTAACTAACAACGCCGGTCGGCTTAAAGTTCGCGCTGATGCGTGACGACTTTACAGTTGAGGGTGTAAAGATAGGTAATTTTTTCCACACTTGCGGTATGCGGTGACAGATTAAGCTCTCTTAACATGGGACATTGTGTTTTTTGCTTACCTTTGTGATGGGTAACACCGCCGGGGCGTTCCCGCAGGTGTCAATCCGGAAATTGTGCTATGAAACTACCACTTGCCGAGCGGCTGCGTCCGCGTACGCTTGACGATTATATAGGTCAGACCCACCTTGTGGGTAAGGATGCGATCATCAACCGTATGATCGCCACGGGCAACATATCATCTTTCATACTGTGGGGACCTCCCGGTGTGGGCAAGACCACACTGGCGCGGATTGTGGCGAATACGATCAAAGCGCCTTTCTATACTCTGAGTGCGGTGCATTCGGGGGTCAAGGATGTGCGCGAGGTTCTGGACCGCTGCGCGCGTGAGGCTCAGAGCATGTTCGCCACGGCGCGTCCGATACTGTTCATCGATGAAATCCACCGTTTCAACAAGTCGCAGCAGGACAGTCTGCTTGGCGCGGTGGAGAATGGTACAGTAACCCTTATCGGCGCGACGACCGAGAATCCTTCGTTTGAAGTGATACGTCCGCTGCTGTCGCGTGCGCAGGTCTACACTCTCAATCCGTTGAGCGCCGATGAGCTCGGCGAGCTTCTTGAACGTGCGCTTACGGCTGACGCGGAGCTGTCGCAGCGTAAGGTGCGCGTAGAACAGACAGATGCGCTGTTCCGCTTCGCAGGAGGCGACGCACGCAAGCTGTTGAATATTCTCGATCTGCTCGAGCAGTCGACACCAGCCGATGAGGAGATACTGATCAACGACGAGGTGGTGACGCTGCGTCTGCAGCGTAATCCTGCCGCCTACGACAAGAACGGCGAGATGCATTACGACATAATATCGGCGTTCATAAAGTCTGTGCGTGGCAGCGATCCCGACGCGGCTGTCTATTGGCTCCCC
>OFFY01003256.1_pt1 | contig 10098 bp, 8 predicted proteins | sample 1521481 | NCBI WGS metagenome assembly OFFY01 (sample SAMEA3504117, study PRJEB24116) | mouse gut metagenome | biome: mouse gut; feature: mouse-associated habitat; material: faeces | place: Denmark | collected 2011
TAGAGCATCAGCTTCCCAAGCTGAGGGTCGCGGGTTCGAATCCCGTTTTCCGCTCTTGTAAATCAGTAAGTTGTGGCGTAAACTACCACTTGCTGATTTTTTATTTGCGCACGGTCGCAGGAGTCGTTGCGGGGCAGCGGTGCGGAATGCCTGTCCGGATTCCTCCGGGGGCGACCGTGCGTCGGTGCTTTCGCCGCCGCATTCGGAGGGCTGCGCTGCGGCCCTTTTCAGGGCCGGCCGTGCGGAACCGGTTGCCGGACGGCGGAACGGAAAAGCCTTCCCGGCAGGTGCGGCCTCGCTTGTGGCCGCAGGGGCCGGAGCGAACGGCAGGGATCGAAAGAAACTGATCAGAAACGGAATGACGACGAAAGAGAGAGCCATATCGTTCTTTTGGCAGCATTTGTTGCTGCTCGGTGCGTTGTATCTTATGACGCTGGGAGTCGTCCTGTGCGTGAAATCCTCGCTGGGCAGCAGCGTGATCTCCTCGCTGCCGTTCGTGTTCTCGCTGGCGGGGAGTATCGGCAGCGTGCCCGCGTGGACGATCGGCGACTACACGATCGCGATGAATTTCATCCTGGTGTTGTGTCAGATACTGATCCTGCGGCGGAAGTTCGACCCCATGCAGCTCTTCCAGCTCGTCATCGGTTTCATCTTCGGATGGCTCATCGACCTCAACATGCGGCTGACCTCGGGTCTGGAGTGCGTGACGCTGCCTGCACAGCTGCTCGCCCAGTTCGCGGGGTGCACGATCATGGGCGTCGGCATCGCTTTCGAGGTGCGGTGCGGCTCGGTGACGATGCCGGGCGAGGGCATCTCGATCGTCATCAGCCAGGTGACGCAGCGTCCTTTCGCGAAGGTCAAGATCGGTGTGGATACGCTGCTCGTGCTGCTTGCCGTCGCCGGCTGCTACCTCTTTTTCGGGAGCTGGCAATGGAACGTCATCGGCGTCGGTACGCTCTTCGCGATGGTCTACGTCGGACTCGTGGTCAAGTGCATCACCCCGCATCTGGGTTGGTTCGATCGCGTGCTGGCCTATGTCCCGGGGTTCCGGCGCTACCTGTTCGGTCTGGCCCGCCTCGTCTATCGCCGCGGCACCGGATCGAAAGGCTGAAGGTGGTCCCGTCGTCCGCTGTGCTTGAGCCCCCGGCGCCCGGCGGCTCGCTTCCTGTTCGCCGGCGGCGCGCGCACTGTTCGAATAAATCGCTATGAGTATGAGAGAAGTAAATCCGAAAGAGACGACCCGCGCCTATGCGTTCGAGATGTGGATGCAGGCCCCGATGCCGATGGTGACGTTTTTCCGGACGCTCGACGTGTCGCGCCTCGTGCGTCTGAGCCGCCGAAGGGGGCTGAAGTTCAACATGCTGATGTGCTGGTGCATCGGCCGTGCCGCAAGCGGCATCAAGGAGTTCTACATGCTGCCCGTGGGCGACAGGCTGATGCGGTACGATGCGATCGCCGTGAATACCATCGTCGCCGACCGCCGGGGCGAGGTCAGCTCGTGCGACCTTCCTTTTTCCGATGATTTGCTCCGCTTCAACGACGACTACCTGCGGCTCACGCGGCAGGTCGCCGAGTCGTGCGAGAACCACGACCTGACAGACCGCATGGTGATCGGCACCTCGGCGCTGGCGCAGTACGCGATCGACGGGGCCGTGGGCATGTACAGCGGCGTGTTCAACAATCCGTTCCTGATCTGGGGCCGGTACCGGCGGCGGTTCCTTAAAACGACGCTCGCCGTCTCGTTCCAGTTCCACCACACGCAGATGGACGGCGCCCATGCCGCCCGCTTCCTCGACGCCCTCCAGCGGGAGATCGACACCTTGTCCGTTATCCGATGAGCGGCCGTATTGCGGAGGCTCGGAAACCGTTCGACCGGAAGAGGCTATGACGAACAGAGGCGAAATAAACGTACGACAGGAGACGGAAGCCGACTACGAAACGGTGGAGCGGTTGGTGGGGGAGGCCTGGGCCGGGCGCTGATCCGCGCCGGACACGACCGTGCCCGCGACATGGGCCATGACTAATCGGTCGTGTCGGGCGATCGATCCGCGCTGCTGCGAACGGTCGGGCTGCGAAAACGCCCGCAACTACGGAGTTGTTCCGCCGTTCGACGTGCCGTCCGAATATTATATGTGCTGCCGTCTGCGGGAGGAGGCCGCGCCGGTCTCCGGGGCCGTTCGATATGCCGGGGAATTCTTCTGACCGGTCGTGACTCCGCGGGGCCTTCATGCATCGTTCACCTGACGCGCACGGCATTTGCGTGACGGGGCCCCTGTGCGCCTCTTTCGCGAGCGGGTGCGCAGACGGAGCCCTGTGCCGAAACCGGCCTATGCGAAACCGCTTCCGCAGGGCGCGATGTCGGGAAGAATGACGGCGGGTGGGTTTCCGCAGGGGCGTATCGTTTACGGCGGGAATCTCCGTATGGAGCCTCAGGACCGTGTGCGGATAATACGAAAAAACGAGACGGTTGCGGTAACCGTCTCGTTTCATTTCGTGGGAGCTGAGGGATTCGAACCCCCGACCCTCTGCTTGTAAGGCAGACGCTCTGAACCAGCTGAGCTAAGCTCCCTTTTCAAAGGCTTGGGACTGCAAAAGCGATTTGTCGTTCACCCCGGCGAACCGTGGTCGGAAAAACCTTTTGCAACCCTCGCGCATTGCGCCTGAACAAGGACTTGAACCTAGGACCCCATGATTAACAGTCATGTGCTCTAACCAACTGAGCTATTCAGGCTTCAAAGAACGTTTCGTATCGTTTGACGGGTGCAAATATACGGCCTTTTTTCAAACCTCCAAAATTTTCGACGTATTTTTTTTGAAAAAATGTATCTTTGTCTGGAATTAAAACTGCGAAGCCTTATGTCTTGTGTTCGAAATTTTGTAGTTAGTTTATTGATTTTTAATGTTTTGAACCTGTGCGCGCAGCAGCGCCTCGCTTTCGAGCCCGCGGAGTGGGATTTCGGCACCATCGACGAGGCCGCAGGGCCCGTGACGCATGTTTTCCGCGGAACGAACGTCTCGGACCGTCCGCTGGTCATCCTCAATGTGGTGTCGTCGTGCGGATGCACGGTGCCCGAATTCTCGCGCCGCCCGGTGCTGCCCGGCCGGAGCGTCGAGATACGGGTTACGTACGACCCGATGAACCGTCCGGGCGCATTCGACAAGGAGCTCACCGTGTTCGACGAGGAGAAGCGCCCGGCGGCGCGCCTGGGCGTGCGGGGGCAGGTGACGCCGCGCGAGCGGAGCATCGAGGAGCTCTATCCGGTCGATGCGGGCGCGGGGGTGCGCCTCACGCAGTCGTTCGTCAATTTCTCTACGGTCGCGCACGAGCGCACGGCCGCCGCGGCCGTGGGGGTGGCCAATACGAGCGGCCGGCCGCTGCGGTTCGAACTCGTGCCGCAGACGGTGAGCGGATTCGTGCGGACGGAGTATCCGCGGACGCTGGCGCCGGGCGTTGCGGGCGAGATCCGCATCGAGTGCCGGGTGCCGTCGGAGTCGGGGCGCTACGGCACGCTGCGCGACGTGCTGACGCTGCGCATCGAGGGGGCCGACTCCCGCGTGCCGCTGGTGACGCACGCCGTGGCGACCGATAATCCGCATCTTTCGAACGAAATTTCGGCTCCGAAAGCGGTTTTTGACAAATATATTATTAAATTTGGTTCGCGGAAACGCTCGGAACGCAACGTCGAGTCCGTATTTACGGTCGCCAACGAGGGTGACGGTGAGTTGGTTATACGCTCGGTGGAGGCGCCCGAAGGGGTGGATTGCACCCTGCGTGCGGAGCAGCGGATCGCTCCCGGCGCCGTGTGTGCGGCCGCGGTGACGTTCGATCCCTCGCTCCCGGACTACGGACCCTATGCGGGGCAGCTGCTCGTGGTGACGAACGATGCGGCCCGTCCCGTGCGGCGCATCCGCGTGACGGCGATCGTCGAGGAGTGACGGACGTCGCGCGCGCGTACATATGCAATTGAACTATTAAGATAGATTCCGGGTCGCGGCGGCGCCCGTCGCCCGGAACGGAATTAACAACCAAACGTAAAAACGAATGTTTGAAATCCTTGAGAAGCAGAACCTCGCAGAAGGTATCTGGCTGATGAAAATCCATGCTCCGCGTGTGGCGCGTTCGGCGCAGCCGGGGCAGTTCGTCATCGTACGCACGGACGAGACCGGCGAGCGTATCCCGCTCACCATCTCCGATTACGATCCCGAGCAGGGGAGCGTGACCATCGTCACGCAGGCGCTGGGTGTCTCCACGCGCAAGATCTGCGCACTGGAAGCGGGCGACTCGCTGGCCGACTTCGCCGGACCGCTGGGCCGTCCGTCGGACTTCGTGGCCGAGCCGCTCGACGAGCTGCGCGGCAAGCGCATTCTCTTCGTTGCGGGCGGTGTGGGCACGGCGCCCGTCTATCCCCAGGTCAAGTGGCTGCACGAGCACGGCGTGGAGGCCGACGTGATCATCGGCGCGAAGAACAAGGATATGCTCATCTACACCGACGCCATGCGTGCGGTGGCTTCCGAGCTTTACATCGCCACGGACGACGGCTCGGAGGGCTTCCGCGGTCTGGTGACCGACCTGATCAAGGAGCTGATCGACAAGCAGGGCAAGCGCTACGACGTGTGCGTGGCGATCGGCCCGATGATCATGATGAAGTTCGTGGCCCTCACCACCAAGGCGTACGGCCTGAAGACCGTGGTGTCGCTCAACGCGCTGATGGTCGATGGCACGGGCATGTGCGGCGCCTGCCGCGTCACGGTGGGCGGCAAGACGCGTTTCACGTGCGTGGACGGCCCCGAGTTCGATGCCCACGAGGTCGATTTCGACGAGGCGATGCGGCGCCAGGGCATGTACCGCACCCAGGAGCAGCGTGCCGCGGCCATCGAGGCCGAGCGTGCCGCGGGCCACAAATGCAGAATAGGTTTGGACAAATAAGGAAAAACAGAGTATGGCAAACAAAATACCGCGCGTACCCGTGCGCGAACAGGACCCCGCGATCCGTGCGACCAACTTCGAGGAGGTGTGCCACGGCTACAATCTTGAGGAGGCGCAGCTTGAGGCGTCGCGCTGCCTGCATTGCAAAAATCCCCGCTGCACCGCGGCCTGTCCGGTGAACATCCGCATTCCCGACTTCATCGAGCAGGTGGTGGCCGGCGACATGGCCCGTGCGGCCGCGATCATCGCCGAGGACAGCTCGCTGCCGAGCATCTGCGGCCGCGTATGTCCCCAGGAGAGCCAGTGCGAAGGTTCGTGCGTGCTGGGCATCAAGGGCGAGCCGGTGGCCATCGGCAAGCTGGAGCGCTTCGTGGGCGACTGGAAGCTGGAGCACGGCGGTGCCGCGGCTTCCGTTGCGTCGCGCAACGGCCGCAAGGTCGCCGTCGTGGGCAGCGGCCCGAGCGGCCTGGCCTGCGCGAGCGACCTGGCGAAGATGGGCTACGAGGTGAAGATCTTCGAGGCGCTGCACAAGGTGGGCGGCGTGCTCGTATACGGCATCCCCGAGTTCCGCCTGCCCAAGGAGCGGATCGTGGCCCGCGAGATCGAGGCCGTGAAGGCCCTGGGCGTGGAGATCGAGACCGACGTGATCGTGGGACGCACGATGACCGTGGACGATCTGCTGGACCGCGAGGGTTACGACGCCGTGTTCATCGGTTCGGGCGCCGGTCTGCCGCGCTTCATGGGCATTCCGGGCGAGAACCTCAACGGCGTGGTCTCGGCCAACGAGTTCCTCACGCGTGCGAACCTCATGCACGCCTACGACGAGCGTTACGACACGCCCATCTACGTGGGCCGCAAGGTGGTGATCGTCGGCGGCGGCAATGTGGCGATGGACGCCGTGCGCACGGCCAAGCGTCTGGGTGCCGAGGCGGTGATTGTCTACCGCCGCAGCGAGGCGGAGCTTCCGGCCCGCGTGGAGGAGGTGCACCACGCCAAGCAGGAGGGCATCGAGTTCCGCATGCTCACCAATCCCACGGCCGTGCTCGGCGACGACAAGGGCTGGGTGCGCGGTCTGAACTGCGTGGAGATGGAGCTGGGCGAGCCCGATGCGAGCGGCCGCCGTTCGCCCGTCGAGAAGCCGGGTTCGGACTTCGAGATCGAGTGCGACGTGGTGGTCATGGCGCTCGGCACTTCGCCCAACCCGCTGCTGTCGGCCACGACGTCGGGGCTGGAGACCACGCGCCGCGGCTGCCTCGTGGCGGACGAGGAGGGCGCGACGACGCGTCCGGGAGTCTTCGCCGGCGGCGATGCCGTCACGGGTGCCGCCACGGTGATCCTGGCGATGGGTGCCGGCCGCAAGGCGGCCCGCGCCATCGACGCCTACGTCCGTTCGAAAGCCTGACAATCAAGGTATAGTACATTGTGCCGGCCGGTCTCGCCATGAAGACCGGCCGGCTTTTTTTCGGTTGGGGGCGACGCGTTGTGCTGGTCGTGGCATGGCGGGGTTAGGGATCTTGTCGCTGTCGGGTGTTGTTGCCGGCTGTTGTCGTTGTTGTTTTCGCTGCCGGGTGTTTTCGTCGCTGGTTGTTTCATCGGCTGGGACGCAGCCTGCGGGGCGCGCAGGAACTGCGGGCCTCCGCGCCGGGAGGCTGCGGCCCGCGCGGCTCCCGGAGCCGCAGGAGGTTGTTGCGGAGGCGTTCGGTGCCGGGAGGCTGCGGGGTGCGTGACTTCGGGGGGAGCCGCTGAACTCGTTGTTGTAGCGGGCGGGAGGTGCGTTCGGCCCCTGGAAAGTGCGGGCGCGAGCGAGTGGGACGGTCGGAGGCGGCCCGAAAACGGGGAGGGCGCACGGACGGAGGAAAAGTGCCGGGGCAAGATGCCGGGGAGAGAGTGCCGGTGCCGGAAGATCGGTTGCGGCGACCGGTTGCGATTCGGGATTAAATGCGTATCTTTGTCCTCGTATCGGTCCGAAACCATGCAAGGTATGAAAATTCTGATTCTCAACGGTCCCAATCTCAACCTCCAGGGGCGGCGCGACGTCGCCGTCTACGGCACGGAGACGTTCGAACACTATGTCGGCTGCCTGCGCGCGGCCTATCCCGGCGTTGCGATCGACTATGCCCAGTCGAACATCGAGGGCGAACTGATCGACGCCATACAGCGGGCGGAGGGGGTCTACGACGGCATCGTGTTCAATGCCGGAGGCTACACCCACACCTCGGTGTCGCTCCGCGATGCGGTCTCGGCCGTGCCCATTCCGGTGGTGGAGGTGCACATTTCGTCGATCCTCGCCCGCGAGGAGTTTCGCCGCAAGTCGCTCCTCGCCCCCGTGGCCGTGGGGTCCGTCATGGGCTTCGGGCTGCTCTCCTACGAGCTGGGATTGCTGGCGCTTCTGCGGCGTGCGGACGAGGCGGCGGGCATTCGGGCCTCCGATTTGCAGTAGGGGAGACCGAAACGGTCCGGCGCGGGGGTGCCGGACGGAAAAAGTATGTACGAGATGAAAAAGACGAAGATCGTAGCCACGTTGTCCGACCGGCGCTGTACCGAGGCGTTCGTGCGGCAGTTGCACGACGCCGGTATGGACGTCGTGCGCATCAATTCGGCCCATGTCACCGTGGAGGGGGCGGAACACATCGTCCGCACGGTGCATGCGGTCGATCCCGCCATCGCGATCATGATCGACACGAAGGGTCCCGAGATCCGTGTCACGGCCGTGGACGCTTCGTACGGCGACGGCATCCGCTTCGCGGCGGGCGACCGGGTGGCGGTGCGCGGATCGTCGGGCGGCGATGCCACCACGCGCGAGACGATCTACCTCAACGTGCCGGCGATCGTGCGCGACATCGCCGTGGGGGCGCGTCTGCTCGTTGCCGACGGCGAGCTGGAGCTCGAAGTGACGGGCCGCAGCGACGCGGAGCTGGAGTGCCGCTTCGTGACGGGCGGGGTGCTGCGTTCGCGCAAGAGCGTGAATGTGCCGGGCGTGGCGATCGACCTGCCGTCGGTGACCGAGCGCGACCGCCGCTTCATCGAGTGGGCCGTGCGCAGCGACGTCGATTTCGTCGCCCACTCGTTCGTGCGGAGCGCCCGCGACGTGGCGGCCGTGCAGGAGCTGCTCGACGCCTGCGGCAGCCCCATGAAGATCATCTCGAAGATAGAGAACCGCGAGGGCCTGGAGCACCTCGACGAGATCGTCGAAGCCTCCTACGGCATCATGGTGGCGCGCGGCGACCTGGGCGTCGAGCTGCCCGCCGAGGCCATCCCCGGGGCGCAGCGCCGCATCGTGGAGAAGTGCATCGCGGCCAAGCGCCCCGTGATCATCGCCACGCAGATGCTCTACTCGATGGTGCATGCGCCGCGTCCGACGCGGGCCGAGGTGAGCGACGTGGCCGGTGCGATCTACGAACGGGTGGATGCCGTGATGCTGAGCGACGAGACCGCGGCCGGGGAGTACCCCGCGGAGTCGGTGGCGACCATGGCGCGCATCGCCCGCGAGATCGAGCGCGACGAGGTGCATTTCGCCCCGATGATCGACATGAACATGGTCTCCGTGAACCACGAAATCACGGCCCAGCTGGCCCGGTCGGCGGTGCGTGCCTGCACCAACCTGCCGGTCCGCTACGTCGTGCTCGACACGCTCACGGGGCGCACGGGCCGCTACCTTGCGGCATTCCGCGGGCGCAAGAGCGTGCTGGCCGTGTGCTACTGCCGTCATGCCCAGCGCATACTGGCGCTGTCGTACGGCGTGGTGCCCATCCTGCGCGACCGCGAGCCCGCCGACCGCTACCACTTCCTGTCCGACGCGCTCGATTACCTCGACCGGCGCGCGGAACTCGCGGACGACGACCTGCTGGCCGTCGTGGGCGGTAGCTTCGGGCCCGAGGGCGGCGCCTCCTACGTGGAGCTGGCCACGGCGGCGCGCATCCGGCGCCGCACGGCCGAACTCGGGGCTTGCGAAAAACGTTAGGGTGCGATGGCCGTACGCGGAGAACTCAAGGAGCAGGTGGCGCGCGGGGTGGCGTGGAGCATGGCCGAGAAGGCCGGCTCGGCCCTGTTGCAGATGGGTGTGAGCATGGTCGTGCTGCGCCACCTCACGCCCGACCAGACCGGTGTGTGGGGCATCCTCACGGCCGTGGTGGCCGTGGCGCTGATCCTGGTGGACAGCGGTTTCTCGCAGACCCTGATCCGCAAGTCCGATCCCACGGACGACGACTACCGCTCGGTGTTCGGCCTGAACCTGGCGCTCGCCGCGGTGCTCTACGCCCTCTGCACGGCGGCGGCGCCGTGGCTCGCGCGCTTCTATGACATGCCGCAGATCGGCATCATGGCCCCCGTGCTGTTTCTGCTGTTTCCCATCAATGCGCTGTGCGTCATTCAGAACGTGATCTTCACGCGCCAGCTGCGTTTCGCGCTGCTGTCGAAAGCCATCTTCGTGTCGTCGCTGGTGAGCGGCGCCGTGGCCGTGGGGCTCGCCGTGGCGGGCTTCGGACTGTGGAGTTTCGTGGGGCAGCGCCTGGCGGCGCTCGGGGTGCGCACGGCGCTGCTGTGGTGGCTGAGCGACTGGAAGCCCCGCGGTACGTGGAGGCCCGCCGCACTGCGCGCCATGGCGCCGTTCAGCCTGCGTCTGATGGCCACCGACCTCATCACGACGCTCTATGCCCGGCCTCAGTTCTTCATCGGACGCCTCTATCCGACCGAGGTGCTCGGCTTCTTCGACCAGGCGGTCAAGATCCGCGAGCAGCCCCTCTCCTCGGCCATGCAGTCGGTGCAGAACGTGACCTATCCTGCCCTGGCCAAAATCGGCGACGACGCGCCGAAGTTCGCCGAGAGCTACCGTCAGCTGCTGATGATGACCGCGTTCGCGCTCTTCCCCGTGATGGCGGGGCTGATCGTGGTGGCCGACGAGCTCTTTCCGGTGCTCATCGGCCCGCAGTGGAGCCCTACGGTGCCCTACTTCCGCGTGGCGTGCCTCGTGGGTTTCTTTTATCCCGTCGCCATGGTGGCCTATAACGTGCTGAAGGTCCGCAGCGACGGCCGGATCATCGTGCGGCTGGAGGTGGTCAAGAAGGTGCTGCTCACCGTGGTGCTTTTCGTGACGCTCCGCCGCAGTGCCCTGGCCGTCATGTGGGGCCTGGCGGCGATGTCGTTCGTGGAGATGTGCCTCAATACGGCGGGGG
>OFFY01003259.1_pt1 | contig 10096 bp, 7 predicted proteins | sample 1521481 | NCBI WGS metagenome assembly OFFY01 (sample SAMEA3504117, study PRJEB24116) | mouse gut metagenome | biome: mouse gut; feature: mouse-associated habitat; material: faeces | place: Denmark | collected 2011
TTATATAACTATCTGGATTTTTTTAATATTTCATCTGATTTATAATTTCATGTGTTTTGAATTTAAGGGATGAATAATTTGTTATATTAAAATTTGGAGGAGAGTGAGCGGGGATGTTTAAAATAGCCGTATGTGATGATGAAAAGCAATTTCAAAGACATATAAAAGAGCTGTTAACGAAGTATCAGAATGAGAACGGGATGAAGTATGAAATTGATACGTTTGATTCAGGGAAAGAGTTAGTGGAGTTAGGAGAGGAAATCTGTCAGTATAAAATTGTATTTTTGGACATTAATATGGATGAACTGGACGGGATGTTAACTGCAAAAAAGATACGGGAATTAAGCAAAGATGTTTTTATTGTATTTGTGACGGCATTTGTGAAGTATTCCCTTAAGGGATATCAGGTGGATGCTGTGCGATATATTCTGAAAGACAACGAAACTTTGCCGTTTTGTATCTACGAATGTATGGATGCTGTTTTAAAAAAGATCAGTAATCATAAAATTTGGAAACAATTTAATTTTACAATTGGAAGCAGAAAAATCGAATTAGATCAAATTTTGTATATTGAAAGCAGGCTGCATAAATTGGAGTTTCATATGATGGAAGAAGTCTCTCTTTTGTATACGCTTTATGGAACGCTCAATCAGATGGAGCAGGAACTTTCAGATTCAGGTTTTCTGAGACTGCATCAAAGCTACTTGGTCAACATGAAACATATTGCAGAAGTTCGCAGATATCATGCTTTGATGAAAAACGGCGTTCGTTTCGACATACCAAAAGCAAGGTATAAAACGGCAGAAGCAAGATTTTGTGCGTATAAAGGGGAGATTTAAATGTTTGTTTATCTGCAGAGTTTTTTTCTTGTTATTCTGGAAGCTTCATGCTGTAAAATATTTTTTGAAACATTTGGGAAGAAACGATACGAAAGCGGCAGATTGAAAAATTATATTTTGTTTACAGGGTGGATTGCCAGCGTGTATCTTGCGGCAATGGTGACAGAAGATGTATTTTTTTTTCATAAAACAGGGAGCGGTTATCCTATTGACAGGGGGATTTATGGCTCTGTATTTGGAAATAGGCTGTGTAAAGACATTTATTTTGGCTGCGTTGTTTCAGGGGGTATTGTCAGCGGTCGATTATTGCGTTCTCTTATTTTGTATTTCTGTATTTCCCCATATGCTGCAGTTGGGAGAATCTTATGAAATGGAGAGCCTTCTTTTAGCAATTATTGCAAAAATTTTGCTTTTTATGGTGGTTCTGATGATACAGAGATATTTGGGAATAGATTCTGATACGGATTTAACAGATACGGAATGGCTGCGTTTCTTGGTTTTTCCGGTTTTTACGATCGGTGTCATTGCTGCAATGATCACTACGTCAGCAGGTGCGGGAAACAGGGAGAAAGACAGTGTGTTATCCGTGATCGCCTTCTGCCTGGCAGGAATGAATGGGGTTGTCTTTTCTTTGATTAAAGATATTTTAAAACGAGAGCAGGAACTTGGCAGAGCGGAAGTGTTCCGGGTGCAGGCAAAGAATCAGACCAGGATGTATCGGTCCATTTCAGACAATTTTGAAAAACAGAAGAAAAAAACACATGAATTTAAAAATCAGATGGTATGTATAGAGGCGTTGGTGACACAGCAAAAATATGACGAACTGCACAGATATATTAGAAACATATGCGGCAGTTTGAGCAGCGAGACGCCCGCTGTCCAGACAAACCATGTGATTGTAGACGCCATACTGAACAGCAAATATCAGGAGATGAAAAAGAAAAACATCATATTTATATTTCAAATGGATGATTTGTCGGGGATTTTGATGCAGGATGAGGACATAGTTGTGATACTGTCGAATCTTCTCAATAATGCTATTGAGGCGTGCGGACAATGCCAGGAGCAAAAGATGGTAAAGATGAAATTGATAAAGGAAAAACATGCCGTGATTTTGTCTGTCAGAAATACATATGCACATAAAATTCTATATCAAGACGGCGTCTTTCAGACAACAAAAGAGCATGAAACCGGGGAACATGGAATCGGGTTGAAGAATATAACTGATACAATAATGAAATACGGTGGATATTATACGATAGAAAACAACGAAAAAGAATTCTACTTTTCGGCTGTGATTCCTCAATAAAAAAATGAGCCTGTATGCGGCGTGAATTGCGGTCATTTTCTGCAATATCAGGTCATTTTCTGCAAGATGTATTGTTTCAGGGAAGTTTTTCTGTATACTGACAGGAAAGGAGGCGCATGTATGATAGAGAAAATGGCGGGTGAGGAGGCAGGATATGGGAATTAGTGGGATAGGAAGTATCCATACATACATATATAATGAAAAAACAGGAAAATTATCAAGTAAAGACGGGACAAAAGATTCTTTTGTTGATTATTTTAATGGGGATTTGTCAGAAGAACTTACGAATACATTAAATGGTTTTGATGCAAACCGTAAAAAGGATATGGAAGCAATGCTTATGCTTTTTCATTCAGGATTGGCAAAAAATGTTTTCAGTGGCAGCGAAGATGGTGAATATGAAATTACCAGTGAAATTGTAGATGCGGTGACGTCTAATTTTTCTGTGAATGGCGAGAAAATATTTACGGCATATCATGCGGTACAATATACTGACAGTGAAATAAAATCTTTTGGTACAGTTACTCAGCCCTACAAAACGTATCGGTCGCAGAAATATGATCCTTTAACCAATAGTATTAATATTGCAGTAGGTGACAGAATAGACCTTGGAAATGGTTATATGTTGACGGTAAAAGAGGATCATATTTATGCAGAAGGATGGGAAAACCGCAGTGATGAGGATTATAAAAAAATAGAACATCTTGTATGGGGCTTGAATGCTCTCATTCATTTTGCAGATCAACAGTGGTTTTCTTCTATGATAGATGCAGATAAGGACAGCACGCCTATGATACTGGAATTATTACGTGAACTTGGAGTAGATACAAGTGGGGAATTTATGGTTAATGGTACAAAATGTGAAGTCAGAAATGGAAAAATAAAGGAAGTAGGAAATAATCATGTGGTACCGGGTACGATTTACAGTGCGGCGGTGAACCGATATGAGGAAATGCTAAAAAAACCTCTGACACATCGGAAAAAAGATTAGAAAACGGGAGTCAACGGATAGGTTTCATAACTCCATGGGTGTCTTTCGCAGAAAGGCGGATTATAAAAATGATACATGAAATAGATGATATTATGCAGTATTATTACATGAATTTTATTTCTGTATATTGTTTGTATATTATAATAATACTATCTTCAATATTCAGTTTGAAAAGAAAACGCAATGCGCGAAAATATCTGCTCTATTCAACAGTGGCAGAAATAGGCATATGTTCCAATTTGTTTTTTACAGGGGTATTGCAGGATAATCAAGCGCCTGGTATTTCATTTTGGAATCATCAATTATGGGTGTTATTCGTTACATCTGCGATTGGATGGCTGATATCATTCATACAAATGATAAGAAAACATAAGGAGAGACCAGAAAGCAAAATATGATTCGGATTCTTGTATTTTAACTATTATTTCGATTTCTAAAGAGGAAGTGGAAAAATACTGCCGCAGTATAGTAGAGGGCAATCGAATAGAACCTGTAGAGAAGAACGCATAGATTAAATCATATTGTGGTAATAAAAGAACTTAGAGTCAAAGACAATAGAATACATGGTATGGAATTTTGCAAACTGACACATAAACTAGATCGTGATTGCATCTATCTAAAAATGCCCGGGCATTGCAGCGCCCGGGCGGTTATTATTTTACAGTGACTGTGCAGGTGGCCTTACAGCCGCTTTTCATCTTTAGTGTTATTTTAGCCTTTCCTTTCTTTTTCGCCGTAATTTTTCCATTTGCATCTACGGCTGCAACAGATTTTTTTGAGGATTTCCAGCTGAAAACGCTGTCTTCTTTCGATTGCTTTTTTATCTTTAATTTGTAAGATTTTCCTGTTTTCATTTGTAGTTTGTTTTTTGATAGCTTTACATAAGAATTCAGCTTTGTTATGCTTCGCTCTTGTAAAACTTTTCCGCAGGTAGTGCAGGTGATATGTTCTTTTCCGTTCTGGAAAATAGTCGGCTGTTCGGCTATGGTCCAATTTGAAGGTTTATGCCCCGTAGGCGGCAGTTCTTCTATGTGCGTATAGTTACAATTCGGACACTTATGAATGATTTTCCCGCCTTGCGTGCAAGTAGGATAAATGTTTTGATCTGAATTGCCGGAAGTATCCTCATCTTTGGCAATCGGTTTAAATGTTATATTGTATTTTTGTGCATACTTTTCATCTTCAGAACCAGGCGTTCCTGCGATTACAAGGTTATCGTATCCTCCAAATGCATACTCTTCTATGGTTTTTACGCTGTTCGGAATTTTTATTTCTGTAATATTTTCACACTCCCAAAATGCATTTTGTCCGATAATTTCTGTTTGGTTTGGTATGAGCGGATTTTTGAGATTGCTGCATCCATAAAATGCGGACGGACCGATTTCTAATAAATTATCCGGGAGTTTTATATCTGTTAAACTTTTGCATCCGTAAAAAGTGTTTGATTTGATAAGCGATATATGATTGGGAATGTTTACGGTTTCTAAAGACGTACAGTTCATAAAAGCCGCGAATTCAATATTGTTTACACGATCCGGAATAGTTACCGTTCTCAATTTTTTACATTCTGAAAAAGCATTTGTGCCTATTACGCTCAGTGTTTCGGGAAAATTTATAAATTCTGTTCTTCCCTGTGCATAGAAAAGTAAGGTTGTTTTCTCTTTATTGTAAATGCCGCCGTCCTGAGAAGCGTATTGCGGGTTGTTATCGCTTATGGAAATATGAAGCAGGCTTTCACATCCATCAAAAGTTCCCTCATACTCCAGATCAATAGAAGTAACGCTTTCTGAAATAGAAACAGTGGTCAATTGACTGCATCCATAAAATACACTGCTGCTTAAACGTTCCACGCCCGATGGGATATCAATATTTTTTAAAGAGGTGCATCCACGAAATGCGGCCTCTCCAATGTAAGTTACGCTTTCTGGAATATGTATTTTTTCCAGTTCTGTGCAGTTGCTAAAAACATCTAAGGATATGCCGGTAATTCCGGTGTCGATGTAAGCTTCTGAAAAATTCAGGCGATCAAAGCCGGAGGTTTCTCCTATTGTCCCTTCTCCATAAATATAAAGTACGCCGTCTTCGTACAAACGGTAGCTTGGTTTTGGATCCTGGTTCCATTCGCCGCATGAGCCTGTCTGTACGACCTCCCCATGTGCATTTTCATCAAAGCCACTTTTTTCGGTTGTCATTTCCGTCTTTTGATTGGAAGACGCAGCGTGCAGTCTGGACGGAACTGCCGATAAAGTAAGTGATACAGCGGCTGCGAAGCATATTATATTCAGTGCTTTTCTGGTTTTCATAATATTTCTCCCTTCAAAGTTTTCTTTATTTGACGAATATTGCGGACAAAAAACGAAAAGATACCTTAATGCCATTCGGCAGGTTAAGGAAATCTATAAGATACCTTAATGCCATTCGGCAGGTTAAGGAAATCTTAATCATTTGGCGCCTTTTATATTCATAAAAAATCCGCTAGAATAACGACAGGATGAAACGAAATCCATACTCCATGGATGTTTGATCCGGGGCGCCCGAAACGTATGAAAAAGTTTGGAGGAAGTTATGTATCGTATTTTAGTATGTGATGATGAAAAAGACATTGTATCCGCGCTACGCATCTATTTGACGGCAGAAGGCTATGAAGTGGCAGAGGCATATAACGGAAAAGAAGCGCTGGAGATGGTTGGCAGCATGGAATTTCACCTGGTTTTGATGGACATTATGATGCCTGTGATGGACGGGATTACCGCTATGGTAAAAATACGGGAAATCTGCAACGTTCCTGTGATTTTACTGACGGCAAAAGGCGAAGATACCGACAAAGTGCTGGGTCTTACGGTGGGAGCGGACGATTATGTGACAAAGCCGTTTAATCCGGTAGAGCTGCAGGCACGCGTAAAATCGCAGCTTCGGCGTTATATGATGCTTGGCGGCGGCAAGATCAAAGCGGAGACATTATCCATCGGCGGTATAGAGCTGGATGATAAGGCAAAAGAAGTAACGCTGGACGGAGAGACGGTTTCTTTGACCCGGACAGAATACGATATTTTAAAACTTTTACTGGAACATAAAGGACAGGTGTTTTCTCCGGCGCAGATTTACCAGAAGGTCTGGAAGGACGTAGCTTACGGGACGGAAAATACGGTGGCGGTACATATCCGGCATCTTCGGGAAAAACTTGAGTATGATCCGGCGAATCCGCGTTATCTGAAAGTAGTCTGGGGCAGGGGATATAAGATAGAGGAGGATGGCTGTTGAAAATCTTATATAAAAAATGGGTAAAAATATGTGCATTTCTGTTGTGCATTCTTAGTTTTAATGCAGCGGCAGTTTCGCTTGCGGGCATGCTGTTTGCAGAAGAAGAAGGAATTTACGGCACTTCCAGAGAAGAATATCGAAAAGAGGTATTTGCACAGATCTGCAGTAAATATTCGGTAGCCGTAATGGCGCGGCATTCGGACGGATTTGGCAGAAAGGAATTTAAAGATACCAATTTTCGTTACGGAGTCATTCAGGCAGATTCGATCGATCAGCTGGATGTGAACGACAAAGATCAGTATGTGGTATGTAACTTCGATAAAAATGTACAGAAAAAAGATCTGATTGTCGAGTCGTTTTGTATCGGGGAACATACAAGGTTTCGCGGAGAACATACGCTGTTTGGGAATATTACCATGTATCAGGAACACGATATCAACGAGCGTGAGATTATGGTCGAAGGATGTTATTATACACCGGATACAGATGAAATTTATCTTATGGCAGAGGGAAAGCTGTATCGGGCGTTTTGGGAGGTGTATCCGTTAAATGAATTTCTCCTGCGGCAGACCAATGCGGACGGCAGTACGACGTACGGATGGCGGAGCAATGAGTATGTTTCCATCGAGGGACAGAATTGGTATCTGAATGAGATTGAGATTTTAAAGAAGAAAAATCTGCAGAAGATGGGAACGATTGTTTCCGACGTACCGGAGGATGATAATTATGAAGAATATGAGATCAGCGAAGGGGTGATCCGTATTTATTCGGATCTAAGTTCGGAAGGGGAAAACTATTATGTACTTTCGTATGTAAATGAACCGCTGACGGAAAACGGAAATTTTTTGAATCAGAATCTGTTTGTGCAGGCGGATGCGTTTCATAAGCAGGATTTGTTTGTGCAGGCAGAGGCGCTCATCGATTTGGCGTATGGCGTCCGAGACGGATTGTTTTTTGTGTTTTTATGTTCTGCGGCAGTCTGTGTGGCTTCCTTTGCGGCGCTGTTAATTGGAGCGGGACGGAAAAAAGGAGGAGAACTTTCGTCTGGCTGGACAGAGAAGATTCCGCTGGATTTGTATCTGTTAACCGTGGTATGCGTTGGCGGCATATTGATTTCGCTGGCGGCATCCGGATTTTTGGGAGCGTTGCATCTTCTGCTTGCCATACAGTTTGGAATACTCATTCTGCTGATTTCAGAAGTGCTGTTTTTGGCGGTCTGCGTTACGATTTCCGTGCGGATCAAATTGGGGCATTGGTGGAAGAATACGATATGCTGGCGTATTCTGCATTGGATTCGGCAAACGGCGCGCAGAAATATGAAAAGATTTGGAAAAGCGGTGCCGATGCTTTGGAAAGCATGGATGATTATGGCAGCAGTTGCGGTTCTGGAATTATTTGGCCTGCTGGCAACGTCATATCAGCCGGAAATGCAGCTTCTGTTATGGTTTTTGGAAAAAATTGTGTTGTATGCGTTGATCAGCGTGGTACTGCTTCAAATGAGAAAACTCAAGGAGGCAGGAAAGAAGCTTTCTGACGGTGAGTTAGAGAACAGGCTGGAAACGGACCGTATGTTCTGGGATTTGAAAGAACATGGAGAGAATTTAAATCACATTCAGGAGGGAATGCATCGTGCGGTCTTAGAACGATTAAAAAGCGAGCGGTTTAAGACAGAGCTGATTACAAATGTATCGCACGACATCAAAACGCCTCTGACTTCCATAATCAATTATGTGGATCTTTTGGAAAAAGAAGAAACAGGCAACGACCGCGTGCGGGAGTATTTGGAAGTATTGAGCCGGCAATCGGCAAGGTTAAAGAAATTGATCGAGGATTTAATGGAAGCGTCCAAGGCGTCTACCGGAAATTTGAATGTACTTTATGAATCCTGTGACGCGCGTGTGATGCTGACGCAGACGATCGGTGAATTTGAAGAGAAATTAAAGGCGGGACAAATTGAGCTGATTGTTCAGGAGAACGGGGCGCCGCTTTTGATTCAGGCAGATCCCAGACACCTGTGGCGTATTTTTGATAATCTGATGAACAATATCTGCAAATACGCTCAGCCATGTACAAGAGCTTATGTGAATATTCAGACAAACCGGCGCAGTGTGTGTATTATTTTCCGGAATATTTCAAAATACGCGTTGAATATTGACAGCGAAGAGCTGATGGAACGGTTTGTGCGGGGAGACAGCTCGCGAAACACAGAAGGAAGCGGATTGGGGCTTTCCATTGCAAAAAGCTTAACCGAGCTGATGCAGGGCAGTTTTGAATTAGTGGTAGACGGGGATTTGTTTAAAGTGCTGGTAAGCTTTCCGGCAATGGAGGAGTCCGGCGCGGAGAAATTTCCGGCTGATAATTAAAATTAAAAATTCAATTTTCCGAAATCCCTTGATTTTTCAAGGCTTACCGCCTATCAAATGTTCAAACCTTATGTATTTTCCCTTGTTTTTGCCCTTATGAGCCGAAACAAGGGAAATTTTTATGCTTCGCCCACAACCCTGTCCAAGAGCCTTGCGGAAGTTCGCTTTGCTTCTCTGGTAGAGTGGGCGTAGATGTTCATTGTGGTACTGACATCAGAGTGTCCAAGAAGTTCCTGCACATCTTTTGGCTTTGCACCGCCCGAAAGCAGATTGCTTGTGTAGGTATGGCGGAGTGTGTGGAAATGAAAGTCCTCCAATCCTTCAACCTCTGCCTTTGCCTTGCGGCAAATCTGACCGACTGCACTTGCAGAAACAAAAGCACCGTCCTCCTTTAAGCAGACAAAGGATAATTCCCTGTCATTTTCGGGCGTTTCCTGCGTTCTTTGCAGACTGTAAACCTCATAATAAGTACGACCTTTTTCTTTGACCGTCTTACAGTAATTCAGATGATACAGTTCGCCATAACGGAAACGGTTTTTATGCTGTTCTGTTTTTGCTTTTCGTAAGATGTCTGCCAATGTGTCGCAGAAATCAACGGTACGGACTTTACTGCGTTTTGTTGTGCCGACTTCGTGCTTATGCCTTGTGCCATTGTACCGCATACTGCGTCTTACAGTTAGATACTGCTCGTCAAGGTTGATGTCCTGCCAAGTCAGACCACAGACCTCTCCGATACGCAAGCCTGCATAATAGGCTATCTGCACCGCAAGCAGAGCAGGGTGTTTCTTTGCAATTAAGAAGTCCGTCAGTTTTTGGTATTCCTCGTGTGTAATGGTAGGAATAGGGGCAACATCTTCTTCGCTGTCCGAGAAAATATCGGTTTCCTCTTTTCTGCCACGCAGTTTCACATACTGCATCGGGTTAAAGGTTATCAGCCTTTTCGGAAATACAGCAAAACGAAATGAATTTTGCAGCACCGCCGAGAATTGCAGCATATAGCCTTTGCTCATCGGTTTTGAAGTTGTACCGTCAGGGTTTACCCCTCCGTAACTCATAAGGTCGATAAACGCCTGTAAATGGTCGGCGGTCACGGTTTTCAGTTTTCGGCTGCCAATGGGATATTTCTTAATCTTTTTGATTGCCGCCATATATGCCATAACCGTACCGTTGCTAAGACTGCCGGGCTTCAGTTCTTCCTCTACCCACATATCCAGCATTTCTCCAACCGTGATGTTTTCGGCTTTCCCGACAAACTTCTTTTCCTCATAATCGGCAATCGCCTTTCTGAGCAGGGCTTCTGTTTCAGACTTGCTTTCTGTTCCCACAAACTCTT
>OFFY01003261.1_pt1 | contig 10095 bp, 8 predicted proteins | sample 1521481 | NCBI WGS metagenome assembly OFFY01 (sample SAMEA3504117, study PRJEB24116) | mouse gut metagenome | biome: mouse gut; feature: mouse-associated habitat; material: faeces | place: Denmark | collected 2011
AGTTTCCCGTCTGTCAAGTCGCGGGAAATGCAGTTTTTCTACGGACATAAGCAGAACCGTTTCTGGAAAGTACTGGCGCAGGTGCTGGAATGCAAAGTGCCGGAAGATATCCCGCAGAAGAGGGCCATGCTGACGAAACATCATATCGCAGTCTGGGACGTGATCGCCAGCTGTGAGATCACGGGTTCTTCCGATGCCAGTATCCGGGATGTGAAGCCAAACGACTTGTCGCGCATTCTCTCCTGTGCAGACATCCGGGCCATCTATACCAATGGCGGCAAGGCCAATCAGCTGTATCAGAAATATATATTGCCGGTTACCGGGCGGGAGGCGTATCTGCTGCCTTCCACCAGCCCGGCCAATGCGGGGTACTCATTAGAACGCCTGACAGAGGCGTGGAAAGTGATCGTCGAACCGCTGAAAGAAGGTATCTGAGGCAGCAGGGGACTGCCATACTGTATGTAGTACAGGAAAGGTCAGGCGGTGTCAGTGCGCCAGTCGGTTTAACCGGCTGGCCTTGTGATGCTCTTTCCAGACGGTCTTCTTGTAGGCGAACAGATCCTTCCAGATCGTCGGATGGAACAGCAAAAGCAGCGGGAACAGTTCCAGACGGCCGGCCAGCATGTCAAACATCAGGACATACTTGGAAAAAGGCGAGAAAAAGCCGAAATTTCCCGTAGGCCCCACCAGTTCCAGACCGGGGCCTATATTGTTGATGGTAGCCGCCACGGCGGTAAAAGAGGTCACCAGGTCCGTATTCTCGAAGGAGATCAGAAATACGGAAATTACAAAAAGAACCATAAAAGTGATCATATAGACATTGATGGAACGAACCACATCGTGGTCGATGGGCTTGCCGTCCATCTTGATCTTCTTGATGCTCTTCGGGTGGATATAGGAAAAGAATTCCTTACGCACCGTCTTAAACAGTACCACAAAACGGGATACCTTGATGCCGCCGCCGGTACTGCCGGCGCAGGCGCCGACAAACATCAAAAGCACCAGGACCGCCTTGCTGCTCTCCGGCCACTGCTGAAAATCGGTGGTGGAGAAGCCGGTAGTGGTGATGATGGAAGCCACCTGAAAAGCCGCTTTGGTCACGGCGTCAAAAATGCCCGTACATGTCTTTAATATATTAACAGCAATGAACGTAACGGAAGCAAAAATAATGAGCAGGTAGCACCGCACTTCCTCCATGCGGAGAAAGTCTTTTATCTTGCGGAACAAAAGCAGGCAGTAAGCGTTAAAGTTGACGCCGAACAGTATCATAAATATGGTCGTAACCCACTGCAGATAAGGGGAATAGCCGGCAATACTGTCATTCCTGATGCCGAAGCCGCCGGTTCCGGCCGTACCGAGACTGGTACACAGCGCATCAAAAAAGGGCATTCCGCCGAGCAGCAGAAGAACGATCTCGGCTACGGTCAGACCGGAATAGATCAGATAGAGGATCCTCACGGTGTCCTTCATCTTCGGGACCAGCTTGCCAACCGACGGACCCGGGCTTTCCGCACGCATCAGGTTGATGTTGGAGCCGCCGCTCATGGGAATGATTGCAAGCAGGAACACCAGAACGCCCATGCCGCCGATCCAGTGGGTAAAGCTGCGCCAGAACAGGGAGCAGTGGGAGAGCGCTTCCACGTCGCTTAAAATGCTGGCACCGGTGGTAGTGAAGCCGGACACCGTCTCAAAGAGCGCATCCGTAAAAGACGGGATCTCGCCTGTCAGGTAAAAAGGGATCGCGCCGAAGAAGCACAGAAAGATCCAGCTCAAAGCGGTGGCGATACAGCCTTCTTTCAGATAAAAGACGCTGTTTTTCGGTTTCCGCAGGCTCATCAACACGCCCAGAACCAGACTGCCGGCAGCTACCGGCAGATACCAGAGCCCTTCTTTTTCCTGATAAAAAACTGCAACAAGACAGGGCAGCAGCATAAGAGCCGCCTCTGTCTTTAGAATACATCCTAATATATAGCGAATGATCGAACTGTTCATGGTTATCCTCGTGTAATTCTCAGATTCGTATTGATTTCCCGCTTTCGTGGGCGTGGGCGTCAGCGAAAGCAGGGTACAGGCAGGCTTATGGATCAGTCGTTTAAAATATCCTGCAGCACTTTAAAGCCTGTATGTGTGGTCACGATCATGACCGTGTCGCCGATCTGGATGGAATCCTGGCCGCTGGGGATGATGATAGTGCCCCGGCGGTTGATGAAAGAAATAAGCAGGCCCTTTTTCAGGGAAAGCTGTGCCAGCGGAATGTTTGTCACGGGCGATTCGCTTTTTACACGGAACTCAATGGCTTCCACGCGGAAATCAAACATATGGTAGAGGGTTTCGATATTGCTGCTGTTCATGGAAGCCTTCTTCGCGCGGACATAAGCCACGATCGCCTCCGAAGCGATATAACGCGGATAGATGACGCTGTCCATGTTCAGGCCGCCGAGGACCCCTTTGTAGTTGGTGCGGTTGATCTTGGTAATGACTTTGGCATGGGAGACGTGTCTGGCATGGAGTGTCAGAAGGATATTCTCCTCGTCGATGCCGGTCAGGGGAACGAAGGACTCCACGTATTCGATCCCTTCCTCCCGAAGCAGCTCTTCGTTGGTGCCGTCGCCGTTGATGATTACGGCCCTGGGCAGCAGGATACTCAGTTCTTCACAGCGTTTGGGATTGCTGTCGATGATCTTGACCGAGATGCCCATATGGAGCAGCTGGGAGGCAAGATAATAGGAAGATTTACCGCCGCCGATGATCATGGTATTTTTGACCGCATGGGTCTTAAAACCGATTTTTTCGAGGAAGGATTTGGCATCCCGTCTGGTGGAGACGAAGGAGATGCAGTCGCCCCGCAGGATACGGAAATTACCGGAAGGAATGTAGATCTCGCTGTCTCGTTCCACGGCGCAGATCAGCACGTTGTCGGCGATATTCCTGCCCACGGTCTTGCCCAGATCGGCCACCATCATGCCGTCCAACAGGTTTTCTTCCGGTACTTTAAACTTGATCATTTCCGCCTGGCCGTGGGCGAAGGTGTCCACTTCCAGCGCGGTGGGGAGATAGAGGATGCGCGCCATCTCGCGGGACGCTTCCAGCTCCGGGTTGATGATCATGGCAAGGCCCAGCCGTTCTCGTAAGTAATTGGCCTCCATACTGTAGTCCGGCGTGCGGACTCTGGCGATGGCGGAACAGTTGCCGACACGCTTTGCCACGGTACAGCACAGAAGATTTAATTCATCCGAATCGGTGACCGCGATGATCAGATCGGTATGGTCTATGTCTGCCTCTTTCTGGACGCTGAAGCTGGCGCCGTTGCCGACAACGCCCATCACGTCATAGAGGTTGGTCAGTTCCTGTATTTTCTGTTGGTTCTTGTCGATCAGGGTGATGTTGTGGCCTTCCTTGATCAGCTGGGCGATCAGGGTCTGTCCGACCTTGCCGCAGCCGACGATGATGATCTGCAATCCCTGTTCGACAGGTTTCTTTTGCTTGAACATTGCCTCTCCATTCCGAAACACCCGCATTTACTGTCTATTCTATATTGTATAGAATGGATGGGGGTTCGTTACCGTCTCTATACCGTCTATTCCGTACTGTATCATGTAGATCATGCGCTGGCGGCAGGATCTGCTGCCGGTGCGCAGTGCCGTGAACAGGCCATTGTAAAAGCACAGGTATACGCAATTATATATAACACCTTGCAGGGAAAAAATCAATAGACTTTCGACATAATTAATGGTTTCTTAAGAGTGGAAGAATATGCTTAAAATGCGGCCCGCAACCAATAGTAGCGGCCTTGACATCCAGAGTTGGTCGCGCAACCGGGCCGGTCTCATTATGATGATACAAAGCGGCCGGCACAGGTCTCCGGCAGAGTCATCAGGCGGCCGAATAAAAAAGAAGAAAGGGTCATGAAAAATTTTATGGAAAAAAACTTTATGGAACATGAAAAAATGGAGAACAGATTATTTACGAAGGATTTCACGCTGGTGGTGATCGGGCAGATCATCTCCCTGTTTGGCAATGCGGTCGTCCGGTTCGCGCTGCCTCTGTACTTATTAAATCAGACGGGTTCGTCGGCGCTGTACGGCACGGTGATGGCATGTGCCTTTATACCGATGATCATTCTGTCACCGGTGGGCGGGATGATCGCCGACCGGGTGAACAAGAGGAATATCATGGTGGCGCTTGATTTTACCACGGCGGGGCTGATTCTTGCTTTCATGGTGCTGCAGGGCAAAGTAAACCTGGTGTTCCTGCTGGCATTGACACTGATGCTGTTATATGGCATAGCGGGCGCTTATCAGCCGGCGGTGCAGGCGAGCATACCGGCGCTTGTGCAGCAGGAAGAGTTTATGAGGGCCAATGCGGTCATCAATGTGGTCAGCTCCTTTGCGTCGCTGCTGGGACCGGTGCTGGGCGGTGTTTTGTACAGCCTTTACGGTCTTCTGCCGATTCTGGAGGTGGGACTTGTCTGCTTCGTGCTGTCCGCGGTGATGGAAATTTTTATCAGAATCCCTTTTAAAAAACAGGAGACGGCGGGCAGTATCTGGAAGATCATGCGGCAGGATCTTCGGGAGAGTTTTCACTTTATCCGCAGGGAAAAGCCGGTGATCGGCAAGGGACTTGTGATGGTGTGTTGTGTAAATCTCTTTTTCTCTGCGCTGATCAATATAGGATTGCCTTACCTGGTGACGGAAGTGCTGCCCTTCCCGGCATCGCTGGCCAACAGGCTGTACGGCTATGCGCAGGGCGCACTGGCCGCCGGCGGTATTGCGGGCGGTATTGGCGCCGGTATCCTGGCGAAGAAACTGCAGGTCAGTAAGGTGGGGAATCTGCTTCTGATCGCTGCCCTGTGTCTGTTTCCGGTGGGGTTTTCGCTTCTTCTGACGGAGTCTGCAATGGCGGCTTACCTGATCCTGGCGGGCTGTTGTTTTGTGATCATGGTGGTGGCTACGATTTTCAGTGTACAGATCATGGCTTTCGTGCAGACGGAGACGCCACAGCATCTGGTGGGCAAGGTGATCTCGGTGTGTATGATGCTGGCCATGTGTGCGCAGCCGCTTGGCAATGCTATGTACGGCTTCCTGTTTGAACTGTGTGCGGGACGGGAAGCCGTGGTGGTACTGGCGGCGGGTGCGGCGTCACTTGTGGTGGCGATGAAGGCGCGGCAGGTGTTCTCGCTGGTAAAAGGTTAATCAGGTAATTGGGATCATTGTGCGGGCTGCGATACGAAGATTTCAGATAGAATTTGCAAAGAGGATATGCTAAAATAGAATAAAGTGGAATACAAAGAAGGCATATATTGCAGACGGCAGCAGATATTTAGCGAAATGTGGAACAGGCAGGGGGAAGGTTTGTGTTGAATTTTTTGTTGGATTTAGATGGCGGTATCCTGCTATTCCTGCAGGAGAATGTGCGGAATCCGGTGATGACGCCGATCTTAAGGCTGATCACTACGCTGGGGAACGGCGGGGCCGTATGGATCGCGCTGACGATCCTGCTGTTGTGTATACCGAAGACGAGGAAGGCAGGCTGCATGGCTTTGGCGGCGCTTCTCGGAACGCTGCTGGTGAATAATATGATACTTAAGAATCTGGTGGCGAGAACCAGGCCCTATGAGGTGATAGAGGGGCTGACTTACATTGTAAGAAAGCCGGTAGATTATTCCTTTCCGTCAGGGCACGCGGGGTGTTCTTTTGCCGTTGCCTGCGTAATGTTTCGCAGGCTGCCGGGGCGGTATGGTGTTCCGGCGCTGATCCTGGCGATCCTGATCGCGTTGTCCAGATTGTATGTGGGGGTACATTATCCCAGCGATGTACTGTTCGGGGTGATCAGTGGAATTTTGATCAGTTATGGTGCGGAAGCCATCGTCAACCGCCTGTGGAAAGGAAAACAGGAACTCGAGTAGTGGAGGACATGGGGATGCATTTTGTGGAGGTCAAGGGGATTCTGTCTTCCCATAACGGTATGAATCTGTATCGGGGCTGTACCCATGGCTGTATCTACTGTGACAGCCGCAGCGCCTGTTATCAGTTTACTCATGTTTTCGAGGATATAGAGGTGAAGCAGAATGCACCGGAGCTGTTGGAGCGGGCGCTCCGCTCCAAGAGGAAGAAATGCATGATCGGCACCGGATCCATGTGTGATTCCTATATGCACTGTGAAGAACAGCTGCGGCTGACACGCAGATGTCTGGAGTTGATCGACGCTTATGGGTTCGGGGTCGCTGTACAGACGAAATCGGACAGAATCCTGCGGGATCTGGATCTGCTTTGCAGTATCAACCGCAAGGCAAAATGTGTGGTGCAGATGACGCTGACTACTTACGACGAGGAGCTGTGTCGTATTGTGGAACCAAATGTATGTACGACGAGAAGGCGTTTTGAAGTGCTGAAGACGATGCAGGAGAACGGCATTCCTACGGTGGTCTGGTTGTCGCCGATCCTTCCTTATATCAATGATACGATGGAAAATATTCAGGGAATCCTGGAGTACTGTGCGCAGGCCGGTGTGTACGGGATTATCTGCTTTGGCATGGGGATGACGCTCAGGCAGGGGGATCGGGAGTATTACTATGCTGCTCTGGACAGGCATTTTCCGGGACTGCGTGAGAAGTATCACCGCAGATACGGGTATGCCTACGACATCCAAAGCGACAGGGCAGAAGAGCTGATGCAGTATTTTCATGCATTTTGCGCAGAGCGCAGTATCGTGAGCGACTGGGGACAGCTGTTCGAATATCTGCATGAGTTTCCGGAAAACAAAGGGTATGAGCAGTTGTCGCTTTTCTGAGTGGCTGTGAATAGAAAGAAACGCCGTATCGGACGAGAAACTCTTCCGGCACGGCGTTTTTGGCACACTTCTGTTCTATGAAATTTCGTGGCAGCGGCTGATCACAGATCCAGCTCCGGCGGCACGTCGATCTCGTCGGAAACATACTTTCCGTTCTTCTTGCGCTGCCTTACACATTCCGTGAGAAGGTATTCGATCTGTCCGTTGACAGACCGGAAATCGTCTTCTGCCCATGCGGCGATGGCATTATACAGCTTGGCAGATAATCTGAGGGGTACTTGTTTCTTGCCTGTATCACCCATATTGACCTCCGCTTTTCGTTAATATAGACTGCCGGAATTGACCACCGGCTGCGCATCATGGTTGCCGCACAGTACCACCAGCAGGTTGGAGACCATGGCTGCTTTGCGTTCTTCATCCAATTCTACGGTGTGGTGTTCGTTCAGTCTCTCAAGCGCCATTTCGACCATGCCCACTGCACCGTCTACGATCATCTTCCTTGCGTCGATGATGGCGGATGCCTGCTGTCTCTGCAGCATGACCGCGGCGATCTCGGGCGCGTAGGCGAGATAGGTGATCCTTGCTTCGATGATCTCGATACCTGCTTCCTGTACCCTGTTCTGGATCTCGTCGCGGATCCTGGCGGCTACGATCTCGCTGGAACCGCGCAGGCTGCCTTCGTCTGCGATGCCGTCCCCGGTAGTGTCCACACCCTGAGCCACGTCGTACGGATAGATGCGGACGATATTGCGCAGGGCGCTGTCGCACTGCAGGGAAAGGAATTCCTTGTAGTTATCCACGTTAAATACGGCTTTGGCGGTGTTGACGATGCGCCATGTCACGGCGATGCCGATTTCCACCGGGTTGCCCAGACAGTCGTTGATCTTCTGGCGGCTGTTGTTCAGGGTCATGATCTTCAGGGAAATCTTCTTGCTGGGTGCTTCCTGTGTAGTGGCTGCCGCTGCGCCTGCACCGTTTACATTGTTGACATCCCCGCTTTGGCTGAGCTTCGTATGGGAAGCGGGATTGACGCTGGAACAGAAAGGATTGACAAAGTAGAAGCCATCCTCTTTGAGCGTTCCGATATAGTTGCCGAACAGCGTCAGAACCAGCGCTTCCTGCGGTCTTAATACCTTGAGTCCGCAGAAAAGGATCCAGCCGAGGGCGATGACCAGCATACATAGGACCATGGTCAGCGTAAAAAAGATCTTGAGCGGCAGGTGGGAGGAAGAACCGCCCAGATGATCGAGTGTGACGCCGCTGATCACGACGCCAAGGATAGCCACTGCGTACATCAGCAGGAGGCCAAGCAGCACGGGGAGCCCGTTCTTTTTGGTTTGCATGATTTTTTCTTCTACATTTTTTTCCTGCATAGGAATCCTCCATTCTTGTGTCCATGCCGTACCCTTTGCAAACGCCGGCTGAGAAGCAGCGTTGGGGACGGACAGGAATCTTTTGTCTTCGTTGCTATGATTTGAAATTTATCTGATATCATTATGATATCATAATAAATTTAAATGTCAACATATTTTGTAAAAAAGAAGCGGTTTCATTTTTGGAAATGGTCGTTTATAATGAGGAGAAAGGTTGAGAAGAATCCGGACTCTTTGCCGAAGGTAAACTCGGAACAGGCCGGATGCCGTAACCAGGAAGCCGTAGGCTGAATAGTTACTACAGATGAGATCATAATTCCAGAAAAGGGGCGAAGTGACATGACAGTAACCATCTTTACGATGACACATAAGAAATTCAAGGAGCCGGAAGACGCCATTTATGTGCCGCTGCACGTAGGCCGTGCCTGCAGCGGGGACTACGGCTATGCAGGCGACGACACAGGCGATAATATATCGGCGAAAAACTGCTATTACGGGGAACTGACGGGGGTCTACTGGGTGTGGAAGAACGTGCGCACTACAGATTATGTGGGCATCTGCCATTACAGGCGCTATTTCTGCACGGAGGAGGGACGGATCCTGAATGAAAAGGATTATCTGTCTATCCTGCAGGACTATGATATCATCACTTCCAAAAGGCTGAAGCTGAATTACTCCTATTTTGACGGCTATGCCAGCGACTATAATATCTTCGACCTGGTTACTACGGGCGAGGTGATCCGGCAGATGTATCCGGCATACTATGATGCCTTTGAACGGCTGGTGCATGGAAACGGCACCTTCTTCGGCAACATGATGGTGACGTCCAAAGACCTGTATGACGAGTATGCGGCATGGCTTTTCTCCATCTTTGCGGAAGTGGAGAAGAAGATCGATGCCACACAGTACGATGATTACCATAAGCGGGTCTTCGGCTTTATCTCGGAGTTCCTGCTGTATGTCTGGGTGGAAGTGAAGGGACTGAAAGTCTGTGAATGCAAGGTGGGTATGACCACGGAAAAGTACGAGACGAGGCAGATGAAAGAACGGCTGTCAGAATTTTTCCGGGAGGGAGATCTGGCGGGTGCGAAGGCATATTTTCTGGGTGTTTTGGAGAAAAGGCCGGATGTGCTGATGGAAGCCTCGGATATCACCGGGGAATTAAAGCTGGCCATGCAGGTGATCGCAGTCTGTGAGCTGGAGCGGCAGGCATACGGCGAGAGTGTGATCGACAGGCTCAGGCAGTTTGAAGATCTGCTGCACTATTTCAGTGGTGTCAACGAGGCGGTCAATGCCTGTAAGCTGGGGCAGCTTAGTGAGCGGGAGATCGGTTTCCTGCGGGAGAACCGGGTGAGTGAGATTGCGGTGGAGGCTTCGGCAAGACTCTTTATTTCGGGGGAAAAAGAGCTGGCGGATATCACCGGCGCTCTTTTTCCTGTCCTTTCGGGAAGATGAGATCTCATTCCAACGCGGAAAAGGTCACTGACGGGTCTAAAACATTACCGGCGGCCTTTCCCAGGTAGAGAAGCCTGCCGTCTTTCGTATAGCGGAAGAAATGGCTGTTGTAGACGTAGTTGTCGCCAATGTTTTCGCCGGAGAGCAGGACGAGTTCTGTATAGTCGTCTTCCACATTCAGGTCGAACAGCGCGAGCTCACTCCAGATCTTTCCGTTAAGCTGCTGCCCTGCGGCATCGTCATCCCGGTCGGAGAAATCGACGTCGTTGATGATCAGGTGCGATATTGTACTGTAAGATTCGTCCTCATTGACGACTGTTTCCGGAGAAAAGAGGATGGTGTCTTCTGCGCCGTCACCGTTTAAGTCAAAAGCCGCGTCGGCGTCGTTCAGAAGTTCCCTGACTGTCCGGTCGGCATAGGCGTAGCCTGCGGCAAACCCCATATCGGCCAGGTCGGCGTAGGGAATGACAAACTCGAT
>OFFY01003264.1_pt1 | contig 10087 bp, 10 predicted proteins | sample 1521481 | NCBI WGS metagenome assembly OFFY01 (sample SAMEA3504117, study PRJEB24116) | mouse gut metagenome | biome: mouse gut; feature: mouse-associated habitat; material: faeces | place: Denmark | collected 2011
ACTACCCGGATGAGGACATCCAGGCGAAGCAGGCGGAGCTGAACGCCGCCTATGACGCCTTTTACGCAAAGTTTGGGACCATCAATTCCAGCGCCAACGCAAGGGTGTTTGACGAGGACTCCTCTTACTACCTGTTATGCTCCCTTGAGAATATTGACGAGGACGGGCGGCTGGAGAGCAAGGCGGATATGTTCACAAAAAGGACCATCCGCCCGGAACACCATATCACCAGCGTGGATACGCCCAGCGAGGCGCTGGCGGTCTCCATCGGGGAGCGGGGCAGGGCCGATCTGCGGTTCATGTCCGAGCTGCTGGGGACGCCCGGTGAGTACGGGCGCATCACCGAGGAACTGCGGGGCGTGATCTTCCGCGACCCCCGTGAGGCTGTGGCGGACGACCCCCTCCGGGGCTGGCATACCGCAGACGATTACCTCTCCGGCAATGTCCGGGACAAGCTGATGGTGGCGAGGATGGCGGCGGCCACCGACCCCGCCTACGCCGTCAATGTGGCGGCCCTGGAACAGGCACAGCCCAAAGACCTGGACGCATCTGAAATTGATGTGCGCCTGGGCGCGACCTGGATCGACAAGGACTATATCCAGCAGTTCATGGAGGAGACCTTTGATACCCCGTGGCGGCTTCGGAACGCGGTACAGGTGAAATATTCACCCTCCACCGCGGAGTGGCAGGTCACGGGCAAGAACGCCACAGGGCGGCACGATGTCATGGCGTATATGACCTACGGCACAGACCGGGCCAGCGCCTACCGCATTTTGGAGGACACCCTGAACCTCCGGGATGTCCGCATCTACGACACCATTGAGGACGCGGACGGGAAACAGAAGCGGGTGCTGAACAAGAAGGAGACCACCCTCGCCCAGCAGAAGCAGCAGGCCATCAAGGACGCTTTCCGGGATTGGGTGTGGCGTGACCCCAGGCGGCGGGAGGATTTAGTCAGGACCTACAACGAGCTGTTTAATAGCACCCGCCCCCGTGAGTATGACGGCAGCCACATCGTCCTGGGCGGCATGAACCCGGACATCACCCTGCGGGAACACCAGCGGGGGGCCATCGCCCATGTGCTTTACGGCGGGAACACCCTGCTTGCCCACGAAGTGGGCGCGGGCAAGACCTTTGAGATGGCGGCCTCGGCTATGGAGGCGAAGCGGCTGGGGCTGTGCCAGAAGTCCCTCTTTGTCGTGCCGAACCACCTGACCCTCCAGTGGGCCAGCGAGTTCCTGCGGCTCTACCCCAGCGCGAAGATATTGGTCGCCACGAAAAAAGACTTTGAGACGGCCAACCGCAAGAAGTTCTGTGCGAGGATAGCGACCGGCGACTATGATGCCGTTATCATCGGCCACAGCCAATTCGAGAAGATACCCATATCCGCCGAGCGGCAGGAGCGCATCTTGCAGGAGCAGATAGACGAGATCACCGACGCCATTTCCGAGATGAAGGCCATGCGGGGCGAGAGCTTCACCATCAAGCAGTTGGAAAAGACCCGGAAATCTTTAGAGGCCCGGATGGAGAAACTGCAAGCAACAGAGCGCAAGGACGATGTGATAACCTTTGAGCAGCTTGGTGTGGACCGGCTTTTTGTGGACGAGGCTCATGCGTTCAAAAATTTGTTCCTCTACACGAAAATGCGGAATGTGGCGGGGCTTTCCACCTCCGAGGCGCAGAAGTCCTCGGATATGTTCATGAAGTGCCAGTATATGGATGAACTGACTGGCGGGAAGGGTACGGTCTTTGCCACGGGGACCCCGGTGTCGAACAGTATGACAGAGCTTTACACCATGATGCGCTACCTGCAGCATGGTACGCTCCGGCAGAAGGGGCTGACCCATTTCGACCAGTGGGCCTCCACCTTTGGCGAGACCACCACGGCCATAGAGCTGGCCCCGGAGGGGACCGGCTACCGCGCCCGGACGAGGTTTGCCAAGTTCTTCAACCTCCCGGAGCTGATGAGTATGTTCAAGGAGGTGGCCGACATCAAGACCGCCGACCAGCTCCATCTTCCTGTGCCGGAGGCGAAGTTTGAGACCGTGGTGGTGCAGCCCTCGGAGATACAGAAGGAGATGGTGGCCGACCTGTCCGAACGGGCCGCCGCTGTCCACGGGGGTAGCGTGGACCCCTCGGTCGATAATATGCTCAAGATCACCTCGGACGGGCGCAAGATCGGCCTCGACCAGCGGCTGATGAACCCGCTCCTGCCCGATGACCCCAACAGCAAGCTGAACGCCTGCGTCCAGAATGTCCTCCGTATCTGGGAGGAGGGCCAGGCGGACCGTCTGACCCAGTTGCTGTTCTGCGACCTGTCCACGCCCAAGGGGGACGGGACTTTCAATGTCTACGAGGACATCCGGGACAAGCTGGTGGCGGCTGGCGTCCCCCGTGAGGAGATCGCTTTTATCCATGACGCCGACACCGAGGCGAAGAAGAAGGAGCTGTTCGGCAAGGTGCGGACCGGCGAGGTGCGCGTCCTGCTCGGCTCCACCCAGAAGATGGGCGCCGGGACCAATGTGCAGGACCGTCTTGTGGCGGTCCACCACCTGGATGTGGGCTGGCGCCCCGCCGATATGACCCAGCGCAACGGGCGCATCATCCGGCAGGGCAACCGCAACAAACAGGTGCAGATTTTCCAGTATGTGACGGAGGGGACCTTTGACGCCTACCTCTACCAGACTTTGGAGAACAAGCAGAAATTCATCAGCCAGATCATGACGAGCAAGTCCCCCGTCCGAAGCTGTGACGATGTGGATGAGCAGGCGCTCTCCTATGCGGAGATCAAGGCCCTGTGCGCCGGAAATCCGCTGATCCGTGAGAAGATGGACCTTGATGTGGATGTGGCGAAGCTGAAAGTCCTCCGGGCCGACTACCAGAGCAAGCACTTCCGGCTGGAGGATCAGCTTTTGAAATACTTCCCCGCCGAGATTGAGGCCCAGCAGAGCCGCAACCGGGGCTTTGAGGCGGATATGAGGACGGCGGAGGCCCACCCGCTCCCGGAGGAGGGCTTTGTGGGGATGGAGGTCGGCGGCAAACATTACGCGGAAAAAGCGGACGCCGGGGACGCCATCCTTGCCTTGTGCAGGGAGATCAAAAGCACCGAGGGCATCCCCATCGGCAGCTACCGGGGCTTTCAGATGGAGCTTTCCTACAACACCTTTGAGAAGCAGTTCCAGATCACCTTGAAGGGCGAGATGAGCCACCGTGTCAGCCTGGGGACGGACGCCAGGGGCAACCTGACCCGGCTGGACAACGCCCTGGCCGGTATCCCCGGACGGCTGGAGCGGGGACAGGAGCAGTTGGAGAACCTGTGGAACCAGCAGGCAGCCGCACAGGTGGAATTGACAAAGCCCTTCCCCCAGGAGGCGGAGCTTGCCGAAAAGAGCGCGAGACTTGCGGAGCTGGACGCCGCCCTCAGTATGGACGAGAGCATCTCCCAGGATGAGGCGGAGGTCAGTGAGGAGGTCGGTGAGGGCGAACGGCCCTCCGTCCTGGAGGACCTGAAAAAACGGGCGGCGGAGATACCCCCGGACAAAAAGCCCGGAAAGGAGCCGGAGCGCGATTGAAAAGGGAAAAGCAGTTATTGATCCGTGTCTCTGATGAGGAAAAGGAACGGATACAGGCCAAGATGGAGGATGCCGGCATCCTGAACGTGAGCGCCTATGTCCGCAAGATGGCCATGGACGGTATCTGCGTGAGGCTGGACCTGACGGATGTACGCCAGCTAATCGTCCTGCTCCAGCGGTGCAGTGCCAACCTGAACCAGTACGCAAAACGGGCGAATGAGACCGGGAGCGTCTACGCCGCCGACATCGAGGACCTGCGCTCCCGGCTGGAGGAGATATGGGAGCTGTCCAGACAGTCACTTGCCCGCCTTGCCAGTATCCGATAGCGGTTGGGGGCTTCAAAAATTTTGCAAAGGGGCGTGGAGCAGTCCGCGCCCTTTACATAGGCGGCATCCTTGCCGGACAGCGGGCCGGCGCGGTAAACTGTATGCAGGAAACAGGAAAGGACGGGACACGATATGAGGCTTCTGAAACTCCCTTTGAAACTGCTGGCGCTCCCCCTGATGTTGGTACTCTACACGCTCCATATCATCGGTAAACTGGCATCCAATCTCTCCGCTTATGTTGTCGGGCTGTTCATGCTGGTCGTGCTGGCCTGCGGTATCTATCAGGTGTGCGTCCATGACTGGATGAATGTGGCGATCCTGTTCGGCGTGGAGGTGGTCTGCGTGGCGCTCCAGTTCTCCGCCATGCTCCTGGTGGAACTGGCTGGGGAGTGGGCTGGCAGCCTTGGGGCTTTCCACCACTCATAAATCTTTGAAAGGATGTGCGGAGATGGATTTTCCGAAGAAAGAGACGCAGGCCCTGCTTGAATGGATGCGGGGGCAGATGTACGGAGATACCGTGACCGAGTGGACCTATGGGAACGAGCATGACCGCATGAGCGAGGCGGCGGATTTTCTGAGCGGCCTGCTTTGGCGGGAGGGAGATGAGACGGAAATGTAAACAAAATGAGCAGTCACCGATTCGAGTGATTGCTCATTGTGCTGGAAGTGCTTAATCATTCGGGCGCATATAGATAGCATTTTTTCACATGGTCATTTACAATTCCGATTGCCTGCATATAAGCATATATGATCGTACTGCCCACAAACTTAAAACCACGTTTTTTTAAATCTTTGCTTATTTTGTCCGAAAGCTGTGTTGTTGCAGGAATTTCAGCTTCTGATTGGAAATGGTTATGGATTGGTTTATTATCAACGTAAGACCAGATAAACGCATCAAAACTGCCATATTCTTCTTGGATTTTGATAAATTGCTGTGCGTTTGTGATTGCTGACTTGATTTTCAATTTATTGCGGATGATTTTGGTATTTTGCATCAGTTCATCAATTTTTGCTTCATCGTATAGCGCAATTTTTTGGTAATCAAACTGATCAAATGCTTCCTTGAAAGCCGTTCTTTTATTTAGTACCGTTAGCCACGACAGCCCGGCCTGCATACCTTCAAGGATCAGCATTTCAAATAATTTCCCATCCTCATGAACCGGTTTTCCCCATTCCATGTCGTGGTACTCCTTATAGAGTTCCGTAGTTGCCCATGAACATCTTTCTCTATCATCTTTTTTCATAAGAGCCTCCATTATGCAGTATCCAATTTGAACGAGTTAATTATATATCCTCCAGAGACAGACCGCAAGATACAAAATAAAATCTATGACTGGTGTACGGGAAGGTACGGCGACTGCCGCTCCTTCTTTTTTTGCCCTCTCTACATACCGGGAAAGGGGGCAAGACAATGAATTTGTTTGAAGCTGTCAAGGATGCTGTACCAACGATAGCGGCGGCGGAGCATTACGGGATCGAGGTCAAGCGCAACGGTATGGCCTGCTGTCCGTTCCACGATGACAGGACGCCCAGCATGAAGGTGGATAAGCGGTTCCACTGCTTCGGCTGTCAGGAGGACGGGGATGTGATCGACTTTGTGGGCAAGCTGTTCGACCTCTCCCCCAAGAGAGCCGCCGAGAAGCTGGCGGAGGATTTCGGAGTGCGGTATGAGGGCCTGCAAACATGGCAGCCCCAGAAAAGGCCGTCTGTCATTTCCAAACTGGCGGCGGCACAGGAGTACCGCAAAAAGGAGAACCGCTGTTACCGTGTACTGTGCGAGTACCTCCATCTGCTCCGTGACTGGAAGGAGCGGTATGCGCCGCAGCCGGAGGACGAGGACTGGCATCCTCTGTTCTGCGAAGCCTTGCAGAAGATGGACTATGTGGAGTATCTGCTGGACGAGCTGATCTCCGGCACTCTGGAGGAGCGCACCACCATCGTCAAGGAAAAGGAGAAAGACCTGGCCGGTCTTGAAAAGAAGATCGCCGCTTTCGACCGCAGGGGGACAGCCGACCCGCAGAGGGACAGCTTCCCCGGAAAGGTGCGGAGTGTAAAGCTCCCGGAGGAACTGGCAATGTAAGTTTTTGAATGAGGGAGGTGGGCTATGGCGGCGACACGGCTGATCGCGCTCCACATCAACAAAGGCAAGACTATCGCCCAGACGCTGGCGGACAGGACGGACTACTCCAAAAATGAGGAAAAGACCGAGGGCGGAAAATATATCTCCAGCTATGAATGCGACGCCCGGACAGCGGATGAGGAGTTCCTTCTGTCAAAGCGGCAGTACGAACACATGACGGGCCGCCGCCAGAAGCATGATGTCATCGCCTACCAGATACGCCAGTCCTTCAAACCGGGCGAGATCACGCCAGAGGAGGCCAACCGTATCGGCTATGAGCTGGGGATGCGCTTCACCAAAGGGAGACACGCTTTCATCGTTGCCACTCATACCGACCGGGCGCATATCCACAATCACATCATCTTCAATTCGACCGCCTTGGACTGTACCCGGAAGTTCAGGGATTTCTTTCTGTCCGGGCTGGCACTCCAAAGGGTAAGCGATCGATTGTGTCTGGAGCATGGACTTTCCGTCATCGAGCCACGCCCCTATCGGGAACGCAAAAAGCGCACCGAGTACCCCAAGCGGACTTCCAACCGTGACGATTTGCGGGCCATCATTGATGCGGCATTGCAGAGAAAGCCGAAGGACTTCGAGGAACTGCTCTCCTTCCTGACGGAGGCCGGATGCGAGTACAAACCGGGCAAGCGGCCTTCTGTACGATGCAGAGGACAGGAGCGTTTTGCCCGGTTCAGTTCGCTGGGCGAGGGCTACACGGTGGATGACCTGAAAGAGGCTATTGCCGGGAAACGTAGGGAGCGGTCTGCGGGGAAAAGCCAGCAAGTCCACGACAAGAAGTTTTCCCTTCTCATTGATATTCAGGCGAAGCTGAACGAGGGGAAAGGCGCTGGATACCAGCGGTGGGCAACGCTCTTTAACCTGAAACAGATGGCACAGGTCATGTGCTTTTTGCAGGAGAACGAGATCGACAGCTTTGACGAACTGGCGGCGAGGGCGGATGCGGCAGTCACCCAATTCAACGGTCTGGGGGACTCCATCAAGGCGGCGGAACAGCGGATGCAGGAGATCGCCGCATTGAAAAAACACATCATCAACTACTCCAAGACCAGGGAGGTCTATGTGGCCTACCGCAAGGCTGGATACAGCAAAAAGTTCCTTGAGGGGCATCGGGAGGCTATCACACTGCACAAGGCGGCGAAGGAGGCTTTTGAACAGCTCGGCTTGAAAAAGCTCCCCCGTGTCAAGGAGTTGAACGCCGAGTATGCCCGGCTTCTGGAGCAGAAACGGGCGGCGTACCCAGCGTACCGAAAGACGAGGACGGAGATGCAGGAGTACCTTGTAGCGCAGAAAGTGGCGGCTGTCCTTCTGGAAAAGGAGAAGGAACAGGCGGCTATGGAGGAGCGGCGCAAGGAGGAACAGCGCACCGATCAGCACAGATGATCTTGGCGGGGCTGGCTTACAGAGATGTAGGCCAGCCCCGCTTTTTTTCTTTTTTCCGGAAAAGCAGGGACTGCCGTTTCCGGCTCCACAAGGGGCGTAAGCCCCGTCTGTCCCTGCGAAGCAGGGACAATAGCGTTCGGGAACCGAACGCGCAGCCAGCCCTGGCAACGGGGCTGTTCACGGGGTTTGGGGTACGGCCCCAACGAGCAAAAATGGACTTCCAGCGGTCACGCTGAAAGTCCATTTTGAGCATTTGTGGGAACAAATGCACTGCTCGCCAAGTAGCGCACCCCCGTAAAACCCCCTGCCCCCACAGCTTCGTTCTCTGGCAGGCCGCAGTATGGCAGGAAGGGTTTGGCGGTGATCCGGGCTGGGCTTATCGCCGAAGAACTGGCAGAAGGTCGCAGGCCGGAGCGGTGCTGGCAGCGGCTCTCGGCCATCAGCACCATTTCTATTATCTCAGTAGCGGTGCCGGTGGTGTCCTGCACAAAATAGCCGGAAACGGTGAGGTCAGTGTCGCCCTTGGGTTGCTACGTCACGCAGGACGGATTGAGAAGATCAAGCATCGAGGAAGAAATCAAGCAGCTTGAAAACAAGAAAAAGCGGCTAATCCAGGAGCAGAAAGAGCAGGAGCGCAAGGACAGGACGAACCGCCTCTGCAAGCGCATGGGGTTTATCGAGAAGCTGCTGCCCGACACCATCCCGCTGACCGAGGAGCAGTTCAAGACCTTTGTGGAGCAGACCATCGCCACCGACCACAGCCGCCGCGTCCTGGACGGCCTGACTGCCCAGAACACCGCCACAGCCCCCGCACAGGGCGCGGGAACGGCGGGGAGGGGTAACACCCAGCCCGCCGCCAAAACCGCCCAGACTGCGCAGGAGGGCGGCGCAGACGGGAGCGCGGCGCAAGGGTAACAGGCTTTCGGAGCGAGGCTGGGAGGGGGTATTAAACTTCCCCCGGTCTTGCTGGGCATTGTAGCGGCGCTGTTCTCCCGATGAACAAGAGATTGCGGAGAGGATTAGTATGATGCTACCCCATCCACAATTCTGTAATATGAGGATTTCCATTCCATTGAGAAGGAAGTTCTTCCATAATGTAATTGATATGATTAACTACATAATCAGCTTCTACTGGTGGTAGATACTGTTCAGCCCATTCTTTTATTTGAGAAAAATCAAACAGTATCAATTCTAAATCATTCTTCTGCAACCAAACACCATTTCCAAGCCTGCTAATGCCAAGTTCTTTTAGAGCAAATTCCCAAAGTGAATTGAATTTAGCCTCACTTGCAACAGGAATACTAATGGTACATTCGTCCGTAGCGGATATATCAAATATTATAACCGACATATAAGCCTCCACCAAGAAAATCATTTGCGCCCACCGCCCAGACTGCGTGACCGAGGTATGCATGGGGCTTTTTGAGAAACTGCTACCCGACACCATCCCGCTGACCGAGGAACAGTTCAAGACCTTTTTGGAGCAGACCATACTGACCGAACACAGCCGCCGCATACTGGACGGATGGACCGCCCAGAACGCCGCCACAGCCCCCGCACAGGGCGCGGGGTTTGCGGAGCGAGGCCGGGGATGTTATTCTCCCCGGCCTCGTTGAAAGGCGGGCGTTCGCGGAGGGGTATCAATAGGAAGTGGGAATTTCGTCCTAATCAACTATCTGCCCCTTAAAGGCAGGGTCATACAGCGAGTTTTGCTTGTTAAATGTATCGAGATATGTTTTTCTATAATGCGAATCATTGATAGAAAAAGTCACATAATCTACATAAATGCCATAAAGCGTGGCAACTACGCCTTCCCATTCTCCCAATGCGGTTACTTGATAGTTATTTAATTTCTGAGCCAGATTAGGCGTTTCGATTAGCGCAATCTGTTTTCCCCATGTTGCTGTATTCTTAAACTCCCCTTCAAAAACGGGGAATTTTATGCCTTCACTCCCAAAGCCGACTGTACCCATGGTATAGACTTGGCCGTTTATCTGCATCACATAGGTTCCGTTGGAATATTTACAAAGTTCGCCACATTTGATGTCATCTTGAAAGAAATAACATATTGCGTTACCCAAAGGTCTCCAAAATTTGAGCCCATTTTTCCACCTGAACCATAACGAAGTCATGTATTTCATACGAATGTGGTAATCCAAAAATTCAACTTCAAAGCCCGTAAATCCATTATTTCGTTTTTGAACACACACGGCCCTTCCGATATCTTCCTCGTTGCTTTTCCGAATTGCAAAAACTGCATCTTTATATGGTTGCGTTTGAATTATTTCGTACCGCATATTAACTTATTCCTCCCTTAACTATTACTTGTATACAGTCTATCACAACAGTCGCCATTTTTCTACCATCGCCAATCAAAGAATTTCAAAACATCAACCTCGCTTCTGCCAAAAACGGCGGGAGCGTTTTTCGTTGCAACTGCCGCCAAACTCGCCCATCCAGCGCAGGAGGGCGGCGCAGATGGGAGCCGGAACGGGGGCGGGGCGCAAGGGTAACGGGCTTGCGTCCCGTCCCCGGCTAAAGGCGCACTTATAGACCACAAGAATGTGGTCTGTGCGGTCTTGCAGACGGCGTTTTGTGCCTCTCGGCACAAAAAGACGGGGGAACGACCCGCAGAAAGGAGGACAGCCCGTGGCAATCTACCATTGCAG
>OFFY01003267.1_pt1 | contig 10086 bp, 10 predicted proteins | sample 1521481 | NCBI WGS metagenome assembly OFFY01 (sample SAMEA3504117, study PRJEB24116) | mouse gut metagenome | biome: mouse gut; feature: mouse-associated habitat; material: faeces | place: Denmark | collected 2011
GGCGTACCCGTCGATCTGGAAGTTCTCGTAGTGGTAGGGCCCTGCCGCGTGGGTGCAGGCCCGCTCCAGCACCGGCCCGCCCAGGGAGGCGTAGGCCCCGGTATCGGCGATGACGTTGGCGGCTACCCCCTGGATGATGCCGTTCTCGTCGCATCCCATGGCAAATTCCATTTCCATGGGGTGCCGCTTGGGGTGGATGAGGAGGCTCTCCGCCCTTGTGAGCTTGCACTTCACAGGCCGCTGGGTGAGATACGCCGCCAGGGCGGCGTGGTGCTGGACGGTCACGTCCTCCTTGCCGCCGAAGCCGCCGCCCACCAGCAGGTTTTTTACCTTTACCTTCTCAAAAGGCAGGCCCAGCATGGGGGCGGTTTCGTGCTGGGTGTCGTAGGCCCCCTGGTCAGTGGAGAGGATCATGACCCCGTCCCCGTCAGGGTAGGCCACGGCGCACTCCGGCTCCAGGAAGGCGTGCTCGGTGTAGGGGGTGTAGAACTGCCGGGTGAGGACGTATTTGCTCTTGGCGATGGCGAAGGCGGCGTTGCCCCGCTGGATGTGCTTGTGGGCCATGAGGTTGCCGGACTTGTGGACCAGGGGCGCGCTGGGCAGCATGGCTTCCTTGGGTGAGCGGACGGGCTCCAGAACCTCATAGTCCACCTCCACCAGCTTCTTGGCCTCCTCCAGGATCTCCGGCGTCTCCGCCGCCACCAGGCAGACGGCGTCCCCCAGGTAGTGGGTGATACTGCCCACGGCGATCATGGTGTCCCAGTCCTTCACCAGATGGCCCACCTTGTTCTGCCCGGGGATGTCGGCGGCGGTAAATACCCCCGCTACGCCGGGGAGGGCCTTGGCCTTCTCCGTGCGGATGGCCTTCACCAGCGCACGGGGGTGGGCGGAGCGGACGGCGGAGGCGTAGAGCATGCCCTCCATGTACACGTCGTCGGGGTAGATGCCGGTCCCCTGGACCTTCTCGGCCGCGTCGATGCGGTGGACCCGGCTGCCCAGCTTCCAGGCCCGCCCCTCTTCCTCCTCCGGGATGCGGCCCTCCCGGAGGATCTTCGCCGTCAGGCGCACGCCCTCGATGATCTTCACGTACCCGGTACACCGGCAGATGTTGGTCCGCAGGGCGGACTTGATCTCGTCCGCTGTGGGGTCCGGGTTCCGGTCCAGCAGACCCTTGGCGGCCATGACCATGCCGGGGATGCAGAAGCCGCACTGGACCGCCCCCGCCTCGCCGAAGCCGTAGGTATAGGCCGCCTTTTCAAAGTCGCTGAGGCCCTCCACGGTGAGGACGGACTTTCCCTCCATTTTATCGGTGGTAAAGACGCAGGCCCTGACGGCCTTGCCGTCCACCAGGACGGTGCAGGCGCCGCAGGCCCCCTCGCTGCAGCCGTCCTTTACGCTGGTCAGGCGCAGTTCGTCCCGGAGGAAGCGGATCAGCTTCTGGTTTTTCTCTGCGGCGACGGTTTTCCCGTTCACGGTAAAAGTAGACATTTTCTTTCTCCTTGCTGCGTTTTCCTCGGTTGCTCCATCACGATACATATAAAATCTATTATACCGGAAGTTTTCAATATTGCAACTCCCAGTTATAGCCGGTGGCATCTGAAAAGCAATCCGAGGCCGTGGGGCGGGAGCTTACGCGGGCCGCTCCGGCGCAGACTGGAAGAAGGCGCGGTTTTGCAGGACTGCCGGATCGTCCGGCTTGCAGGACGCCGCCAGCTCATTGAAGAGCTCCGCCCGCTTCCGGTCGCCCAGACGGCTGCTACAGACGCACAGCTGGATGCAGGGGAGATAGCCGTAGCAGTCCGGGGAGACGAAGCCCCCCCGCCGGTCGTCCCGGGGGCAGGTCAGGGCCAGGGCGTACCAGTAGGCGGCCTGGCTGTACCGCTCCTTCTGGAAGAACCAGCGGCCGATCTCGCAGCAGACCTCCGCCCGGGGGCGGTCATAGGTAAAGGTCCGGAACAGCGCCGCCAGCGCCTCGTCGTAAGCCTCGCTGCCGGCCGCGGCTTTCGGCGCCTCGTCCGGCGCGAGGCCCGCGGCGGCCATCTTGCCGCTCAGCTCCACGATGATCTTCTGCGCGGTCTTGAGTCCCAGACCCTTGACACTCTTGAGCAGCACCGCGTTCTCCGTGGCGATGATCGACTGCAATTCGCGCGGCGAATAGGTCGAAAGGATCATGCGGGCCGTATTGCCGCCCACGCCCGACACGCTCAGCAGCAGGCGGAAGAGCTCGCGCTCGGCACGCGTGGCGAATCCGTAGAAGAGCTGCGCGTCCTCGCGCACCAGGTAGTGCACCCACAGCCGCGCCTCGGAGGCATGCTCGATCTCCGAGAAGGTCTGCAACGAAATATGGAGGTAGTAGCCCACCCCGCCCGCTTCGATCACCGCGCCCGTCGGCGTGAGCTCCGCGACGGAGCCTTTTATGTATTCGTACATGAGTCCCAAAAAATGTTTGAACGCGGGCAAAAGTAAAGATTTTTTCTTACCTTTGCGAATCCAACGGAGAATATCAATTCAAAACGGAACAGCGATCATGAAGAAAACGATCCTCGCCGCCCTTTCCGCGGCGGCACTCCTTACCTCGTGCGGCAACGCACCCGCAGCCGCGACCGCAGGCGAAACGGCCGAACCCGGCGTCGTGGAGAGCAGCGACATCGCCTACGTGCAGGTCGAAGCCGTCCTGGCCCAGTGCGATCTCTACCTGAACGAAGGCGCGGCCCTTCAGGAGAAGACCGAGAAGGCGCAGCGCTCGTGGGCCCAGAAAGAGAAAAACATCCAGGCCGAAGCGGCCCAGCTGGAGGAGAAGTACCGCAAGGGGCTGATCACCACGCTCGATGCGCAGGCCCAGCAGAAGAAGATCGAACAGAAGGCCCAGAACTACCAGGCCAACGCCCAGAAGGAGGCGCAGTCGCTCGACGAGGAGAACTACGTATTCACCAACCGCGCACAGGACCTCGTGCAGCGCGCCGTGCGCGAAATCAACGCCGACGGCCGCTACAAGCTCATCATCAACGCCAATGCGCTCATCGACGCCGATTCGACGCTGAACATCACGCCCGCAGTGCTCGAAACGGTCAATCGGCTCTACGCCGCCGACAAGAAGAATCAGGAAAAATAGAGCCTTTTCTTTATATCGAATCCGGCCGCTCCGCTTCGTCGCGGGGCGGCTTTTTCATACCCGCCGGGAACACCGGGAGAACACCGGGAACACTGCAATCCGCCGGAGCCGTGCCCGAAGTCCGAAGTGCGAGGCCGCCCTTCACGACGCCGGACGGCTCAGGTCGGCGACCGTAGCCCCCGCAAAGTCGATGAGCGCCTGCGGCGCCAGCCGCAGCTGCAAACCCCGCACCCCGGCGCTGACGTAGATCGCCGCATGCTCCGTCGCCGTGCGGTGGACGTAGGTCGGATAGGCGCGCTTCATGCCCACGGGCGAGCATCCGCCGCGAATGTACCCCGTGAGGGCCAGCAGCTCCTTCACCGGCACCAGGTCGGCCTTCTTGTTGCCCGAAATCCGCGCCGCGGCCTTCAGATCGACCTCGTGGTCGCCCGGCACCACGCACACGAAACACCCCGTGCGGTCGCCCCGCAGCACGAGCGTCTTGAACACGCATTCGATCGGCTCGCCGAGCTGCTCGGCGACATGCACGGCAGCCAGGTGCTCCTCGTCCACCGCATAGGGGATCAGCTCGTAGGCGATTCCGGCCCGGTCGAGCAGCCGCGCCGCATTGGTCTTCTCGATTTTCGTTCGTCCCATCCTATCCTCGGAACGGCATCGGTTCCGTTCCGCGCACAAAGTTAATTCATTTCGGCAGCCGTTGTTCCCGCAGGCGACGCCCCCGACAGGCGGGATTTCCGCCGGGTCCGCGCCGCCGGATCCGGAAAAAACAGGGGCGGCACCGGTATCGTTCCGAAAAAAAGCCGTACATTTGCCGCAAAAGGGCACCCCGGACGCACCCGACGGAAAGGCGTGCGGCACCGCAGGGTGCGGACAATTTTTTTCTAAATCGAACCATGAAGCACACGGAAGCCGCGGTGGTCATACCGCTGTACAAACCGGAACTCACCTCATGCGAGCGCGCTTCGATCCGGCAGACCGTCCGGATACTGGGGGGGGGAATTTTCTGATCGAACTACTGGTTCCCGAAGGAATGGACCGCACGGAAATCGAGCGGGAGTTCCCTTCGCTGCCCGTGCGGAGCGTGTCGGACGAATGGCTGGGGCGCAAAAACGGCATCGCCGGATACAACCGCATGATGCTCTCGGCGGAATTTTACGAAACGTACCGTGCGTACGAATACATTCTGATCTGTCACGCCGACGCCTGGGTGTTCCGGAACGACCTGTCGGCATGGTGCCGCCGCGGTTTCGACTGCGTGGCCGCCCCCTGGGTTCGACGCGGCATCTACGACCTGCCCCTGCTGAAACAATACCTGCGCTACCGGCTGCGGCGCAGCATGGAAAGCGGGCGGCTCATCCGCCAGTCCCTCTACGGCAAGGTCGGAAACGGGGGCTTTTCACTCCGCCGCGTCGAGCGCTTCCGCGAGGCCTGCGAAAAATACCGGACGGAAATCGAACGCTTCTGCGCCGACGACACCCATCTGGGAAACGAAGACGTCTTCTGGGCGGTCGTTCCCGAAGACTTCCGCTACCCCACGGAGCGGGAGGCGCTCCGGTTCGCTTTCGACACCAATCCCCGCTACTGCTACCGTTTGTGCGGCGGAGCGCTCCCGATGGGGTGCCACGCCTGGTCGAAACCCCGCATGTGGCGTTTCTGGCGCCGCATCATTCCGGTCGGACGCAAAGCGTAGGCCGCACGGAACGGGCGGAATGCCACGCGCCGGCCCCCGCAACGACTGAGGCGGCCAGGGAAACATCGCCCCCGCGAAAGGACGCACCGTGCGGAGCGGGAAGGAAGCGCCGCGGCCGCAGCGTGCGCGCTCCGGCAGGCAGGCGGGGGCGCCCGGGCGGAGGCATCCGCCTGCCGCGAAAATTTCCGCGCCGAAACCCGCGTCCGAACGTGCTGTTTTCCGAGAGAAAAAACGTACCTTTGCACCCGCTATGATCAGAGGAGCTTTATTCGACATGGACGGCGTGCTGGTGGACAATACCCCCGTGCACGTCGAGGCGTTCGCCCGGTTCTGCGAACGGTACGGCGTGACCGACTGGCGCGGGAAACTCGCCGCCTCCTACGGCATGGGCAACGACGACATCCTGCGCCGGCTGCTGCCCCCGGAGCTCATCCGCGAGCGCGGCATCGAGTCGCTCGCCGCCGAGAAGGAGCGCATCTACCGCGAAATCTACGCACCGTCCATACGGCCCGTGGCGGGGCTGCGCGAACTGCTGAAACGCTTGTGCGCGGCGGGCACGGCCATCGCCGTGGGTTCGTCGGGGCCGATCGAAAACGTGCGTTTCGTACTCGACCGCTGCGGCATCGCCAAGTACTTCGGCTTCATCGTGAGCGGCGACCGCGTGCGGCACTGCAAACCCGACCCCGAAATCTACCTCGCGGCCGCGGCCGGCCTGGGCCTCGCGCCCGCCGAGTGCGTGGTCTTCGAGGACGCGCCCGCAGGCATCGAATCGGCCCGCCGTGCCGGTGCGGGCCGCATCGTAGCACTGACCACCACCCTCCCGGCCAGAAAGGGCAAGGGCCGCCCCAAAAGGCAGGCCGCCACCGGCGCCGACCGCATCGTAGCCGACTTCACCCGAATCGAAAACCTCGACGAAATCCTCTCGTAACATGCTTCGCGGACTGGCATCCATCGCACTGCTGATCGTCTCGAACGTCTTCATGACGCTCGCCTGGTACGGACACATCGCCTTCCGGTCGAAAACCGAACGCCTCGGCATGGCCGCCATCGTGCTGGTGAGCTGGGGCGTGGCACTCTTCGAATACTGCTTTCAGGTCCCGGCCAACCGGCTCGGCAGCGCCGCGCTGGGCGGCCCGTTCTCGATCTGGGAGCTGAAAGTGATCCAGGAAGTCGTGTCGCTCGTCGTCTTCACCCTCTTCGCCGTGCTCTTCATGAAGTCCGACACGCTGCGCTGGAACCATGCGGCCGGCTTCCTCTGCCTCGTACTGGCCGTCTACTTCATCTTCCGCAAGTAAGCCGCGCGGAACGGCGGGACGGACGTTCCGCTCCTACCGGGTGCCCTGCCTGCCCCAACGTCTGCTCCTGCGCCACCCGGGGCTCCGGCTCCGCAAGTCCGGCATCATGTTTGAACCGTGCGTCGGAAACGCGAAAAACATGGAAAATACGACCTGCAACATGCCCGGCCTGGGCGAGAAAGCTCCCGAATTCGAAGCCGAAACCACACAGGGACACATCCGTTTCCCGCAGGATTTCAAAGGAAAATGGATCATTCTCTTCAGCCACCCCGGCGACTTCACACCCGTATGCACCTCCGAATTCATGCTCTTCGGCAAGATGCAGGAGGAGTTCGACGCCCTCGGCTGCCAGCTCCTCGGACTCTCCGTCGGCGCCCTGACCAGCCACATCGCCTGGCTGCGCTCGATCCGCGAAAAGATCGAATACAAGGGCATCCGCAACCTCGACATCCGCTTCCCGCTGATCGCCGACCTCACCATGGATGTGGCACGGCGTTACGGCATGATCCAGCCCGGTGCGAGCACCACGGCCGCCGTGCGCACCGTCTTCTTCATCGACCCGCACGGCATCGTGCGCACGTTCCTGTGCTACCCGGCGGTCCTGGGCCGCAATTTCGACGAGCTCAAACGCATTCTCGTGGGGCTTCAGACCATCGACGCCTACAACGTGGCGCTGCCCGCCGACTGGCATCCCGGCGACGACGTGATCGCCCCCTCGGGCTCCACGATGGAAGCGATCGACCGCCGCACCGGCACCCCCGACGAGGGCGCCCGCTGCTACGACTGGTACTTCTGCACCAAGCCCCTCTCCGAAGAGAAGGTGACCGCCGGCACGAAGCACTGAGGGACGACCGCATGACTTCTAACACAAAGAGCAGCCTTTCGCGGCTGCTCTTTTCATTAAAACCATTCGATCGTAGTTGCCCGAATTCTCATTTTTATTTACCTTTGTATCGAAGCCTCCTTTAACCAGAATATAAAAAATGAGAAAAACAATCCTCCTGATTCTCGAAATCTGTGCCACCCTACCCGTCATCGGACAAACTACGATTGATACACTCTATTACGATAAAAATTGGAAAAGAGAAGAAAACAAAATCTTCGCATCCTATTACCGCATCGTCTGCTCGTCTGATGAAAGCAGGCAATATCGCGACTATTATATAACAGGCGAACTGCAATCCGAAGGTCACTACATAACCATCGACCCGAACGACGATTCACGCTCCGTGTTCGACGGCAAATGGACAACCTATTACAAATCGGGACAGATAGCACTCCAAGGTACCCGGATTGATGGCAAGCGCGAAGGACCCTACACCGAATACGAGGAAAACGGGCTCGTTAGGCGACGCGCCTACTTCAGAAACGACCTGTTGCACGGCGTATGTTCCGATTTTACGGCAGACGGCAGACAATGCAAACAGATCGAATACGAACATGGAAAACCCCGATACGACTATTACGTCATCTCCAATCAGGCCGGTCATTGCAGCAAGGTGCGATTTTCCGACAGACGACCGATATACGAAAGTCCGTCGCTGTACGAAAAAAAAGACGCGCTACAAACACGGCGAAGCATGGCCGTATTACAATAAAAACGGAATTCTGGTCAATACGACGAACCGTGTAATCCGCGACTACGGAAAATATTTCCGAATAAACATTACCATTGCGAACCATTCGATGTTCCCTATCGAATTCAATCCCGAAAGAATCGCAGCTTCATCAACGGATAAGAAGGGAATCGGGCATGTGCTGAAAGTTTATGCCGCAGACGAATATTTGCGGAAAGTCAAACGCCGACAAAATTGGGCCATTGCCTTCACCGCATTTGCAGAAGGCATGTCTGCTGCAAATGCCGGCTACTCGACCTCCACGACCTATACCTCTTACAACGGATATACTTACGGCACTTTCGGTACTTCATCCTACTGCGGACATTCGAATACTACAAACTTAACTTACAACGGAGCTGCCGCATATCAAGCACAAATGATAGCGAACAACCGAATCGCAACCTATGAGCAATCGCTACTGACAGAAAGAGCGGCAAAAAACCAAGGATATCTGAGAAAGACAACGATTTATCCCGGGGAAGTCATTACCGGTTATATCAACATCGAATACCAGAAAGGAATTTCCATGACCGTGAATATCGACATCAACGGAGCAATCTACACGTTTCCTTGGGATACCGCCAACTAAGGTGAGAGAAATAATGTAGTATTTCTCTCTTCTCAACCATAATTTACTTTCACCTGAGAATACATCGTTTTAAACCCGCTCGCGGTCCTTGCGGTAAATCTGGTAGGAATTCACGAAGTTCTGCCAGACGATGTAGGCCGTGGGTGCGATCGAGGATACGGGATTGAGGAACGACTGGGCCATCCACACGGCGAGGACCGTATTTTTCTGGCCCAGCGACTGCCCTCCGGCCACCGGATCGCCGTAGCGGCGGCCCAGCATGCGGCCCGCCTTGAACTGCACCAGGCAGAGCACGAGCGCCACGGCGGCCAGGGCGATCTCGGTACGGAAATCGGCCCCCCGCAGGTCGAGGATGAACGACGTGGTGCGTCCGATGACCACGACCAGCGACACGAGCCACATCCAGAACGAAAGCTGGCTGTGCGCGCCGATCCACCCCGCGAAGCGGGGCACCAGGAAGCGGCACGCCTGCGCCGAGGCGAAAGGCATGATGAGCAGCGGCGCGATGCGGGCCAGGATCTGCGTCAGGGTGCAGACGCCGCTGCCGGCGAACGACAGCACGACGGGCGCAACGAGGGCGATGACCAGGTTGCAGACGAGGCTGTAGGTCGCCATCAGCGCGACGTCGGCCCCCAGCATGCCGCCGATGACCACCGCCGCCATGGCGATGGGGGCCAGCACGCAGATCATGCCCCCCTGCGCCACCACCGGATCGAACGGCCGGAGCAGCAGGTATACCCCCACGCTGGCCGCGACCTGGAAGAGCAGCATCCAGGCATGGAGCATGCTCGGCCGCATGTCGCGGGGGCTGACCCGGCAGAAGGTGAAAAAGAGCATCAGAAAGATCAGCGACGGCGTAATCATGTGGTGCGACCACGCCTCGACCGCCGTCACGGGGCGGCACAGCAACGCCCCGACCACCATGCCGAACGGCATGGCGATCGTCTTCACGTTGCGGCGGAGTTTTTCGGGCAGCCGCATCGGATCAGGCGAGCAGCTCGCGCACTTTGGCCGAAATGTCCTTGCCGTCGGCCCGGCCGGCCAGGCGCTTCGACGCTACGCCCATCACCTTGCCCATCTCCTTCACGGACTGCGCGCCGGTCTCGGCGATGATGGCCTTCACGGCCTCCGTGAGTTCCCCGGCGGTGAGCTGCCGGGGCAGGAACTCCTGCATGACGGCCACCTGCGCCAGCTCCTCGGCAGCCAGGTCCCCGCGCCCCTGCCGGGTGTAGAGGGCCGCCGAGTCGCTGCCCTGCTTCGCGAGCTTCGAAATGATCTTCACCACCTCGGCGTCGGCCAGCTCGGCGATTCCGCCCGTGGCGGTCTTGGCCTCGATGAGGTACTTCTTGATGTTGCGCAGCGTCGTCAGACGCACGGTATCCTTGGCCTTCATGGCCTCCATGATACCCTTCGAAATGTTTTGTTCGAGTGACATATCTTCTTTCCTTTATGGTTCATTCGCATGTCCGACACGGGCCGAGAAACCCCAGCACGTCGCCCATGAGCGCCTCGCGCCGAACGGGGTCGGTCACCGTCTCGAACGGGAAGCCGAGCACCACCGTGCGTCCGGCGCCCGCCCCCTCCCAGGCCACGCCCGCGGCATCGGGACCGCCGTCGTAGCGCAGCACGGCGCAGGCCCCCGCGGCGGGCAGGAGCACATCGGACGCCTCCACGGCATACCCCTCGTCCGAACGCTCGGTGCGGAAGCGGTAGGCACCCCCGCGGAACGCCGCAGGCGACACCGCCGCGGTCACGCGCCCGCGTCCGGCCCTCCGGCGGTC
>OFFY01003268.1_pt1 | contig 10086 bp, 8 predicted proteins | sample 1521481 | NCBI WGS metagenome assembly OFFY01 (sample SAMEA3504117, study PRJEB24116) | mouse gut metagenome | biome: mouse gut; feature: mouse-associated habitat; material: faeces | place: Denmark | collected 2011
TTCTTCAGAAAGATTAAGCGACAACGAGGATATATTACCTATCACCATTTCAGAGCGATTGATTGAAAAAGAAAAATTGACATTAGGCACAAGAGTAGAGGTGATAGGGCAACTAAGAAGTTATAATAACTATGGCAGTAAAAAAAATAAACTGGTATTGACAATATTTGCAAGAGAAATTAGTTTACTAGAAGAAGAAACAGAACAAAATCCCAATCAAATATTTTTAAATGGTTTTATTTGTTTAGTTTGGTTTCTAGTCTTTGCCCACATTCTACACATTAATATACATTATAGAAAAACGCCTTTTGGCAGAGAAATCTCTGATATTTTGGTAGCAGTAAACAGAGCTTATAATAAATCCGACTATATTCCCTGTATTGCATGGGGAAGAAATGCAAGATATTTATCAAATTTGGCTGTTGGGGAAAATATTAAAATATGGGGACGTATGCAAAGTAGGAAATATCAGAAAAAAAACGGCGATATATTAGAAGAAAGAATTGCCTATGAAGTATCAATTTCTAAAATTGAAGTGGGAGCAAACAAAAGAGAAGAAGAAAAACAAGCTTTTTCTGTGGGAAATCATTCATTTTAGACTTCAAACATTGACATTTTAATAAAATTCTAGTATCATAACAAAAAGATTATGATATTAAACAATAGGGGGTTTTAAAATGAAAGCAAATATTAATATAGAATTTTGTGGAAAAAAAGTTGCAGTGAAAGATTTGGAAGATGAAGCAAAATTAGTTTGGAAAGAAGAAGGCAAGAAAATTAAAGATATGAGAGAACTGGATTTATATTATAAACCAGAAGAAGGTACTTGCTATTATGTTGTAAATGGCACAGAAACAGGTAGTTTCCATGTAGAAGGAAAATAATAAAAAGCAGTAATGATTCTGCTTTTGCATTTTATGTATATGGGAGCTGAAGAATATTGAGAAAAGGCAATGTATTTGTTTATTATGGAAAAGGAAAAGGCAAAACATCACTTGCCATTGGACGAGGTATTCATGAATTAAGCCATGGTCATTCTGTGATAATGGTGCGATTTATGGGTTGTGATAATAAAACAGAGATAGAGCCACTAAAAAAACTTGAGCCAGATTTTAGAGTATTTTGTTTTGAAAAAACAAGAGATTTTGTGGACGAAACAGATGAATGTGTAAAAAAAGAAATTTCTAATGAAATTGGAGTTAGTTTTACATTTACAAAAAAAATACTGGAAACAGGAGAATGTGATATACTAATATTAAATAGTATACTAGATGCTGTGGAAGGAGGATATATTTCGGCAGAAGAACTCCAATGCGCATTATGCAAAAGAGCTTCTTATATGGATGTAATATTAACAGGAGAAAAAATAAGTAATGAAATATTGCAGTGTGCAAATTTTGTGTATGCTCTTTCTGCTGAAAAAGAAGAACAATAGTATATAAAATTGTAACCTTTCAGATAGCAATGTGCTGTTTGGAAGGTTTTTTGTTTTTGTATTAAAAATATTTTTCGTGCAATTTTATAAAAAATGGGTTATGATAAAAGTGCTGTTGATACTGTTTATGTTATTATTTATTATTATCAAACAGTATCCTATTATTTTTTAGGAGGAAATGTAATGAAAAATTGTATACCAGATGAAATATTGTTGCAGGTAGAAAAACCTGCAAGATATACAGGAAATGAAATCAATATGGTAATCAAAAATCCCCAAAAAGTAGATATTCGATTTGGATTTTGTTTTCCTGATGTTTATGAGGTTGGTATGTCTCATTTAGGTTTACAAATATTATATTATTTTTTGAATAGGAGAGAAGATACTTATTGTGAGAGAGTATTTGCGCCTTGGATAGATTTAGAGCAAAGTATTCCTCTTTTTTCTATTGAAACACAACAATATGTAAAAGACTTTGATTTTTTAGGATTTACATTACAATATGAAATGAGTTATACAAATGTGCTGAATATGTTGGATTTGGCTGGTATACCACTTTTTGCAAAAGATAGGACAGAAGAACATCCTATCATTATTTGTGGAGGAAGTTGTGCCTATAATCCTGAACCTTTGGCTGAATTTGTAGACTTTTTTTATTTAGGTGAGGGCGAAGTACTGTATGATGAAATATTAGACTTGTATAAACAAAATAAAAAGCAAGGCGGAACAAAAAGGCAATTTTTAGAAAAAATGTTGCAATTTGATAGTATTTATGTTCCTCAATATTATGATGTGACATATAAACAAAATGGAGAAATTGCCTCTTTTTTACCAAATCATAGCAATGCAAAAAGGATATTAAAAAAAGCAGTTGTGACAGATATGGATACTGTGTATTATCCTGAAAAGCAGTTAGTGCCTCTTATAGATGTGGTACATGATAGAGTAACATTGGAATTGTTTAGAGGCTGTATAAGGGGTTGTCGTTTTTGTCAAGCAGGTTTTGTATATCGTCCTGTAAGAGAAAAGAAAACACAAACATTATTAAAACAAGCAAAGGAATTGATAGATGCCTCTGGGCATGAAGAAATTTCTTTAATTTCATTAAGTACAAGTGATTTTACTTGTTTTTCAGATTTAGCGAATGGTCTTTTGGAACAGTTTTCAAAAGAAAAAGTAAGTATTTCTTTGCCTTCATTAAGAATTGATGCTTTTTCGTTGGATTTGATGGAAAAAATACAAGAAGTTAGAAAAAGTTCTTTGACATTTGCACCAGAAGCAGGTACACAAAGACTAAGAAATGTTATAAACAAAAATTTGACAGAGGAAGAAATATTGAAAGGTTGTGAATTGGCTTTTTCAGGAGGGTGGACAAGAGTAAAGCTGTATTTTATGATTGGTTTGCCTACGGAAACAGAGCAGGATTTAAAAGGAATTGCATCACTTTGTGAAAAGATAACAGAAAAGTATTACGAATTGCCTAAACAGCAACGTCCTAGACCTGTTCAGGTAACAGCAAGCAGTTCTTGTTTTGTTCCAAAACCTTTTACACCATTTCAATGGGACGCACAAAATACAGCTGAGGAATTTTTGCAAAAAGCAAAAACAGTGAAAAAAGAAATTACAAAAAAACAAATAAAATACAATTATCATGAGGCAAAATTAAGCTCATTAGAAGGTGTGATTGCAAGAGGCGACAGAAAAATTGCAAAAGTACTATATAGAGCATGGCAATTAGGTTGTAAATTTGATGGCTGGTCAGATTTATTCCAATATGATAAATGGATGCAAGCATTTGAGGATACAGGTATTGACCCCACTTTTTATGCTAACAGAGAAAGAAGTTATGATGAAATATTGCCTTGGGACCATATTTCCATAGGTGTTTCAAAACAATTTTTGATAAATGAAAGAGAAAAAGCATTAAAAGAACAAGTAACACCAAATTGTAGACAACAATGTTCACACTGTGGTGCAAAATGTTTTGGTGGAGGTGTTTGCTATGAATAAACAACAAATTGATTATACTCAAAAAGGTTTTACAAAACCCAAAGAGCATTATATATATAGAGTGAAATTTACAAAAGGAGAAGAAGTAAAGTTTATAGGGCATTTGGATATTATGAGATTGTTCCAAAGAGCAATTAAAAGGGCAAAATTGCCTGTGGCATATTCTCAAGGATTTAACCCCCATCAATTATTATCATTTGCCAGTCCTTTGACATTGGGTACAACAAGCGAGGGAGAATATGGTGATATTGAAATGGCTGAAAAAATAGAACCTTATATTGTTATGCAGGAATTAAATAAAACATTGCCTTGTGGTGTGAATATAGAAAAAAGTGTATTGATAACAGAAAAAACAGAAAGTGCTATGGCTGCTATTGAGGCAGCAAAATATATTGTTTTTGCAGATGAAAAATTAAATAAAATATTACTGCAAAATCAAATTGAACAATATTTATTACAGAAAGAAATATTAGTCATGAAAAAAACAAAAAGAAATGAAAAAATAACAGATATTAGAGAAGATATATTTGATATGAAAAATATTTCTGATGAATATGGAAATAAAATATATCTTTATTTAGCTGCAGGAAGTAAACGAAATTTGAAACCAGAAGTGGTTATGAAAAGTTTTTATGAATTTTTATCACTGCCTTTTGAAAAATACCATATGAAATATCATAGAGTGGATTTGATGAGAAATGATATCAATAAAGGATTTGTGGGACTTGGAGAAAATATAGGAATTTGCTAAGTAAAAATATAGTAAAACGAATTTTTTCATGAAAAGGTTAACAAAGAACTTTTATATTTGTGTTTAGAGTAGTTTCGCTATATACTGTGAGGTGAAAAAATGAATAGAATATTGATTGATTCTTCTGTACATCATGTGAATATAGGTATTGTAGAAAATGGAGAACTAGTAGAATACATTGTAGAAAATAAACAAAATAAAAGTATTGTAGGAAATATTTATGTGGGAAGGGTAGAGGCTGTATTAGCAGGTATGCAGTCAGCATTTGTAAATATTGGACAGCAAAAAAATGCTTATTATTATTATGGAAACAAAAGAGCAGAAACAAATAAACCTAATGAAAACAGTAAAAAGCCTAAAGTGGGAGATAGTGTTTTAGTACAGGTGCAAAAGGACGCTGTTGGAACAAAAGGCGCTGTTGTAACAGATGATATTTCGTTCGCAGGAAAATTTGTTGTACTTTTGCCAGATGGTGCAGGAGAAATTGGTATTTCAAAAAAAATAGAACAAAAACAACAAAAAAATCGTATTGAAAAATGTATACAGAACATATTACCAAAAGGTTACAGTATTATTGTTAGAACAAATGGAGAACAAAAAACAGAGTACGAATTTCAACAGGAGATAGATGTACTTTTTCAAAGAGCAGAAAAAATAAAACAACAATATGCCTATTTAAAACCGCCTGCACTGTTATATGAATATGGTAATGCTGTTTTGAAACAATTAAGAGACTGTTATACAAGTCATATTGATGAAATTGTAGTAAATGACAAATATATATTTGATGAGATTAGTAAAGAGTATCAAAATGTGATATTGTCACAAAAAAAAGATACTCTTTTTGCAGAATATTTTGTGGAAAGACAGGCTCAAAAAGCATTAGAAAAAAAAGTCTGGTTGAAAAGCGGTGGTTTTATCGTCATAGAGCAAACAGAAGCGTGTGTAGTAATTGATGTAAATACTGGAAAATATACAGGTAAAAAAAATTTAGAAAAAACAATATTGAAAACAAATTTAGAGGCTGCAGAAGAAATTGCAAAACAAATGAGATTAAGAAATTTATCTGGTATCATTATTATTGATTTTATTGATATGGCAGAAGAAGAATATAAACAGGAATTAACAAAAGCAATGAAGCAATATGTTAAAAAAGACCATATCAAAACGGCTGTAATTGGTATGACGGAATTAGGACTAATGCAGTTGACAAGAAAAAAAACAAGACCCTCTTTACAGCAAATGATGACAACAGTATGTAAATGTTGTGATGGTACAGGCAGACTACCTTCTTTAAATTGGTCAGTTGCACAGATGAGAAGAAAAGTAACATCTATATTTGAAAATACTATATATCAAAATATTGTGATAAAAGGCAATGAAAAATTATTAAACGCTTTTTGCGGAGAAAACAGAATATTTCAAAAAGAACTGGAAAGACAATTCGATAAAAAAATAATATGTGTATCAAATGAAAATATGGCATTTGGTACATTTGATATATCATGGAAATAAAGCATATGATATGTATGATTGCTAATTCTGTCTTGACATAACTAATGAAACGTTTTAAAATAAAAAAGGTGTAGTTTACACAAAAACAAGGCTCTTTAGAAAAATACTTACATTTTTTTGATAAAACATATTACACACATTTATGATTTTTGTCATAAAAATAGAAAATAGTGACGACATATAGAGCTTGTTGAAAAATTGACCTGTTTGGTGATATTAGCCAACAATATTATCATGATTAGTGATAAAAGGTTCAAGAGATAGAAATAAAAAATAAAAATAGGGGAGGTGTTTTTCATCGACTGGTTAGCAATGATAATAGGTATTGCTTTAGGAATACTGCTTGGAGCTGCAATAGGCTTTCATTATAGAAAACGTATCGCAGAGGCAAAAATTGGTGTGGCAGAAGAACGTGCGGATAAAATAGTAGACGAAGCCACAAAAAATGCAGAAGCGAAAAAGAAAGAAATATTATTGGAAGCAAAAGAAGAAAGTATTCGTATTAAAAATGATGTAGAAAAAGAAGCACGTGACAGAAGAAATGAATTGCAAAGAAGTGAAAGACGTTTACTTCAAAAAGAAGATGCTTTGGATAGAAAAGTAGAATCTTATGAAAAAAAAGAAGAACAAATGTCTAAAAAAATGGAAGAATTAGAAAAGCAAAAAGAAGAAGTAAAAGAGTTACAGCAAAAAGAATTGCAGGAGTTAGAAAGAATTTCAGGCTTAACTTCAGAAGATGCTAAACATTATATTTTAGCAACAGTGGAAAATGAGGTCAAACATGAAGCTACCATAATGATTAAAGAAATGGAAAATAAAGCAAAATTGGAAGCAGACAGACGTTCTCGTGAAATTGTAGCAAATGCAATACAAAAATGTGCGGTAGACCATGTGGCAGAAACAACAGTTTCTGTTGTGCAACTGCCTAATGATGAAATGAAAGGCAGAATTATAGGTCGTGAGGGTAGAAATATTAGAGCATTGGAAACATTAACAGGTATAGACTTAATTATTGATGATACTCCAGAGGCTGTTATATTATCTGGTTTTGACCCAATACGCAGAGAAATTGCAAGAATTGCTCTTGAAAAATTGATTGTAGATGGACGTGTACATCCATCACGTATTGAAGAAATGGTTGAGAAAGCGAAAAAAGAAGTAGAAGTAATTGTGAGAGATGAAGGAGAGGCTGCAACATTTGAAACAGGAGTCAATGGACTTCACCCAGAATTGATTAGACTTTTGGGCAAGCTGAAATATCGTACAAGCTATGGACAAAATGTATTAAAACATTCTGTGGAAGTGGCACACTTAACAGGATTAATGGCAGCAGAGCTGGGCGTTGATGTAAATATAGCAAAGCGTGCTGGATTACTTCATGATATTGGAAAAAGTGTTGACCATGAAATGGAAGGCTCACATGTAAGTATTGGTGTAGGTCTTTGCAAAAAATATAAAGAATCTGCTACTGTTATCAATGCTGTAGAGGCACATCATGGCGATGTAGAGCCAGAAAGCATTATTGCTGTGCTGGTACAGGCAGCAGATGCTATTTCAGCGGCAAGACCTGGAGCAAGAAGAGAAACTTTGGAATCTTATATCAAACGACTTCAAAAATTGGAAGAAATTGCAGATAACTTTAAAGGTGTTGAAAAATCTTTTGCGATACAGGCAGGACGAGAATTGCGTATTGTGATATTGCCTGAAGATGTTAATGATGATGATATGACATTATTAGCGAGAGATATTGCGAAAAAAATTGAGGAAGAACTCGAATATCCAGGACAAATTAAAGTAAATCTGATTAGAGAAACAAGAGCAGTAGAATATGCAAAATAATAAAAGAGCCGACGGAAGTCGGCTTTTGAGCTATTAGAAATAATAAAATAAGGAGAGTGCATATATGGAATTATCAAAAAGAGCATTAGAAATTAAACCATCTTCTACATTGGAGATTTCTGCAAAGGCAGCACAAATGAAAACAGAAGGTATTGATGTTGTAACATTTGGTGTAGGAGAACCCGATTTTGATACACCAAAACATATTTGTGATGCTGCAATAGAAGCAATTAAAAATGGTGAAACAAGATATACTCCTGCATCAGGTACATTGGAATTAAAACAAGCTGTATGTAAAAAATTGAAAAATGATAATGATATAGATTATAAACCAGAACAGATTATTATAAGTAATGGAGCAAAACATTCTCTTATGAATGTTTTTATGGCAATATTAAATGAAGGTGATGAGGTAATGATACCTGCACCTTATTGGTTGAGTTATTCCGAAATGGTAAAAATTGCGGGAGGTGTTCCTGTGATTGTATATACTCAAAAAGAAAATAATTTTATGATGACAAAACAACAAATGATAGATGCTTATACCCCAAAAACAAAAGCACTTGTATTAACAAGTCCATCTAATCCAACAGGTATGGTTTCCACAATGGAGGATTTAAAAACGATAGCGGAGTTTGCTGTTGAAAAAGATATATTTGTAATATCAGATGAAATTTATGAAAAATTGATATATGAACAAAATAAAAAACATATTAGTATCGCTTCTCTAGGAAAAGAAATTTATGATAGAACTATTGTAATAAATGGTGTATCAAAAAGTTATGCCATGACAGGCTGGAGAATTGGGTTTACAGCTGCACCTGTTGCCATAGCAAAGCTTATAAGCGCATTACAGTCCCATATGACATCAAATCCTAATTCTATTGCACAAAAGGCTACTGTGGTGGCATTAAACGGCTCTCAGCAATGTGTAGAAGATATGCGTCAAGAATTTAAAAAGAGAAGAGATTATATTTTTGAAAGAGAGGAACAGATACCATATATACACGCTTTAAAACCAGAAGGCGCATTTTATTTATTTGTAGATGTATCTGATACATATGGCAAAAAGGTAGAAGGAAAACAAATACAAAGTGCAGCAGATTTTGCAAAGTTGTTACTTGAAAAAGAATATGTTGCTGTTGTGCCTTGTGCAGATTTTGGTATGACAGACTATATAAGATTGTCTTATGCGGCATCTATGGAATTGATTAAAAAAGGTATGGACAGAATAGAGAATTTTGTAAAACAACTGCAATAATATACTATTTTGGCAGGAGGAGTAGGATTATGAGTTATGAAGTAGCTAAAAGTGAATTGTGTTATAAAGGGGCGTTTTTATCTGTTAGAAAAGATGAAATTGTTATGCCAGATGGCAATACAGCTTTTCGTGAAGTGGTGGAAAGAGGGGCAGCAACAGCAATATTACCTATTGACAGTATGGGTAATGTGATATTAGTGCGTCAGTATAGACACCCTTTTTGTGATATGATATTAGAAGTACCTGCGGGCATTATGGAAAAAGGAGAGCAACCAGCAGAATGTGCTAAAAGAGAATTAGAAGAAGAAACAGGATATAAAGCAAAAGAATTACAGTTTGTTTGTGAAATGTATCCTACACCAGGCTTTTGTATGGAAAAGTTATATTTATATATTGCGGACAATTTGGAAAAGGGAGAACAACATTTTGATGATGATGAGTTTATAGAAGTAGAAAAATATACATTAGAGCAGGCACTGGATATGGTACGTACAGGCAAAATAAAAGATGGTAAAACCATATTACTTCTTTTTGCTTATCAAAAAGCACATAATTAAATACTATTGCGCATATGATTTTAATAATACAATTTATCAGAATGAATATTGTTTACAATATTGTATTGATAATAAACAAAAGAAATCCAATTAATCTGATATAAGGAGGAATCTATGTGCAAAGAAAAATAAACAAACAAGAAAAAAGGCAAATGATGGTACTCATGATTTGCCTTTTCTTTTTATTTTCGGTTGCTGCAGGGGCAATATTAGCAAATGGTATTTCAATAGAAGAAGTACATACTATGCAGGGCGATATTGAAAATTTGTTTCAAAAACAAACAGAAAAAAATTTTTTGTCTGTGTTTTTAAAGTATTTAAAATATGATGTACTAATATGGGTAGGAGGCTGTTTTTGTTATGGTGCAGTACTTTCTGCTGGAACACTTGCATTTAGAGGGGTATCTTTGGGATATACTGCTGCTGTTGTATTTCGGGCATATGGCGCAAAAGGAATATTTGTTGTAATATGTTCTATGTTACCTCAAAATATAATATTATTGCCTATTTATTTCTTAATGACATGGTTTGCTTATTGCTTTTTGATGGAACAAAAAAAAGGACAAATAGGAAAAGGTGCATTGAAAAGAGAACAAACAAGAATTTGGACAGAGTATACTATATTGCTTTGGGGTTCTGTTGTAGCAATCGCCATAGCATCATTGATAGAAATTCATTTATCACAAGCATTGCTTCATATGATAAGTGCATTAATATA
>OFFY01003269.1_pt1 | contig 10084 bp, 7 predicted proteins | sample 1521481 | NCBI WGS metagenome assembly OFFY01 (sample SAMEA3504117, study PRJEB24116) | mouse gut metagenome | biome: mouse gut; feature: mouse-associated habitat; material: faeces | place: Denmark | collected 2011
GGACAGCGCTCTGATGATAAAATAATTTATGAGTGCGGCTAAAATTAATGCCAGAAGCGCGTTACTGATGTACTTCATGGGCTGGGCGATTTTTCTTCCGGCCAGAAGGCTGCTAATCTGTTCAAAGGCTTTGGAGGCGCAGAGAAAATAGTCTCCCTCCGAAGCATAGCGGTAAACGTTGTCGGTGATGGTGTCGGCGTAGGAACCGGTAATGGTTCTGTAAACGGCGCCGTCGCTGAAAATATAAATTTCTCTGTTGTCCATATCTATGAGGAAAAGAGTCCCGCTCTGCTGTCCGAATAATTCATGGTAATAGTTCTCCGCAAAACGGGAGGCGCTCATATAATTATAGGAAACGGATTTAAAGGCAGCGTTTCCGTAGGCGGTAATAGTCTGCATTTCTAGGGAGAGCTGTGTAAGTTCTTCCTCGCTGAGGAGACCGGCGTCGTCTTCCAGAACTACCTGAAAGCCGGTGTCGGGATTTTGCATACGGCAGGAGGAGGAAGCATCGGGCGCACTTACGGCATATTCCGCCTTTACTGTGATTGTCATAAGGGAACATAGAAAGAGGAAAGAAGCTGTCAGCAAGACGAGTTTTCCGCATTTATTCTTAAGCATTGTCGTCACCTCCGCGCCTGTCAAACTGAGGGAGTTTTCGTGTGGCAAGTATGTTATATTTTCTAATAAGGTCTGTAACGGTAAATAAAATACCGATAAAAGCGGCAATTGTCCCCGCGTAATACCAGAGGTCGGATACCGGATTAAATATCAGGATAAGGAGCGTTGCTGCCATGGCGGCCAGAGAGCCGGTAAAGCCGTATACCCGAAGGCGGCCGTCTGTCAGGCAGAAGGGCAAAAGCTCTTTTAAAGGGACGGAGCCGGAGGCTTCTTTACGGATTTTATGCAAAGAAGTACCGTCCGTCTGACGGGCAAGGTATCCCCTGTCGTCATTGCGCTTATCCCTGTGATAAATTTTCAGGATTTCCATTATGTAAATAAAGAAAGCAGCCGCGGCCAGAAAAATGGCGCAGCTTAAAACTATTTTCGGCCTGATAGTAAAAAACAGGTTCAGAAAGACAAATATGGGCAGGGCAAGCAGGATGGAACAAAGGGTATATTTTTTGAGGTCCACGGGGATATCGGCGGCAACCTTTCCGGTCTGTCCGTTTACTGTGGCATAGGCAACGCGGCCGTCTTTTTGGTAGGACATGAACCATACCGGATACATGACGCGCTTTGGAGGCTCGCACCAGGTATGGAGGGTATTGGTCATCTCAAAATTATTCTTGCTGCCGGAAATGCTGATGCCGGAAAAAGCCGGAGATTTTTTAATATTCTGGCAGCTGGTGGAATTGGCAAGGGCTACGGCGTCATTTTTATACAAATCAGCGGACACGTCGGCAGTATCCGCATAAAAACCGCTTAAGAAGGAGGGTGTAAATTCCTTCAGCTCCCCGGTATGAAAAGGCGCAATCTGCTCGCTGATATTGTCGGAAAAGGAGGAAGATGCGTCGTAGGAGAGATGGTTATAGGCGGCGTCGATATCGCCGGTCAGGTTATAATAATCCGTGTAGCGGTAATTGCCTTTGGTGTAGGATTTCTGCCCTTTGACAGAAACGGGCCCCTGCTGGGTGACAGTATAGCTCCAATAAGGCATATAGATTCCGCGGAAGCTGTTAATGCATTTTTCGTCTTTCAGCTCGTCAGGCGCAAAGGGAGCGCGTTTTATCCGGTTCAAATAAGCCTGTTTACATGCGTTTTTATTTTGTTTAAAAGGAATGATGTGAGCCGGGCGCATCTGTCGGCTGACGCGGCTTGAAAGAATTGTGGATGCGCCGCAAAAGCTGCAGAATTCGGCGGCGGAGTTGTCAGTGCTCAATATTTCGCCGCCGCATTGCGGGCAGGTAAATACTGTGGCGTCAAACATCTCGCTTTCTACAGCGTCATTTTCTTTTTTCACCTGATACGGGTCATAGACAGTAAGGCAGTAATCGCATTTAAGCTGTTGGGAATCAATATCAAATTTCAGATTACCGCCGCAATTTTGACATTCGTACAAAGTAATCCCCCCTGATTTTCCTGTGATTTACAGCAGCCTTACCATGCTGTCCGCAGGCTGCCGTACCGGTAACTTTGCATGGCTTTTCTGTTACCTATTATATGTTGGGAAGGATTATGCCGTCAACAGGTTTTCAGGCAGCGCCCCTGAAAGCTTTCCCTCTCACGCATCAGATGGTGAAGGGTGTTGAGCACTTTTTTCTTGTCACCGCTCCAATCCGGGGCAATCAGGATTTTTTTGGGTCCGTCTCCGGTGACCCGGTGGACGACGACGTCGGGAGAAAGATGTTCCAGGCAGGAAATCAGGATATCCAGATATCCTTCCAGCGTCAGGACGGAAAATTCCCCGTTTCTGTAGGCGGCGGCAAGGTCTGTGCCCTCCAGGACGTGGAGAAGCTGGAGCTTGACGCCGAAAGGTTTTACGGCGTTTAAATAGCTTATGGTTTCCAGCATTTGGGAGGGGCTCTCGCCCGGAAGCCCCAGAATTATGTGGACAATCACGGGAATGTTGATGGCCTGCAGATTTTTTACCGCCTCGTCGAAGCAGGAAAGGGGATATCCCCTTCGGATATAAGCTGCCGTTTTGTCGTGGATGGTTTGAAGCCCCAGTTCCACCCAGATAAATTTGTCCGGGTATCTGTTTTTCAGGCCGGCAAGCAGCTCAAGCACCTGCGGGGGCAGACAGTCCGGGCGGGTGGCAATGGAAATACCCAGGACAAAAGGCGCATCTAACGCCTCGGAAAAAATCTGCTCCAGATGGGGGAGGGGAGCGTAGGTATTGGTGTAGGCCTGAAAGTATGCAATGATACAGGGCTGAACGGGCAAGGAACCGGGGACAGATAGCGCTGGTTCAGCCGTGGAGGGTAACTCTGGTTCAGGCGTATCGGATAACCCAGGCTTTGCCGTGGCGGTTCCGGCAGGCGGAAGCTTTTTTGCAATCAGGGCAAATCCCGCCTGCAGCTGGGCGGCAATATCTCCCTTTCCGGCGGTTTCCATGGCAAATTCGCCGCTCCCCCCCTGGCTGCAGAAGATACAGCCCCGGCTGCCCAGGGTCCCGTCCCGGTTGGGACAGGTCATGCGGGCGTTTAAGGCTATCTTAAAGCATTTGCGCTGAAAGGTGTTTTTGCAGTAGGCGTCAAGGGAATAATAGGGCTTTCCCAGCCATTTTTCCGGCAGCTTTCGGGCTTTTTCCGGCTTTTGAGGCTTGCGGGAGCTGCTGGTGGATGAATTTCCGGTCATAAAAATTCCTCTCCTGTGTCTGAAGCTGGCGTTGTGTACAGAATTGTTTTTGCTTTGGTGCAGGCAAGCAGGTCTTTTTCCGTCTGCCTGAAAAGGGGATGGAGCTTTTCGGGCGCGTCGATGACAAGGCAGTCCGTCTCGTCGCGCATAGACAGATTATTTTCTGATTTCCACCTGCGGATTTTGGACAGGATTCGGATTACGTCCTCGCCAAATTCCAGCAAAAGCCCGTCCTCCTCCTGCAGGCGCGGGGAAGTGTCCGGCGCCCCTTCCCAGAGCAGCAGGTGGAGAGAGATTCCCTTTTCATACTGTCTGAAAAATTCCTGATAAATATATTCTGTGATATGGGGAACATAAATTGCATACAGCTTCAGGATATTAAGCAGGGTAAAGTAAAGGGCATACTGGCCGCTTCGGCGCTCCCTCTCACCATGAATATCGGGACGGTAAAGGCGTTCCTTAACGATTTCAATGTAATTATCACAAAAGTCCTTCCAGAAAAAATCGTCAATTTCGCTTTTTGCGGAGCCGATTTCATATTCGTTTAAGAGCTTTCGGGCCTTGCGGATTACCTGCCGGGTACGCGCCATTATCCACGCGTCAACAGGTAAAAGCTCCGGCGCGTCTGCGGGAGTAAAGTCCTTTAAATGGGACAGGGAGAACTTGCAGGCATTCCACAGCTTTGTGAGAAAACGCCTGGCGGCGGCAAGGTCGTCCGGGGCAAAAAAGGTGTCGGTGCCAAGTCTGGCGCCGGCTGCCCAGTACCTGACAGCGTCGGCGGAATAAGTTTCAATCAGGCCGGTTGGCGTAAGGGAGCTGTTGTTTTTGGATTTGCTGATTTTTTCTCCTTTTCTGGCGAGGACAAAACCGCTAATCATAATATCTTTCCATGGAAGTTTTCCGGTGTGATACAGGCTTCTTACTATGGTATAAAAGGTCCAGGTGCGGATGATTTCGGAGGCCTGGCAGCGCACGCTCATGGGCACAAGAGGAATACCGAATCTCTCGTTAATCTGGGGCGTCACCGATGAGGTTGCCCAGGTGTCAAAGACGGCGCTTTCCGGGACAAAATCCCGGCAGCCGCATTCACAGCTTCCCGTAAAAGGCGTTTCAAGGGGATTTACCGGAAGCTGCTCCGGTTCGGCAAAGACGGCTTTGCCGCAGGCCTTACAGTACCAGACAGGGAAAGGAACGCCAAAGTAACGCTGGCGGGAAATGCACCAGTCCCATTTCAAATTGGATACCCACGAAAGATAACGGCTTTTCATGTGGGCGGGGTACCAGTTAATCTCGTCGGCGGCTTTGAGGAAACGTTCCTTTTCCGATAAAATATCAATGTACCACTGGCGGGAGGGAATAATCTCCGTCTCCGTGCCGCAGCGTTCGTGGACGGCGATGGTATGAGTGATTTTTTCCGATTTTAAAAGCAGCCCCTTTTCGGAAAGGAGTTCGACAATCCTGGCTCTTGCGCAAGGGACGGTCATGCCGCCGAGAAAGGGAACGTCCTTATCCAGTGTGCCGTCCTGCAAAATGACTTTGCGGTAAGGCAGGCGATATTTTTCCGCCCATTCGGCGTCGGTGCTGTCGCCAAAGGTGGCGCACATTACGGCTCCCGTGCCCTTATCCATGCCGACCTTTTCATCCGCCATGACGGGAATTTCATAATCGTAAAGAGGCACAAGGACAGTCCTGCCGATATATTTCCGGTATCGTTCATCCGCCGGATTGACAAAAAGGCAGACACAGCCGTAGAGCAGCTCGGGGCGTGTGGTGGCAACCTCAATGGTTTCCCCTCCGGCCCTGAATGGAATGTAGTGAAAAGAGGATTCCACATCCCGGGTGTCAAGCTCCGCCTGGGCGATGGAGGTCTTGCAGCTTTTGCACCAGAGAACGGGGGAGAGCTTATCGTATGCCTTTCCCTGCTTTACAAGATTTAAAAACAGCGCCTGTGAAAGCTTCGATACCTCGGGGCTTATGGTGGTATATTGCAGCGACCAGTCAACGGAAAAGCCCAGGGACTTCCACATATCCTTAAATTCCTCCTCGTATTTCCGGGTGACGGACATACACTTTTCCGTGAAGGAGCTGCGGGGCATGGAACCGGCCTGAAGGTGTTCCTCCTTTTCCACAAGACGCTCGGTGGGAAGCCCGTTGTCGTCAAATCCAAAGGGATAAAATACATTATAGCCCTGCATTCTGCGGAACCTTGCGTTCATTTCCGCCTGCGCATAGGAAAAAACGTGTCCGATGTGCAGACTGCCGCTGACCGTGGGAGGCGGTGTGTCGATGGAGTAGACGGGCCCCTTTTTTCCGGAATCAAATTTGTAAATCTGATTCTTCTCCCAGAATTCCTGCATTTGTTTTTCGATAGTTTCAAAGTGATAGTGCTTTTCCATGATTACCTCCATTCTTTCCATGCAATGTTCTGCATCTGCCGTCACAACAAAATTCTGTATTTGCCGCCACTACAAAAAAGCCCCGGAGCAACGTCAAATTACTCCGGGGCGAACAAAGTCCGTGGTACCACCCAAATTCGGAAAGCATAAGCCTTCCGCGCTCAATCAATACGGGACTGCAGGCGCAATACTGCCGCACATCCGATATTGCTTCCCTGTTACGGGGGAAATCCGGTGAAGGCTACTTGGAAATTTATAAGATTTCCTTTCGCTACAATAAGCTGACTCACAAAGTGCGCAGCGTTTGTTCACAGCTCAGAGGCCACTTCCATACTTTCTTCAGAAAAGCTTACACCAACCGCTTTCTCTCTGTGCATCGGAAAAGATATGTACTCCTCCTCGTCAAAGCCTTTGTCCTTTTTAATTTTCGATAAGTCTACTATAACTTTTCTGAAATGTCAACAACAAATTTTACAGACAATATTTGGGAAAAATCGTATTTTGGTTGAAAATTCTATGCATTTTTAATGGGATTTGTTATACTGAATCAAAGAAATTGTGCAATGGCATTGGGGGATGCCGGGAAAGGAGAAAATTATGTCCCAATTTGTAAAACTGAATCCTGAGCAGTTAAAAGAGCTCCGGGAAGTAAATCCGATGATGATGTCTTATAATGTGGAATTTGCCGAGGTAACGGGAGGCACATTCTGGAAGGCTTACACGCCCGGGCAGATTGCCGGAACAGAGGAATTTCACGTGACGCCCACTTCCGAAGGAATTGCGGCAATGTACAAGGATTTAATGCAGGTTTATGCACCTATTGATTTGTATAGCGAGAAGCTTCGCTCTCTGGCGAAGGAATTCGGTCCGGTCTGGGTGCGCGTTTCAGGAACATGGGCGACGAAAACCTACTATGATTTTGACGGCACTACCGGCGGCAAGGCGCCGGAAGGCTATTTGAATGTACTGACAAAAGAACAGTGGATTGGCGTTCTGGACTTTGTGAAAGCAATCGGCGCAAAGCTGATTGTTTCCGTGGCAAACTGTCCCGGACTGCACAGCGCGGAGGAACCCTGGCATCCGGCGGAGGCCGAAAAACTCTTTTCTTTAAGCAAAGAGTACGGAGTTCCTATCAATGCGGCGGAATTTGCCAATGAGCCTAACATGATGGAGGATACCGGATTCCCGAAAGGCTATACGCCCGAGCATTACCGCAGAGACCAGGATTTGTTCTTTGGCTGGCTTCGCGAGAACTATCCCGACTGCCTCTGTGTGGGGCCGAGCACCACAGGAGGAGATAATGTTACCTTTGGAAAAGGGGGCGACGGAAAATCCGGCGGCGTGGAGCAGCTTGTAAACAGCTGTGGGTGTGCGGATTTGATGGAAGGCACGAAGGAGCCTCTCGATGTGTTCAGTTATCACTATTACAACGGGATTTCGGAGCGTCTTGCATCCGTTATGCCGGCAGGACACTGGCAGGCGGAGGAGGCAAACAGCGAGCCTTATCTGGCTACGGCTCTTAACTTTGCCCGCACCTATGCGCCCATGCGGGATAAATACTGCCCCGGCGGAGAAATGTGGGTGACGGAGTCCGGCGATGCCGGCGGAGACACCTGGGCCTCCACTTATCTGGACGTACTGCGCACATTAAACGAGCTTGGCGGTTTTGCATCCATCACCAACGGAGTGATTTTCCATAACACCCTGGCCTCCTCCGATTACGGTTTCCTTGCAAGGGAAGTGTTTGACCCCCGCCCTAATTACTTTGCGGTTCTTTTGTGGAACAGGCTGATGGGGAGCACGGTTTACGATTCCGGGGAAGCAATCCGCGAAGGCGCCCATGTCTTTGCCCATTCGCGCAAGGACGGAAAAGACGGCGTTGTTTACCTGATAATCAACAATTCCCTGACGGAGGCTACAACCGTCGAGCTTCCGAAGGAAGCGCAGCGTTATACGCTGGCAGGCGAAAACGGGAAGGTGCGTTCAACAGTGATGACACTGAACGACAAGCCGCTTGTTCTGGGCGAAGGCAATGCGCTGCCGGAAATGAAGCCGGTTATCCAGGAAGCCGGATGCGTGGAGCTTGCGCCGGGAACCTGTACATTCCTTGTTATGTAACTTTCGGAAAAAATCTGTTTCCGCGGGCAGAGAGTCAGATGATTGTCTGCGGCGTGTTTGTTGACTTTAAAAAGAGAAGCAGGAGAGTGGGGCTGCCGCGGGACGGCAGCCCTTTTTAACATAAGGCCGGCTCGCAAAGCGTGCTGACCATTGTTCGTAGAATGGGGCCAGAGTCAGATGCATTTTGTAGACGCAAAAGGGATTTTATCGGCAAAAAACGGCATGAATCTGTACCGGGGGTGCACCCACGGCTGTATTTACTGCGACAGCCGCAGCAGATGCTACCAGATAAACCATGATTTTGAGGATATAGAAGTAAAGCGGAACGCCCCGGAGCTTTTGGAGGCGGCGCTCCGCTCCAAAAGGAAAAAGTGTATGATAGGCACAGGAGCCATGTGCGATTCTTATATGCACTGTGAGGAGAGGCTGATGCTTACGAGGAGATGTCTTGAGCTGATAGACCGTTATGAGTTCGGGCTTGCCATACAGACCAAGTCCGACAGGATTCTGCGGGATTTGGATTTGCTAAGGAGCATTAACCGCAAGGCAAAGTGCGTGGTGCAGATGACGCTTACCACTTATGACGAGGACTTGTGCAAAATCCTGGAGCCGAAGGTCTGTACGACAAGGAGGCGATTTGAGGTCTTGAAAATTCTGCAGGAAAACGGCATTCCCACAGTGGTGTGGTTTTCTCCTCTGCTGCCTTTTATCAATGATACGCGGGAAAACATGGAGGGAATTCTGGACTACTGTATAGAGGCGGGGGTGTACGGCGTGATTTGCTTCGGCATCGGCGTGACGCTTCGGGAGGGCGACAGAGAATATTTTTACCGGAAGCTGGACGAGCATTTTCCCGGAATGCGGGAGAGATACCACAGAAAATACGGCTATGCCTACGAGGTGGTCAGCGACAACAACAGAGAGCTTATGGGCAGGTTTCATGAAATATGCAGGAAAAACAACATGGTAAGCGATATGGATAAAATATTTGCTTATCTTCGTGAGTTCCCGGAGGATAAGGGGTATGAGCAAATGAGCCTGTTTTAAGGAGAAACGTACCTCATGTGGCATATGGCCAAACTTTCCTTTCATAAACTGTAGCAATAACAATAACGGGTGCTTTTTATGAAAGGGTACATAGAAAAAATCAGACGGAAGATAAGGCTTTTCCCTCCGAGAAAAGAGGGGCAGAGCGGAGAGGAATATGCCAGGCAGAGGGCGCTTCTGGGATTAAAATACGGCGTGTTTGCATTGACGGCTTTTGCCATACTCCGGGGAATGCTTGTGGTGGCGGGAGAAAACGTGACAGTGAGCAACAGCGTAGACGGCCGGGAACTGCCGATTTACTGCGTGGATACGCCGGAGAAAAAGATTGCGCTCAGCTTTGACGCAGCCTGGGGGAATGAGGATACGGCTAAAATTCTGGAAATTTTAAAAAAACATGACATACATGTCACATTTTTTATGACAGGGGGATGGGTGGAGAGCTATCCTGACGATGTGAAGGCGATTCTGGCAGCAGGTCACGACTTGGGAAACCACAGTGAAAACCACAAGAACATGAGTCAGCTGTCCGATGAGGAAAAAAAGGAAGAGCTGATGAAGGTACATACCAAGGTGCAGGAACTGACCGGCTATGAAATGTTCCTGTTCAGGCCGCCCTATGGGGATTATGATAATGCGGTGGTGAATGTGGCAAAGGACTGTGGATATTTTACCATTCAATGGGATGTTGACAGCTTGGACTGGAAAGATTACGGCGTGGATTCCATCATCAAGACAGTGACACAGCACAAGCATCTTGGAAACGGCTCCATCATCTTGTGCCATAATGGGGCGAAATATACAGCGCAGGCGTTGGACACACTGATTGCCACATTAAAAAATGAAGGATATACTTTCGTGCCGATTTCGGAATTGATTTATCGGGAGGGGTATCATATGAACCATGAGGGGCGGCAGGTAAAAAACTAACTATACTACAGGTCAATATCGCCGTAAAACAAGTCAAATTAACCTCTGGTATCATAGCTGTTTTCCGGTAAAATGGTATTGTAAACAAGAAACAAAGCAATATCAGAAAAGGAGATTACAGCTATGAGTATCGTAGTATTGAAAAATAATATCAAAAAATATTTCGAGGAGCATGCTGCAGAAATTATGTGCAGTCTGGCAGCATTATCTGACGACCGCAGCGCATTTGAAAGTTATCTTTTGCTGAGAAAGTAAGAGACACAGACGGCATGAAAACACAACTAAATAAGGAAAAGAAA
>OFFY01003271.1_pt1 | contig 10083 bp, 9 predicted proteins | sample 1521481 | NCBI WGS metagenome assembly OFFY01 (sample SAMEA3504117, study PRJEB24116) | mouse gut metagenome | biome: mouse gut; feature: mouse-associated habitat; material: faeces | place: Denmark | collected 2011
TGGCGCAAAAATTTCTCGCCGTTGGTCACATTTCCATTTTTCAAACGGCGCCTAAACCAGCTCATTGACGATTTCATTTATTTCTACAACCATGAGCGCATCCAGTTAAAAACTGGAGCGGCGCCGCTTGAACGGCGCCACTCCGCTTAAACTTCTTTTTCTTACCCAGGGCTCTTTTGGTGTTGTCCGCACAATATGGGGCGGGTCAAAAAGCCGGGCTTCTCTTTATGCCTCTGCTCGGGAGGGGGATAGCCGGGCCTGATCTCTGCGGACCAGGACGTTCCAGAAGGTCACCACCCCCATCCAGCCCAGGCCGGTGGCCAGGGCCACGGCCGGCAGGCCCATGGCCGGGGCCAGGAGGAAGGACAGCGCCGCCCGTAGGGAGATGTGGCCCGTGGCCCCGATGACCGGAATGTTGACCAGGCCCCGGCCCCGAAAGTAGCCGGCCTGACCGCTGCCCAGGAAGTTGAACAGGTAGAAGCAGGCCACCAGGCGGAGGTAGCCTGTAGCGGGGGCCAGGCCGGCCTCCCCGGTCGCGGGCAGCACCAGCCTGAGACAGGGCTCCGCCCCCAGGATCATCACCAGCGACATAAAGCCGCCAAAGCAGAACAGCAGCTGCTGGCCCCGACGGAAGCCCTCCCGCACTCGGTTGTCCTTCCTGGCCCCGGTATTCTGGCCGGTAAAGACGGCTACTGCCGCCGCGCCGCTGTCCCCGAAGGAGTTGGCGAAGCCCTCAATGCGGGTGGCGGCGGTGAAGGCCACGATGGCCTCCTCGCCCAGGGAGTTTACCGCCCCCTGGACCAGCAGCTTGCCTATGTACAGATTGCACATGTGGAGGGCGGTGACAAAGCTGAATCGGGCGGTGCGCTTGAGTAGGGGGAAGTCCATCACCATGTCCTCCCGGCGGAACATCAGCTCAGGGAATCGCAGACGGAGATAGGCGGCGCACAGGCAGGCTGCCAGGGCCTGGGCCAGTACGGTGGCCAGGGCGGCTCCGGCCATCCCCATGGAGGGAACAAGGGCCAGGTCCAGGACCAGATTGGCCCCCGTGGAGAGGGCCAGAAAGCCCAGGGCGGCCCGGGTGTTGCCCACCGCCCGCAGCACGCCGGAGGCCAGATGGTAGGCGAAGGCGGCGGGAAAGCCCAGAAAGATAATACGCAGGTAGTCTCTGGCGCAAACGGCCACATTGGCCGGGGTCTGGAGCAGGTCCAGCAAGGGAGACAGGACCAGCAGGCCCAGGGCGGTCAAAACAACGCAGGCCCCGGCCCCGAAGAGGCCGGACAGGCAGAACTCCCGGCGGAAGGTGGGGCCGTCCCCGGCGCCGTAAAACTGGGACAGGAGGGTGCCCACTCCGTCGCAGCCTCCGCTGATGAGAAAAAGGAACAGGTTCATCACCGACCCAGCCACCCCCACGGCGGCGAAGGCGGTGTCCCCCACAAAGCTTCCCACGATCACCGCGTCTATGGTGTTGTACAGCTGCTGGAGAATATTTCCGGCCAGCATGGGAACGGACAGGGCGATCAACTGACGGCTGATGTTCCCCTGGGTGAGTTGATTCATGACAGTACCCCCTTTAGGGTTTGCGGAACCGGCCCCGCTGCAAACAGTATAGTCCATTGGCTTTCTCTTGTAAAATGCTGATTATTTTGCTATAATATAACATATATATTATATTAAGCCCCTGTCTGAAGAGTGGGGAGCCAATTGAACAGAGAGGAGGCGGACCTATGACCCAGCAGGAAATTGAGGTCTTTCTGACAGTGGCGCGCCTGTCCACCTACCTGCTGCCCCCGGTATTCCGGGAATTTTTGGCCCTTCCCGGCCGGACCCTCACCTTCCACCACTACCACTCCCGGGAGGCCTACGACTACATCGCTCAGGGGCTGGCGGACATCGCCCTGATCTCCGACCACATGTACCACCCTCAGGTGGAGACCGTCCCCGCCTTCTGTTCGGCCATGGTGCTGCTCACAGCCCCCGGACAGCCCTGGCCCGAGACCGTCCACCCCTCCCAACTGGACCCGGCCAAGGAGCTGCGCCTGCCCTGGAACCCGGAGTACGACCTGTGGCACCCCTTCTGGTTCAGCGCGGCGGCCGTCCCCTGGGCGGTGCTGGACCAGATGTCGCTGCTGGAGGAGTTCTTCTCCTGGTAGGGAAGCTGGCGGGACAGCTGGGCCGTCGCTCCCTCCATTGTGGCCGTCCCCCTGTCCCGGAAGCTGGGGCTGACCATCAGGAGGCTGGAGGAGGGGCCGGCAGATGAGATCATCTATTACCTGCTGGGTCCCAGGCGGAAGGAGGGGCTCACGGAGGACTTTCTGGACTGCCTGAACCGGGAGCTGAGGCGGCGCCCGGAGTCCCGGTCGCTGCTGGGAGGCGGTCTGAAGGGGGAGTAGGGGCGGCCGTTTGGCAAAAATGGGAAATAATTCCTTGCCTTTGGCATATATTTTTGCTATACTGTATAAAGAGAGAGCCGTTACCTCTTTGCTGTGATGTATGAAAGGAGAGAAGTTATGAGCAAGAAGCTGAGCCTGCCCGCACAGATTCTGATCGCCCTTTTGGCGGGCATCGCCGTTGGCCTGGTGTGCTACTTCACCGGAGCCAAGGACATCACCACCGCTTACCTGAAGCCCTTTGGGGATATCTTTGTCAACCTGCTGAAGTTCATCGTGGTCCCCGTGGTACTGCTGTCCATGATCGACGGTATCATCTCCATGAACGACATGCGGAAGGTGGGCTCGGTGGGTATCAAGACGGTGGTCTACTTCATGGCCACCACCGCCATCGCCTGCGTGATCGGCCTGGTGTTTGCCAACATCTTCAAGGCGGCGGGTCTGTTTCCTGTTCTGGACCCCAACAGCGCCGAGTATGAGGCCAAGGAGTTCGGCGGCTTCATGTCCACGCTGGTGTCTATCTTCCCCACCAACATGTGGAAGTCCTTCACCGAGGCCAACATGCTCCAGGTGATTGTCATCTCCCTGTTCCTGGGCGGGTCCATCCTGGCCGCCGGGGAGAAGGCGCAGCTGTGCCGGGACTTTGTCGCCTCGGCCTACGCGGTGATCGAGAAGCTGATGGCTTTTGTCATCAGTCTGGCCCCCATCGGCGTGTTCACCTACATGGCCTGGGTGGTGGCCACCCAGGGCTCTGAGATTCTGGTGTCCCTGCTGCTGGTCATCGCCTGCGCCTATCTGGGCTATGTCGTCCACGCCATACTGGTGTATTCGGCGTCCGCCCAGGTCTTTGCCGGCATGAGTCCTGTCGCCTTCTTCAAGGGGGCCTTTGCCGCCATGATCTTCGCCTTTACCTCGGCCTCCTCCGCCGCCACCTTGCCTGTGGCCAAGGAGTGCGCCGGCGAGCTGGGCGCGGAGGACGACATCGCATCCTTCGTCCTGCCTCTGGGCTCCACCATCAACATGGACGGCACTGCCATCTACCAGTGCGTGGCTACCGTGTTCCTGGCCTCCTGCGCCAACATCAACCTGACCCTCAGCCAGATGGTCATTGTGGTGGTTACCGCAACCCTGGCCTCTATCGGCACCGCCGGCGTTTCCGGCGCGGGCATGATGATGCTGGCCATGGTGCTGGAGACCCTGGGTATCCCCGTAGCCTACATCGGCCTCATCGTGGCGGTGGACCGGATTTTCGACATGGGCCGTACCTGCCTGAACGTGACGGGCGACATCTCCTGCGCCATCTGCGTCACCAAGTGGGAGGGCAGCAAGACCGCCGCCAAGCGCTGAAGCTGACAGAAAAAAGGGCCTGTGCCGCAAAGGCACAGGCCCATTAAAAAGTATAACTTTTATGTATTTCCCCGCCCTCTGGGCGGGGAAATACGCTTTGAAGACGAGTATTACCGCCCGAGGAGGAAGAGCTTGTCGTCGGTAGTGAAGTTGGCGAAGCTGTACAGCACGATCACCGTGTCGATGTCGTGTTCCTCTGCATAGCTCTGGATACTGGTCAGATTGTAGCGCAGGTCGAACAGGTGGATTTCCGAGAACCGCCGGGTGAGGAAGGGGGCCAGGGAGTCGGTGTAGGAGTCCCGGATGATGAGCGCCTTGGGGGCGTTGGTCTGCTCCGTCTCAATGACGCACAGAGGCTGATTTCCTCCCAGAAAGTAGGCGTACTTATCCTTGACGGCCAGCTTACCGTCCACATACAGGCTGCCCTCCTGGGGGCTGCCGTTGAACCAGGAGGTCACCTTGACCCCCTCGTCCGGGACATAGGTGTCGATTCGGTCGGGGGGCAGCCAGCGCACCCCGGAGGTGGAGAAGCTGGTGCCGTAAAACTGATCGGTGACGGTAGTTTTCTGAAAATCCTCCAGCTTCAGCGGCTCCATGCCCAGAGCCTCAAAGATGGCGTTGGCCCCGTAGAAGGCTCCCAGGCTGGTCCAGTGGTGGTCGGTGCGGTAGTAGATATCCTCCCCGCTGTGGGCGCTCAAAGCGCCGTACAGGTCGATGGTAGAGGCTCCGGTGGAGAAATACAGCTGGTCGATGACGGCCTTCTCGTCCGCCGTGGGCGCTCCCTTGGGCAGACGGTCCGCCCATATTGCAGCCGCCGAAGGGATAAGGCCGAAGTACACCGGCACGTCCACATTGCCCACCAGGGCGTCCAGATAGCCCATATCCTGGTCCAGCTTGGACTGATCCGGGACGTTCACCCGGTTGATGAGGGTGTCCTTCGCCCCGAAGTAGACCCCTTCGTTCTCCTTCTTGCCGGACAGCCGCTCGCTCCAGGCCTTGGCAGCTACCCAGAAGTCCCGGCCCAGGATGTGGTCGGAGACATAGTCCTCTGCGTCCTCCATGAATTTGCCGCTGCTCAGGGTCTCCAGCGACAGCTTGGGGGGCTTTTGCAGATAGCGGTTCTCCAGCTCGGAAAAGTCCTTGTCGGGCAGCAGCAGGCTGATGACCCCCATACCTCCGATGAAGGCGCAGAACAGAAGGGTGAGAAAAATGTTGAATTTCTTAGACATATCCGCGCCTCCTCAGAAGTTGAAGTACAGGAATGGGTTGTAGGTGCCGGCCACCAGGTAGGCGGTGCACACCACCAGTCCCGCCGCCACCAGGACGGTGCACACGACTTGCTGCGCCCTTGTCCCCAGGCGGCGGTAGAATGTCGCCCCCAGAGGAGTGGCGGCCAGCGCCGCCGCGCACAGGGTAGGCAGGTAGCTGGTCAGGTAGTAGCTGAAGGCGCTGTCTGCCAGGGGGACGCCCCCCAGGCCGAACATGACCTTGAGATAGCCGGCCAGGTAGGGCAGGTCCTCGATGGCGAAGATGGCCCAGCTTACCATGACGAAGAACATGGTGTACACATGGCCCACCAAGGCGGGGGCTTTCTCTAACTTGTCCAGCAGAAGGAATTTCTCCACCATCAGCAGGACGAAGAAGTACAGCCCCCAGAACAGGAAGGTCCAGTTGGCCCCGTGCCAGATGCCGGTGGCGGCCCAGACCACGAACAGATTGAACACCTGCCGGCCCTTGCCCCGGCGGTTGCCCCCCAGGGGGATATACACATACTCCCGGAACCAGGTGGACAGGGAGATGTGCCACCGCCGCCAGAACTCGGTGATGCTTTTGGAGATATAGGGGTAGTTGAAGTTGGGCAGGAACTCAAAGCCCAGCATCCGCCCCAGGCCCACGGCCATGTCGGAGTAGCCGGAGAAATCGAAATAAATCTGGAAGGTGAAGGCCAGCACCCCCAGCCAGGCCCCGGCCACCGTCAGCTCAGACAGGGCCATGGCCTTGTAGCTGTCCCACAGGGCCCCCACGTTGTTGGCAATGAGCAGCTTCTTTCCAAGGCCCACCATGAAGATCTGCACCCCGGAGGCAAATTTGTCCGCCGAGCAGGTCCGCTCGTTGATCTGATCCCCCAGGTCCTTGTACTTGATGATGGGTCCGGCGATGAGCTGGGGGAAGAGGGTGACAAAGGCGCCGAAGTTGAGGATGTTCCGCTGGGCACGGGCATCTCCCCGGTAGACGTCGATGGTGTAGCTCATGGTCTGGAAGGTGTAGAAGGAGATACCGATGGGCAGATGGAAGGGGATAGGGTCCAGAAGGGGCAGACGGATATACTCGATGACGGGCATGAACTCCAGCCCGGCGGCGGCAAAGCTGCCGGCGATGAAATTCCAATATTTGAAGAAGCCCAGCAGAGCCAGATTGAAAATGATGGAGGAGGCCACCGCCATCCGCGCGCCCCTGTCGTTCCCCCTGGCTTTGCACCGCTCCACCAGCAGGCCGTGGGTAAAGTCGATGGCGGTGGACAGGAACATGATGACGACATAAATCTGCTCGCCCCAGTAGTAGAATACCAGGGAAGCGGCGAGCAGAACCACGTTGCGCCCCTTCCGGGGGACGATATAGTACAGAAACAGAGTGAGAACCAGGAAATAGAACTTGAAAATGGGGGTGGAAAAGACCATGGGGGACCTCCTCATACAAACGGCGGACGATCCTTCGTCCGCCGTTTGGCGTAATGTTTAGAACAGGGCGTTGAAGTCGTCGACAATGCTGTCGCAGTCCGGGTGGACAATCAGCATCACGCAGTCGCCGTTGACAGCGATGCGGGCGTTCTCCTCCCACATGGTCTGCTCCATGGGGTACAAAGCGCCGCCGGGGCCGTTGCCGTCGCCCACCATGTAGTCGATGCGGGCCTGGAAGATGGCCTTCACCGTATCCACATTCTTGGGGTCGGACACCTGGACCAGGGCGAAGTCACCGTGGGGAGAGGGGCTCATGCCGCACAGGTAGATGACCTGCTGGGACAGGGAGAGGTCGGACAGGCCGGCGAAGAAATTGGTCAAGGTGACGTCGTCCGCCTCCGTCATAAAGGAGAACTGATACTTGCCGGTGATAGTGGAGTAGAAGGAGGACAGGTCCACCTGGGAGGAGGAGCTGTCAGAGGAACCGGAGCCGGAGCTGTCGCCGGAGGAACTGGAGCTGCCGGGGTTGGAGGCATCAGGCTTGGGATCAGGCTTGGGGTCGGGCTTCTGCTCAGGCTTGGTCTCCTCTTTCCAGTCGCAGGTGACGGCGCAGGTGGCCTTGGCACCGTCGTACTCCACGGTGATGGTGGCCTTTCCGGGAGCGACCGCCTTGATCGTGCCGTCCTGGGACACCGTGGCGATCTTCTTGTCGCTGGAGGTAAAGGAGGCGATGCCATCGGTGTCGGGCTCGGTGGTGTAGCGCAGCTGGAACGTGGCCCCGGCCTTGGTCAGTTTAACCTCCGTCTTGTTCAGAGTGATGGTAACGGTGGGAAGGGGCTGGAGGTCTCCATTGCTGCCCGAGCCGCTGGGGTTGGAGCTATCCGGCTGGGAGGCGTCCGGCTGAGAGCCGTCAGGGTTGGAGGCGTCGGGCTGGCTGGAGCTGCCGCCGGGGGCGATGGCGCTCACGTCAGAGCCGCTCCCAGGGGTGGAGGAGGCGCTGCCGCCGCCGTTCCCGCCGCCGCAGGCGGCCAGGGACAGAATCATGGCGCCGGCCAGCAGCGCCGCAAAGACACGTCTTTTCATAGTAAGTAAAACTCCTTTTCTGTTGGGGTATGAGAGACCCCTTTTGGGGGCTTACGTGGGGTTTGACGCAGGAAAACAGAAAAGGTTCCCGAAATCGAAAATTTTTTAAAAAACGGGCCCGAGCTGTCTGTCACTCGGGCCCGTTTGGTCTGTTGGGACGCCGCTGCCCTGTCCTCAAAGGGCACGGGATCAGCTTTGAGACTGGTATTCAAAAAATACAACGCTTCCGTTCACCGCGGCCAGACCATCGGCGGTCTGCCCCAGAGAGATGGTGATGTCGTTCAGCATACAGCGGTACAGGCTCCCGTGGAGCCGCCGGAGGACCGCCTTGGCGGCGTTGTAGCTGTCGCTGGTGAAGCTGACGGATATCTCCCGGCGCACGATGCTCTGGGAGGCGTCCACCGTGCCGAAGGACAGGCTGTAATCCCTGGTGTCCGCGAGAATCGTGTGCAGCTCCAGCATGACCGACTGCAGGTTGTCGTAGGCGGCCAGGCCGCGGGGGGACTCCTCCCGGGCAAACAGCCCCTCCAGCTCCCGCTCCATTTGGCGCTTCTCGGTCAGACGGAGCTGCGCCGCCTCAATCTGGAGCTGACACAGCTCTGTCTCATCCCGGGCGGCGTCCCGCTGGGCGGTCACCGGGAGGTAAAACAGCATGACATAGCCGCTGACCGCCGCGACTGCGGCCAGCACCCCCAGCAAAATCCACTCCCGGGCGGTTAGACTGCGTTTCATGGGGCGGTCTCCTCCTTCTGCAACTGAATCAGGATGCTGGACTGGACCAGCGCCCCGGTATCCTGGGTTGTGGCGGCCGTATTCACCCAGGTGGCCGCCACCAGCGGCGACTCCTCCAGCCGGCTGACGATCCCGGCGGTCTGAGCCAGGGTCACGCCGGAAAACTGAACCTGCACCTGGCTGCCGTTGATGGAAATGGCGTTCAGCTCCGCCTCTCCCACCGCGCCGTCCAGCAGGTCCAGAACCTCCATGCGGTCAATGAGCTCCCGCTCCTCCTCGGTAGCGGAATACCGGCTGTAGCGCTCCTGGATCTGGCTGTAGTCCGCCAGCTCCGCCATCATGCCGTCCAGCCGGGCCTGGGACGACTCCAGGGCCTGCTGGGCCTGCCGGGCCTCCGTCCACAGGTCGTACACCAGCACCTTGGACAGCCCCAGCAGGCAGGTCAGCGCAAACAGCACATAGAGAGCGATGGTCGCCGGTTTGGTGGTTCTGTCCGGCTTGTAGAACAGGTTCATCGTCCGCTTGGTGGGGAAGGTCTCCTTTTTTTTGCTCATTTTTGTCCCCCCATCCCGGCGCCCGCCGCAAAGATGCCCTCCGCGGCCCACTCTCCGTCTCCGGGAAGCAGCTCTTCCGGGGCGCGCAGGTCCAGGCCCACGATGTCCGCGATGGCCTTCCGCAGAGGCGGCATTGCCGCGCCGCCCCCCACCAGAAAGATGTCCTCCAGGCTGCTGGAGCGGTAAGTAAACTGATAGAAGTTGATTACCTTCAAAATTTCCACCGCGATGCGCTCGCACAGGTCGGTCACCCGGGGGCTGGAGTGGACGCTGTGGTAGTCGCCGGCCTTGTAGGTGCCGGCCAGGAAGGCGTCCACCCCAAGCTCATCGGCGATGGCCAGGTCCAGGCTGCGGCCCCCCAAGGCAATCTGACGGGTGGCCTGGACCCGGTCCCGCCACACCACCGTGATGCGGGTAAACTGGTGTCCCAGGTCCACAAAGCAGAACTCCTCCCGTCCCTCCCGGGCCTGGACCAGCTGGATCAGGGCCATCTCCTGGGGCAGGACCGTTTTCAGGCGGATGCCCGCCTGGGAAAACATCTTATAGTATCCGGCCAGGGTGTTTTTGGCGGCCACGGCGGCCATCATGGGCACGCCGTTCTCACGCTCCTCCCCCTCGGCAGGCCGGCAGAGGGCGTAGTCGCAGAAATACTGGTCCGCCACACCCTGGATAAAGTCGGAAAACTCATAGGGCAGGTTCATCATAAGCTGCTCGGCGGTCATGTTCGGCATGGTGACCAGCCGGCAGATCACCTGACTGGGCGGCAGCACCAGCGCCGCCGGGACCCTGGGCAGGGACAGCTCCTTTTTGGTCTGCTTCAAAAACTGGGTGAACATGTGGGGAAGGGCGATGGTCCCGCGCTCGTCCACCAGGTTTTCCGGCAGGCGGACCTTCTCCAGACGGACCAGGCTGTTGTCCCGGAGCAGGGCGACCTTCATGCTGCTGCTGCCCAGGTCGAACCCGAGCCTTGTTTTTGCCATAATCTCTCCCCCTCTGTCTTAAAACAGGCCAAAATACCACTGAATCAGCGGTTCCCCCCAGCAGACCGCGTACAGCGCGCCCGCCGCCAGGAAGGGCCCGAAGGCCACCGCCGTACCCCGCCGGCTGCCCGCCAGGGCCGCCCAGGCCAGCCCAGCCAGACAGCCGGCCAGCAGCGCCAGCAGAAGCTGGGCCCAGGTCAGGTACAGGGCCAGCGCGAAGAGCAGCTTGATGTCCCCGCCGCCCATGACCTCCCGGCCCGCGATTTTCTCCGCCAGCAGGACCAGCGCCAGCAGCCCCGCCGGGACGGCGCAGGCGGCC
>OFFY01003274.1_pt1 | contig 10080 bp, 7 predicted proteins | sample 1521481 | NCBI WGS metagenome assembly OFFY01 (sample SAMEA3504117, study PRJEB24116) | mouse gut metagenome | biome: mouse gut; feature: mouse-associated habitat; material: faeces | place: Denmark | collected 2011
CGCGTGCCCTCGGCGATCGCGAATATGTCGCGCGGTTCGAGCGTGTGGTGCGTGTCGCCCGACGCCTCGGCGTAGACGCGTTTCACGGCCCGCACGGCCACGCCCTCCTCGACGATGAGCTCCGGGTAGCGTTTGTGGCGCAGACACCACGTCTCGGCGCACGAGTTGTCGCCGATGTGGAGGCGGGTCCGCTCGGTCACCAGGCCGAATCCGAAGCCCGTGCCGAAAGTGTAACCCAGCAGGTTGCGGTACTGCTTGGCGCTGCCCGCAGCCCGGAGCCGCTCGTTCGCCCAGGGCAGGGCGCCGCACAGGGCTTCGCCGTAGGCGAACAGGTCGCCGTCGTTGTTGATGAACACGGGAAGTCCGAATTGCTCTTCGAGGTAGGGGCCGAGGGCCACGCCGTCGCGGAACGAGGGGAAGTTCGGAAGGTAGCCGCCGATGATGCCGTTGGGGTAGTCGGCGGGGCCGGGAAAGGCGAAACTGATGGCCACGGGGGCCTCGGGCAGTTGTGCGATTACGGCGGCGAAACCTTCGGTGAGCGTGCGGAGGCAGCGGTCGAGGTCGTGGGCGTTCGAGGGAACCGAAACGGGTGCGACGACGAATTCGCCGCGCTGCATGGCGCTGAATACGAAGTTGGTGCCACCGGCATCGAGCGTGATGACGATGCGATTGTCGTTGTTGTACATAGGTCCGGTATCGGATTGATTCGTCTGTGCGATCGTACGCCCGGGTGCCGGTGCGCGCCGGTCGCCTCCCGGCTGTCGGGGTCCGCAGGCCGTCGCCGCGGATGCGGCGCCCGTGCGTTCGTCCGAAGAGGAGGGATGCGCTGTCGTCGGTACGTCAGGCTATGTATCGCGTTGTCTACCTGCAAAGATAGGTAAAAAAACGGAATCCCGGCACCTGTTTGCGGGGTGTCGGCGACTTTTTTCGTCGTCGCAGGGCTTCGTGTGCGGCGCCGGGGGCGTGCGGACGCGCGGCGGCCCTTGCCGGAGGTCCCGGGACGGCATTGCCGGAGGTGTCCGGAAGGGCTGTCCTGCGGTCGAACTTCCTGCGGGGATCGGGCGGTGCGGCGGTGCGCGGCCGGGTCGGGCGCAGCGCCTTCGGGGTGTGCGGAGGCGGGTTGCGGGGCCGACGGCTCCGTTCCGCAGGCCCGAAAGGGGGCGCGTACGGAATAATTCCGAATTTTTTTCTATCTTTGGGGGCAAATAACCTGTTACGAATGACACTGAATGATATGCAGGCCGTGTTGCGACGGCTCGCCGCCTGGGCCGACGGCTGGGAGGCCGCCGGTGCCGTGGCGCCGATCGAGCGCGACCTGGCGCTCGAAAAACTGCGCATGCTTTACGAGGCGCTCCAGACCGGAATCGCGGTTGCGGAGCCCGCGCCGGCATCCGTGCCGGCCCCGGAGAAACCGGTGTCCGATGCGACGCCGCGGCCGGTTCCGGAGGTGCTGCATGGGGCTGATTGCGCGGCCTCTGGCGATCCCGCAGGGGGTATGCGGCAGCCCGTTGCGGAGCTGTCGCGGCCGGCCGGAGAACCGGATGCGGCTGTGACGGAGTGCCGTGCTGCTGCTGAAGTGCCGGAGGAATGTGCTGCGCAAGAGGCGGAGGACCGTCCGGCTGCGGAGGCGCCGTCGCATGCGGTGGCAGCGTCCGATGCGCCCGTCGCGGAGGCATCGGAGGTGTCCGCAGAAGCATCGGAAGTCTCCGAGGCAGAGGAGCCCGCTGCGGAGTCGTCCGAGGCGAGCGTTGCGCAAGCATCGGATGGTTCCGCTACGGAGGCCGCAGCACCGGAAGCGGCGTCGGGCGAGACGGAATGCACCGCGGAGCCGGAGAACCCCGGACACGCCGCAGAGCCGGAGCAGACCGGGTGCGTTGCGGAACCGGAGAATCCCGGACGCGTCGCGGAGCCGGAGCCGCCGGTGTCCCGATTTTTCGCCGGGGAGCGCGTGCCGGCTCCGGAGGAGGCTGCCGGGGCCGAGGCGGAGCGGATGCGTCGCCGCCAGAAGCAGCGGCTGCTGCTGTCGCTCTACGACGATGTGCCGGAGGCTGCGGACGAGGTGCGTCCGGCGTGCGGTCCGGAAAAATCGGAAAAACCGGAGGCGGTGGAGCTGTCGGACGCATCGGCGTCCGGTTCGTCCGGGGACGAATGGGTGGTCATCGAGGTCGATGCCGAGCCCGGGCCCGAGGCGCCGCAGGAGGGCATCGGAATGGAGGAGCGTACGTACGACCCGGCTGCGGTGTCGTGCGGGGAGCCTGCCGAAGCGCCCGTGGCCGAAGCCCCGCAGACGGTCGGAGAGCGGTGCGGTGCGTGTGAGGACGGACCGCGTCCGGCGGATGTGCCGGGCGGTGCCGGTGCCGTGTCGGAAGCCAGGGAGGAAAACGGGCGGCAGGAAGCGTCGCGGAGCGTCGGAAGCGGGGCGCACGATGCGGCCGCCTCGTCGCTCGGCGATGCCGGCGACGAGCTGGTGATCGAGGAGATCGAAATCCTCGATGACGAACCGGTGCGCGGCGAGGCCGGAGCGCCCCATGCTGCGGGAGCGCGCGTGGAGGCGGCGATGCGCGATGCGGCCGGCGAACCGGAGGCCGCGGTGCTGGGCGATGTGCTCAACCACGACGTGCGCACGTTGGCCGACACGATCGCGGCGCCGCGCGATGCGGCGTCGGAGCTGGCGCGCGGCGAGGCGGTGACCGACCTGCGCGCAGCGATCGGGCTGAACGACAAATTCCTGCTGATCCGCGACCTTTTCGGCGGCGACTCCGTGCAGTACGAGCGCACGATCGACGCGCTGAACGCCTGCGCCGATCTGGACGACTGCATCGTCTACATCGCCGAAAACCATGTGTGGAACCCCAGCAGCGACGGGGCGAAGCGACTGATCGAACTGCTCGAACGCAAATTTTCGTAGCGCTATGGCCAAGCTCTATCTCGTACCCACGCCCATAGGCAACCTCGACGACATCACGCTCCGCGCCGTGCGCGTGCTGCGCGAGGTCGATCTGATCCTGGCCGAGGATACGCGCACCACGTCGGTGCTGCTGCATCACCTGGGCATTGAAAAGCCGCTGCGCTCGCACCACAAGTTCAACGAGCACGCCACCGTGGAGGCGGTGGCCGCCACGATCGCCGGTGGCCGCGATGCGGCGCTGGTGTCGGATGCGGGCACGCCGGGCATCTCCGATCCGGGTTTTCTGCTCGTGCGCACCTGCGTGGAGCAGGGCATCGAGGTGGAGGCGCTGCCCGGCGCCACGGCTTTCGTACCGGCGCTCGTGCAGAGCGGATTTCCGTGCGACCGGTTCTGCTTCGAGGGCTTCCCGCCCCAGAAGAAGGGCCGCATGAAGTTTTTCGAGGCGCTGGCCGACGAGCGGCGCACGATGATTTTCTACGAGTCGCCGTACCGTGTGGTGCGCTGCCTCGAACAGCTGGCCGAGGTCTTCGGCCCCGAGCGGCGCGCGGCCGTGTCGCGTGAGCTGACCAAGAAGTTCGGCGAGACGGTGCGCGGCACGCTGGACGAGCTGGCGGCCCACTTCCGCGAACACGCTCCGCGGGGCGAATTCGTGGTGGTGGTGGCCGGCAAGGCCGACCCGGGACGCCGGGCGGAGGAGGTTGCCGGCGGGCGGGATGCGGCGCCGGACGACGGTCCCGTGCCGCCGGAGCGGGACGACGACTGAACTGATTACGACCGAAATAAAATGGAGAGAGATGGAAGGACATACGACCGATAGCGGAAAGAGAACGGGCGGCCCGGCGTGGTTCGCCGAACTGAAGGGGTTCATGAACGGCCGCTTCAGCCTGGAGGAGGACAAGGCGCCGCGCGACGAGGTGTACGCCGCGATCGAGAAGGGCGTGGTTTTCCGGGGCGTGAATCTGTGGGTGCTGATCTTCGCCACGATGATCGCGTCGCTGGGCCTGAACGTCAATTCGGCCGCCGTGATTATCGGCGCCATGCTCATATCGCCCATCATGGGGCCCATTATGGGCGTGGGCTTCTCGCTCGGCATCAACGATTTCGATCTGCTGAAGAAGTCGCTGCGCAACCTCACGCTGATGTTCATCGTGGCCATCGTCACCTCGACGGTCTATTTCTTTATCTCACCGCTGGGCGATGCGCGCAGCGAGCTGCTGGCCCGCACCGTGCCCACGACCTACGACGTGCTGATCGCGCTGTTCGGCGGTCTGGCGGGCATCGTGGCGCAGTCGCGCCGCGACCGCACCTCGACGGTGATTCCGGGCGTGGCGATCGCCACGGCCCTCATCCCGCCCCTCTGCACGGCGGGCTACGGCCTGGCTACGGGGCAGCTGCGCTTCTTCGCCGGGGCATTCTACCTTTTCTTCATCAACTCGGTATTCATCGCGCTGGCCACGTTCCTCATGGTCCGCTTCCTCAAGTACGAGAAGAAGGTGTTCATTGACAAGGTGCGCGAACGCAACGTGCGCCGCACGATGCTCGCCATCACGCTCGTGACCTTCATACCGAGCGTCTTCATCGGCCTGCGCATGGTGCGCGTGTCGGTGTTCGAGGCCGTGGCCGACAAATATGTGGCGCAGGTCTTCGCCTTTCAGAACACGCGCGTGATCGAGTGCGCCAAGTTCTACGGCGCGGGGCGCAAACCGTCGCGCATCGAGCTGCTGCTGGTGGGCGAGACCCTCACGGAGGATGTGATCGGCAATGCCGAGGCGCAGCTCGAACGCTTCGGACTGAAAAATACGGAGCTGGTCGTGCGCCAGGCGTCGGGCACGGACCGCCTGGACCTCTCGACGCTCCAGAAAAACTACGTCGAGCTGCTCGGCGAGAAGAACCGCCGCATCGCCGAGCTGCAATCGCAGATCGAGCGTTACCGCGTGGTCGATGCGGGCGTGGACGGCATATCGCAGGAGCTGGGCGTGATGATGCCCTCGGTGGGTTCGATCGCCCTCACGAAGGGCGTCCGCTTCGACTGCGAGGGCGCACCGTGCGACACGCTGCTGCTCGGACTGGTCACGCCGCGCACGCCGGGCGCACGCATCGACACCGAAACCCTGAAGGAGTGGCTGCGCCTGCGGACGAAGATCCGCGACATTCGCCTCTTTATCGAAGAACCCTCCGCCGATGAGAACTAACACGCCGATGACCCTCTGGCAGCGGGCCGGCCTTGAGACGCTGTGGGCGTTGTGCTGCGGCTTCGCGCTGCTGCCCTACTGGTTCCGCTACTACGTGGTCGAGAACATCGTCTTCTTCATCCTCTTCTGCTGCCTGCGCTACCGCATGAAGGTCGTGACGGAGAACCTGCGCAACTCCTTCCCCGAGAAGAGCGAGGCCGAGCGCCGGCGCATCCGCCGGCGGTTCTACCGCACGCTGGCCGAAATCTTCGTCGATACGGTGTCGCTCGCCGGCGTGAAGAAGTCGCGCCGCATGATCCGCTTCGCCAATGCCGAGGGCCACAGCCGCGCCACGGCGGGCCGCGACTGGATCGCCCTGATGGCCCACTTCGGATGCTGGGAGTACGGCTCGTTCTGGGGCACGTACGAACCCTCGCAGGTGGTGGTGGCGGTCTACCATCCGCTGCGCAGCACGGTGATGGAGGAGCTCTACCAGCGGCTGCGACGACGCCACAATACGATGACCGTGACCATGGGCGAGAGCCTGCGCTTCTACCTGCGCAACCGCAACGGCGGCATCGAGGGCAAGAACCTGGTCATGGGCCTCATCGCCGACCAGAATCCCCCGCGCCGCCCCGACAGCCACTGGTTCCGCTTCCTCAACCAGGACACGCTCTTCTTCGACGGGGGCGAAAAACTGGCGCTCAAATGCCGCCTGCCGGTCTACTTCGCACGCATGGACCGCGTGCGCAGGGGCTTTTACGAGATGAGCTTCGAGTGCATCTACGACGGCGAGGAGGAGGTGGCCGAACACGAGATCACGGAGCGTTACGTGCGTCGTCTGGAATCGATGATCCGCGAACGGCCCGAATTGTGGATGTGGTCCCATCGGAGATGGAAACACAAACGCGAATGACCGCAGAGATCGTCATACTCAACTGGAACGGCCGCGACCACCTGCGCACCTTCCTGCCCTCGGTGGTGGCCGCGGCGCCCGCAGGGGTGGGGGTCACCGTGGCCGACAACGGCTCCACGGACGACTCCGCCGAGGTGCTCGCGCGCGAGTTCCCCACGGTGCGCGTGGTACGCCTCGGACGCAACTACGGCTTCGCCGAGGGGTACAACCGTGCGCTGCGCGAGGTGGATGCGGAGTGCTTCGTGCTGCTGAACTCCGACGTGGAGACCCCGGCGGGGTGGCTCGAACCGCTGCTTGAGGTGCTGGAGCGCGAACCCGACGTGGCGGCCGTGGCCCCGAAGCTGCGGTCGTGGCGCGACCGGGCGTCGTTCGAGTATGCGGGGGCCGCGGGCGGATACCTCGACCTGCTGGGCTACCCGTTCTGCCGCGGGCGCATCCTGCGCTGCGTGGAGCGCGACGAGGGGCAGTACGACGACGAGCGCGACGTGTTCTGGGTGAGCGGTGCGGCGTTCTGCTGCCGTGCGGAGGTCTTCCGCGAGCTGGGCGGTTTCGACGCCTCGTTCTTCGCCCACATGGAGGAGATCGATCTGTGCTGGCGCATGCAGCTCGCCGGTTTCAAGATTGCCACTGTGACAAATAGTACCGTAAGCCATCTCGGCGGCGCGAGCCTAGACGCATCAGACCCGAAGAAGACGTATCTCAACTTCCGCAACAACCTGCTGATGATGCACCGCAATCTTCCGCGGCGCATAGCAAAAAAAAGACTTATTGTCCGTAGGCTCCTCGACACGCTCGCCTGGGCAAGATTCATCGCGACATTTAAATGGCGACATGCCGGTGCGATAGTGTGTGCGCACCATGATTTCGCACGCATGCGCAAGGATATGGCTACCGCACCAGATGACGCACCCGACATGCTCCGGACAGGCACAAATCGCCCGTTGAGCATTCTCCACCACAACTATCTTCTGGGTCACCGCCGTTTCACTCAATTATAATATAAAACAAGATTGTATAATATAAAACAAGATTGGTACGCCAATTGCAGCGCACCAATCTTGTTTATATGGATAGTTGTTCAGTCCTGACTTACAGCTTCGGTTACCTCAAGAGCTGTCTCACTTGCCAGTTCAGACTCAGCCGAAGGCTGAATGCTGTCGGCAGCGGCTGTAGCAGCATCATACGCCGAAAGCTGTTGGCGGAAGATCTCCACAATCTCTGTGGGATTGATGGATAGACCCTGCTCGTTTTTCTTCGATGCCATCTCGTCCCAAAGCTTCTTTGCGGCGTTAGGATCTTTCTTCATAGCCTCATCATAGCAATCTACGGCATGACGCATGCAATCGACAACCTGATCCTCATTACTGTTGGCTATACCTACGGCAGAAAGTGTTATATAACTCATTGTAAGATCACCGAGAGTCTTCACAGAGCATTCAGGGAGACGTTCGTAGAGTGATCCGCAAAGCTCAGTCACCTTGTCAAATTTCTGTGCTGTCATAGCTTCCGAAATCTCCTTGCAGACACGCTGTTGCTCCTTATCCTCCGAGCCGCAGGAACTCATGCCCATTACCAGCACAGCAGCAAGCAGCATGGTGGAAAAAAGTTTCTTAATCATATCGTTATAGTTTTTAAATGATGTTCACATATATTATAATCATTTTGGGTTGATTTTGTTCAGTCGAATGTATTACAAAATAGCGCACGGTGCAATAAAACAGCGGCAGAACACGTTTCAGACTATGGATTCACAACTCTACACACAAATATTCCGGACTTTGCAAAAGATCATAATATTACTTGCCGCCGTGCTTGCGCTGACAGGCTGCATCTCTGACGGCATAACGACGTCGCCCTCGGATGCCCCGACATTTTCATCCGACACACTTGACCTCGGCACACTTTGGGCTGACGAGGCATCGCCCACAGCGATAACGACGCTCCAAAACCACGCTGACAAAAGCGTGATACTGGAGAAAGTATCTGTCACTGACTGCAAAGGAGGCACGTTAAGCATCAATGTCGACGGACGTTCCGGCACGGAATTTTCCGGCGTAGAAATACGCGGTGGAGACTCTATCTATATCCTTGCCGAAGCGACACCAACCGGCGCATTCTCAGCCAACATCGAAGTCATCGCCAACGGAGTGACCCTCACACTGCCGGTAAAAGCGTCGACACTTATCCCTACCGTATGGCGCGACCATACAATCACCGCCGACATCGAACTGCCGGAAGATGCCGTAGTGCGTGTGTTCGGAAACCTGACTATTGCAGCAGGTGTTAAACTAACGGCAAACCCCGGCGCCACAATCTACTTTCATGACGCAGCATCAATGAGCGTCGATGGTTCAATCGATTTTCGTGGAGAGCCGGATAGAGAAGTTACGCTGCGCGGCGACCGCCTGTCGGACGTTATAAAGGGTGTACCGTTCGATGTCATGTCCTCACAATGGCATGGCGTGACTATCGGAGAGATGTCAGCCGACAACACATTATCTCACATCTCAATACAGAACACCTCCGATGGGATCAATATGCTATCCGGCAGTGCCTTGAATCTCGACAATTGCCGTGTGACCAACAGTGCCGCAACGCTTATAAGTGCCAACTCCTCGACACTCACAGCCACAGGCACAGAGTTTACCAATGCTGCCGGTTCATTGATAAGCCTGACTGACTCTAAAGCCACGATAGACCGATGCACACTGTCAAACCATTATCTGTTCGCATTGCCTACCGGAGCGGCATTAAGCATTGATGAAAATTCATCGGCAAAAGTGACAGAAAGCATAATCCACGGCGATGGATCAGAAGCGGAGATAGCCGACGAGGCACTACCCAATGTAAGATTTGAGAAATGCCTTTTCGGCACAACGGGAACAGACGACCAGCAATTCACATCATGCCTATGGGGAAAAGATCCAATGTTCATGCTTGATCTTGAGAACTATCTGATGGACTTCCGGCTTGACCCCGCCTCACCCGCACGCGATCAGGCGACAGCCACGCGCACCGACCGGTACGGTATCGCCGGACGCGCGCTCGGCGCCTACAACTGACCGAAAACCGTCGTCCACCACTTTTTTCACCATTACAGCCGCTTTAGCAACAATTTACCGCACCGTGAGGCTGTGGTTTTTCAAATTCATTTTGTAACTTTGCAGCTCAAATAGAGTGATCACATATTTTACACACATAAAATGGCAGATATCAGAAAAATCCGCACAGCGTTAGTATCCGTTTACCATAAGGACGGACTTGACAATATACTTTCCATGCTCCACGCTTCAGGCGTGAAATTCCTCTCGACCGGCGGCACACGCCAGTTTATCGAACAGCTTGGCTATCCCTGCGATGCCGTCGAGGATCTGACTGCCTATCCCTCAATCCTTGGAGGGCGTGTGAAAACCCTTCACCCGAAAGTGTTCGGAGGCATCCTCAACCGCCGCGACAACGAGCAGGACCGCCAGCAGACTGCACAGTACGAGATTCCTGACATTGACCTGGTGATCGTGGATCTATATCCCTTCGCCGACACCGTGAAATCAGGAGCATCGCCCGAAGATATCATCGAGAAGATCGACATAGGCGGCATCTCTCTCATCCGTGCAGCAGCAAAGAACTTCAATGACGTGGTGATCGTGGCATCGAAAGCGCAGTATGCACCCCTTGCCGAACTGCTGAGCCAAAACGGAGCACAGACCACTCTCGCCGAACGCCGCTTCTTCGCAGCCGAGGCATTCGCAGTATCATCGGGCTATGATTCCGACATCTACAACTACTTTGCCGGTGAAACACCCGACTATCTCCGCATAGCCGTCGACGGTCACAAGAAGATGCGCTACGGTGAGAATCCCCACCAGAAAGGCACTTTCTACGGTGATTTCGACGATCTTCTCAACCAGATACACGGCAAGGAGATCTCATACAACAATCTGCTCGACATAGACGCAGCCGTCAGCCTTATCGCCGAATTCAACGATCCGACATTAGCCATCCTCAAGCACAACAACGCATGCGGTGTCGCTACACGCCCGACCATGCTCCAGGCTTGGACCGACGCACTTGCAGGCGACCCCGTT
>OFFY01003278.1_pt1 | contig 10071 bp, 9 predicted proteins | sample 1521481 | NCBI WGS metagenome assembly OFFY01 (sample SAMEA3504117, study PRJEB24116) | mouse gut metagenome | biome: mouse gut; feature: mouse-associated habitat; material: faeces | place: Denmark | collected 2011
AGAGCGCCGTCTTAGGGAGGCGGAGGTCGCGAGTTCGAATCCCGCCACTCCGATAGATTAAAAATGTCAATACGCTGATTGCATAGCGTATTGGCATTTTTTTATTATATAGCAAGTTTTGCAAATAATATCTTTGGGTAGAGGAATGTGATAAGAATGCATACGGACGGGCAAAGGGCAGGCTTACAGATGAAGGATATAAGGGCGTGCCGGATTGGGTTGTCGAGATTGTTTCCAAATCAAGCATACGGAAGGACAGTAAATTATGCCGCGGAAAGAAGAGCTGAAGACAGGAAATAGGAAAAGGGTATGGCAGGGAGAGACAAAACTGGAGAGCCTGGGACAGAAGGGTACAAATTCGGAAAACCGTGGCCGGAAAGATACAGCTTCGGAGGGCCGGACCGGGAGGGAAGCGTCCCCGAAAGGCCGTAGCCGGAAAGAACCAGCTTCGGAGGGCCGAACCGGGAGGGAAGCGTCCCCGGAAGGCCGTAGCTGGAGGGATACGTCCCCGAAAGATAAAAAACAGAAGAAAGAGGCAAATCAGAACCTGTGCCCCGCAGCTGCCAAATGCGGCGGCTGCCAGTGGATTAACAAAAGTTATGAGGAACAGCTGCGGGTCAAAAGCATGGGATTTCATAAGCTGATGGAGCCTTACTGCAGGCCGGAAGCTATTATCGGGATGGAGAATCCCACGCATTACCGCAACAAGGTACATGCGGCATTTGGAGAGGACAGACGGCACAACGCTGTTTCCGGCATTTATGAAGAGCGGAGCCACCGTATTGTTCCTGTGGATAGCTGCCTGATCGAGAACCGGAAGGCAGACGAGATCATTGTGTCCATCAGGGGGCTCTTGAAATCCTTTAAGATCCGTCCTTATAATGAAGATACAGGTTTCGGGCTGTTGCGGCATGTGTTGATCCGGGTGGGTTACGACACAGGGGAGATTATGGTGGTGTTGGTCTTGAGTTCCCCCATCATGCCCTCCAAGAATAATTTCGTCAGGGCGCTTTTAAAGCTGCATCCGGAGATCACCACCATAGTGGTCAATGTGAATGACAGGGACACCAGTATGATACTGGGAGAGCGTCAACAGGTAATCTATGGGAAGGGCTATATAGAGGACAGGCTCTGCGGTATGACGTTTAGGATTTCCCCCAAATCTTTTTACCAGGTAAATCCGGTACAGACGGAAAAACTGTATGCAAAAGCCATGGAATATGCCGGGCTGACGGGGAAAGAAACTGTACTGGACGCCTACTGCGGTACGGGAACCATCGGCATGATTGCCAGCAGGAACGCTGCCAGAGTGCTTGGGGTGGAACTGAATCAGGAAGCAATACGGGATGCGGTAAGCAATGCCAGGAGGAATCGGATCGACAACATCCGGTTTTATCAAAACGACGCGGGGAAATTTCTGCTTGAGATGGCGGAGGAGAAAGCCAGTCTGGACGTGCTCCTCATGGACCCACCCAGGAGCGGCAGCAGCGAGGCGTTCCTGAATGCAGTTGGAAAGATTGGTCCCGGGCGGATCGTATATATTTCCTGCAACCCGGTTACACTGGTGCGGGATTTGAAGATTCTTACGAAAAAAGGATACCGGACGGAAAAGTGTAACGCAGTGGACATGTTTCCGTTCACAGACGAAACAGAGGCGGTGGTATTGCTTTCCGGCAAAATGCAAAATGGCCGGTAATGCAGGAAAACACCTGAATTTGCCAAAAAAATGTACGAAAACTATTGACATTTCCTAAATATGGGTCTATAGTGGTATTAGTTTAGATGAGGATGAAGGTGAGAGTGGCTTGACGGCCACTCTTACTTGTATGTAGAAGCAAATTTTCAGGAATTCATGGAGGCAGGAAATGTCCCGCAGAGAAGAGTACGAAACGAAAACCGAGAGATTATTGGAGCCCATAGCGCAGGAGAACGGTGTATCCGTCTATGATGTGGAATATGTGAAGGAAGGTACGGATTACTGTCTGCGTGCTTATATTGACAAGCCGGAGGGCGTAAATATTCAGGATTGTGAAAATGTGAGCCGCCGCCTGTCCGATGAGCTGGACAGAGAAGATTTCATTTCGGATGCCTATATCCTGGAGGTCAGCAGTCCGGGCTTGGGACGTACATTGAAAAAAGAAAAGCATCTTCAGGCATCCATCGGTCAGGAGGTGGAGGTAAAGCTCTTTCGACCGATAGAAAAATGCAGGGATTTTTCAGGGATTCTGAAAAACTTTGACACGGACACGCTTACTATTCTGAGCGAAGATACGGCCATGACTTTTCAACGCGCGGATATAGCCGTGATACGTCTGGCGATTGATTTTTAACACTGGGAATTGTCGGGAAATAACGATCTGGAGACAAAGGGTTTGGCGAACAGCCGGAATGGAGGAAATGATGAATAAGGAGTTAATGGAAGCGCTTGATATTTTGGAAAGGGAAAAGGAAATCAGCAAGGAGACTTTGTTTGAGGCAATTGAGAATTCCCTGTTGACTGCATGCAAGAATCACTTTGGAAAGGCGGACAACGTGCATGTGGAGATAGACAGAGAAACATGCGATTTTCTGGTATATGCGGAGAAAGAAGTCGTGTCTGCCGCAGATGAAGTGGAAGATGCCTGCTTACAGATTTCCCTGGACGAAGCGCGAGAGATTTTCTCCGGAGCGCAGGTGGGCGGGACGGTCCATGTGGAGATCAAATCCAAGGAATTCGGACGTATTGCGACACAGAATGCCAAAAATGTGATTCTGCAGAAGATTCGGGAAGAAGAGAGAAGTGTTATTTATAATCAATATTATGAAAAAGAGCGAGATGTGGTCACGGGAGTGGTTCAGCGTTATCTGGGGAAGAATATCAGCATTAACCTTGGTAAGGCAGATGCCATGCTCAATGAGGGAGAGCAGGTAAAGGGAGAGACTTTCCGGCCTACGGAGCGCATTAAAGTATACATTCTGGAAGTCAAAAACACTCCCAAGGGACCGCGGATCAATGTAAGCCGCACGCATCCGGAGCTGGTAAAGCGTCTGTTTGAGTCCGAAGTGACGGAGATCAGAGACGGCACGGTGGAGATACGCAGTATTGCAAGGGAGGCCGGAAGCCGTACCAAGATTGCCGTCTGGAGCAACAATTCCAATGTGGATGCGGTAGGGGCCTGCGTGGGAATGAACGGCGCCAGAGTGAATGCGATTGTGGACGAACTGCGGGGAGAGAAGATCGACATTGTAAACTGGGATGAAAATCCGGGAAACCTGATTCAAAATGCCCTGTCTCCTGCTAAGATTGTGGCGGTATTTGCAGATCCGGAAGACAAGACGGCCAAGGTGGTGGTTCCGGACTATCAGCTGTCACTGGCCATCGGCAAGGAGGGACAGAATGCAAGGCTTGCGGCCAGGCTGACAGGATATAAGATTGATATTAAGTCGGAGACACAGGCGAAGGATGCTCCCGGCTTCCGCTATGAAGACTACATAGAGGAAGACTATGAGGATTACGGGGAGTATGAAGAAGAGTATGAGGACTACGGAGGATCGGAGGGAGCGGAAGAGGGAATGAATCCGCTGGATTCCGGTTATCCGGATTCATACGATTATGAAGCAGAGACGGAAGATTACGGCGAATACGAGGAGGCATCTGATCCGGAGGAAGACGGGGAGCAGGAGATGTGAAATAAGAGAAGGGGAGCTTTCCGGCATAAAGCGGGAATAACGGATGTCTGACAAGGAGTAAATGATCATATGGCAAAGAAGATTCCTTTGAGGCAGTGTGTGGGCTGCGGGGAAATGAAAGGAAAACGGGACATGATGAGAGTCCTGAAAACAGCCGAAAATGATATATGTCTGGATGTAACAGGCAAAAAGAACGGAAGAGGCGCATATGTTTGTAAAAGCAGGGAATGCCTGCTGAGGGCCAGAAAGAATAAAGGGCTGGAGCGTTCGTTCAAAATGAGTATTCCGAATGAAGTGTATGATACTTTGGAGGAGGCGTTTGAAAAGCTTGAAGCAGAATAATGTTTTGTCGCTTTTAGGAATGGCGATGAAGGGACGCAATCTGGTCAGCGGTGAGTTTCAGACCCTGGAGGCAATAAAAAAAGGCTCCGCCATGCTGATAATCATTGCGGAGGATGCGTCGGATAATACCAAAAAATTATTTACCGATAAATGTTCTTTTTACAAAGTTCCGATACAATTTTTCGGAACCAGGGAAGCATTGGGAAGGGCAATCGGGAAAGATTTTCGGTCATCATTGGGCGTATGTGAAGCAGGATTAGCGGATGCGATCGTGAAACAACTAAAAGAGAAACAAAGCGCCGTTTAAGGCAGAAATGGAGGAAGGCATGGCGAAAGTAAAGGTACATGAACTCGCTAAGGAATTAGAGGTGCAAAGTAAAGATATCCTGGGCTTTTTGCAGGGAAAGGGAATAGAAGCGAAGGCTGCGCAGAGCTCCGTCGACGAGGAAGCTTCACAGCTGGTGCGCAGGGCATTTGGCAAAGGGGGGAAAAGTATGGCTGAGAAAGCGGAAGGAGCCGGTAAGAAGGAAACCGTGGGGGCGCCCAGGTCTCCGGAGAAGGAAGCTCCGAAGGCTGGAAGAACGGCGGACACCCCGGCAGGGGAGGTTCCGAAAAAGAAGAAGACGATTATATTTGTGAGTAATCCTCAGAATTCAAAGATGCAGGGACAGCAACGTACCGGACAGAGCGGAAACAACAGACGTCCGGGGCAGGGGCAGAATCAGGGCCAGGGAGGTCAGAAAGGCCAGCAGAATAACCGCAGTGACAGAAGCGAACGGAGCGAGCGGCGTGACAGAAATGACCGTAAGCCGCAGGTTCAGCCTACTGTGCGGATTAAGCCGCTGACACCGCCGTCTCCTACACCTGCAGTACAAATGGTTCCTGCAAAGCCGCAGGTATCGCCGAAGCCCAAGGCAGAGCAGACGGAAGAACGTAAAGTGCAGATTCCCGTACAGGGAGAGGAGCAGCGTAAACAGCCTCAGCAGCCTCAAAATGAGACGCAGAAGGCCGAAATGCTGCGGGAGCAGGCGGCTTCAGCCGAAAAGGTAAAAAGCGAGAAGCCTGCAACTGATAAACCGGTCAACGACAGACAACAGAACGTAAAAACGCAGGATGATAAAACACAGGCTGAAAAGCTTCAGACGCAGCGGCCTCAGAATGACAGAGCCCAGAATGACCGGAATCAGGGAGAGAGACCCCGCAGAGCCCAGAACGACAGATTCCAGGGAGACCGTCCTCAGGGAGGCAGGAGAGAGGCTGACGGCGGCAATCAGGACAGAGGTCCCAGAACCGGACGTTTCCAGGGAAATCGGGGACAGGATGGATATGGTCAGGACAACCGCAGCCGTGACGGCAGAAATGAAAACAGAAGTTACGGCAATAATCGGGCAGGTAGCCAGGGCGGCAGCCAGACGGGCGGCCAGGGCGGCAGACCGGAGAGAGGACAGTTCCAGTCAAGAGGAGGCAGCGGACAGAATGGCAGACCCCAGGGCGACAGACAGACCGGATTTCAGAGAGGCGGCAGGCCGGGTGGTCCTGGCGCTGCAGGTGATCGGCGCGGTCCGGGCGGCGGTCCGGGTGCTAACCGCAATTTTAACGGTAGCGCGCGTGACGGCAGAGGCAATGGCGGACAGGGAGGCGGATTCAGAGATAATAAGCCGGGCAAGAGCTTTGCGGGAGAAGCTCCTACAAAGGATATGGAGAAGAAGCGCGAGGAAGAAAAGAGGCGCGCCAACAGCCAGGAGAAGGGCAAGCGCTCCAAGAAAGACCACATCTATGAAGAAGACGAGGCGTTAAAGAAGAAACCCGGCAGATTTATTAAGCCTGAGAAGAAGAAAGAGGAAGCTGTGGAAGAGGTGATCAAGGTAGTCGTGCTGCCGGAGATGATCACCATCAAGGATTTTGCCGAGAAGATCAAGGTAGCGCCTTCCGCTATCGTAAAGAAACTGTTCCTGGAAGGGAAGATCGTCACCGTGAACCAGGAGATTTCCTATGAAGAGGCGGAGAATATCGCCATGGAATATGAGATTCTCTGTGAGAAGGAAGTCAAGGTGGACGTGATCGAAGAACTGCTGAAGGAGGAAGACGATGATGCGGATTCTCTTCAGGAGAGACCTCCCGTGATCTGTGTTATGGGGCATGTGGATCATGGCAAGACCTCGCTTTTGGATACTATTCGGAAAACGCATGTCACCGACAGAGAGGCCGGCGGTATTACACAGCATATCGGCGCTTATACCGTAAATGTAGACGGCAGGAAGATTACTTTTCTGGATACGCCCGGACATGAGGCATTTACAGCCATGCGTATGCGCGGCGCCAATTCTACCGATATCGCGATCCTGGTAGTTGCGGCGGACGACGGTGTGATGCCCCAGACCGTGGAGGCCATCAGCCATGCCAAGGCAGCCGGAATAGAGATCGTCGTAGCGGTGAACAAGATCGATAAGCCTTCGGCCAATATTGAGAGGGTAAAGCAGGAACTGACGGAATATGAGCTGGTTGCTACCGATTGGGGCGGAAATACGGAGTTTGTTCCGGTTTCGGCGAAATCAGGAGAAGGAATTGAGGATTTGCTGGAGACGATTTTACTGACGGCTGATATTATGGAATTGAAAGCGAATCCCAACAGAAGAGCCAGAGGTCTGGTCATCGAAGCCGAGCTGGACAAAGGACGGGGACCTGTTGCCACGGTTCTGGTTCAAAAGGGCACGCTGCATGTGGGAGATTTCGTTTCCGCCGGCGCATGCCACGGCAAAGTCAGGGCCATGATTGATGATAAAGGCCGGAGAGTGAAGGAAGCGACTCCTTCTACGCCGGTGGAAATTTTGGGATTGTCAGATGTTCCCAGCGCAGGAGAAGTGTTCCTGGCGCATGAAAACGACAAAACTGCCAAATCCTATGCAGAGACCTATCTTGCACAGAATAAGGAGAAGATGCTGGAAGAGACCAGGAGCAGAATGTCTCTGGATGACCTGTTTTCGCAGATTAAGGAAGGCAACTTAAAGGAACTGAATCTGATTGTGAAGGCGGATGTTCAGGGCAGTGTGGAGGCTGTGAAGCAGTCCCTGTTAAAACTTTCCAACGAGGAGATTGTGGTCAAGTGTATTCATGGCGGCGTGGGAGCCATCAATGAGTCGGATGTAACGCTTGCAAGTGCTTCCAATGCCATTATCATCGGCTTTAATGTAAGACCGGATTCCACTGCAAAGACTACGGCAGAGCGTGAAGGAGTAGACGTCAGACTGTACAGGGTTATCTATCAGGCCATCGAGGACGTGGAAGCGGCCATGAAGGGAATGCTGGATCCCGTATTTGAGGAGAAGGTGATAGGCCATGCGGAAATCAGACAGATTTTCAAGGCATCTCAGATCGGAAATATCGCTGGTTCCTATGTGACAGACGGTATTTTCCAGAGAGGCTGTAAGATCCGCATCACCCGTGAGGGAGAGCAGATCTACGAAGGCGGTCTGGCTTCGCTGAAACGGTTTAAGGATGATGTAAAGGAAGTGAAGGAAGGTTTCGAATGCGGACTTGTGTTCGAGGGCTTTGACAAGATACAGGAGTTGGATGTGGTGGAAGCCTATGTGATGGTGGAAGTACCACGTTAGGCATTTTCCGGTATAAGGGAGTGTCAGACAGGAGCGTATGAGAAAGAATAATGTAAAAAATACCCGTATCAACGGGGAAGTACAGCGTGTATTGGCGGAGGTGATTCGGGGGGAGATCAAAGATCCCCGGATCAGTCCGTGGACAAGTGTAATATCTGTGGAGGTGGCTCCGGATTTAAAGAGCTGTAAGGCGCGGATCAGCGTACTGGGAGATGAAGAAGTGCGCAAATCCACCCTGGAAGGTCTGCAGAGTGCGGAGGGCTTCATCAAGAACCGGCTGGCAAAGATCGTGAATCTGCGCAATACGCCGGAGATCACTTTTCATATGGATCAATCCATTGAGTATGGGGTCAATATGGCGAAGAAGATCGATGAGGTCATTGCGCAGGATGACGAAATGGCCAGAAACAGGGAAGAAGTCCGGACAGAACCGGAAGATATGTGACGGAATGTGTAAATTATGCGGAGGGAAGGTGAGCGGATGAGTTTGCATTTGATAGAGGAATGTAAAGGTGCGGGACGGATTGGTATCGGCGGGCATGTCAGGCCGGACGGCGACTGTGTGGGTGCGTGTCTGGGACTGTGGCAGTATCTCAGAAAATGCTTTCCCCAGGCGAAGGTACAGGTATTTTTGGAGAAGCCTGCAGACATTTTTCATGAAATAAAGGGATTCGGGGAGATTTGTTCCGATTTTCCGGATGAGGAGCCGTTCGATGTCTTTTTCGTGTTGGACAGCACGGTAGATAGATTGGGAGCCGGTGAAAAATATGCGAAGGCTGCGGCAAAGACCATCAATATTGATCACCATATCAGCAATCAGGGAAGTTGTCAGCTGAATGTGATTAGGCCCGATGTGGGTTCTACCTGTGAAGTATTGTATGATTTGATGGATTTGGATAAGCTGGATCAGGATCTGGCCATGGCAATCTATGTGGGGATGATCCATGACACAGGGGTATTTCAGTACTCCAATACCACGCCGGCCACCCTGGAAAAGGGAGCCAGACTGATCGGCTACGGTTTTGATTTTCCCAGGCTGATTCAGGAGACTTTCTACCAGAAGACTTATGTGCAGGCCCAGATTATGGGCAGGACGCTGATGGAGAGTATCCGTTTCCTGGACGGGAACTGCATTGTGAGCTCCATAGACCGCAAGACCATGGAGTTTTATCATGCGGAGCCGAAGGATCTGGAAGGTATCGTAAATCAGTTGCGCAACATTGAAGGAATTGAATGTGCGATTTTCATGTATGAGACCAAAGTACTGGAGTACAGGGTGAGCCTGCGTTCAGGGGAGAAGATCAATGTAGCGGATGTGGCGGCGTATTTCGGCGGCGGAGGACATGCAAGGGCGGCAGGATGTACTTTGTCCGGAACTTTCCATGATTGTGTGAATAATCTTTCGCTACATATTGAAAAGCAGTTAAAGAAATGGGAAGCGGAACATGATACACGGGATAACGACGATTTTTAAAGAAGAAGGCTTCACTTCTCATGATGTAGTGGCCAAAATGCGGGGGATTTGCGGTCAAAAGAAAATCGGCCATACCGGTACCCTAGACCCAATGGCCACAGGAGTATTGCCGGTGTGCCTGGGAAATGCTACAAAGTTGTGTGATATGCTGGCAGATCGGGACAAGGAGTATGTGGCGGAGCTGTTGTTGGGTGTGGAAACCGATACCCAGGATATAACGGGTAAAGTCCAGGCGGAGCATCCCGTGGATGCAGGGCAGGAGGATGTGCGGCAGGCGGCAGCTTCCTTTGTGGGGGAATATCAGCAGATTCCACCCATGTATTCGGCTCTGAAGGTGCAGGGCAAAAAGCTCTATGAACTGGCCAGAGCCGGTAAGGAAGTGGAGCGCAGGCCCCGTCCGGTCACAATCTATGAATTGGAAATCTTGGAGTATGCTCTGCCGGTGGTACGTTTCAGGGCGGTGTGTTCAAAGGGAACTTATATTCGCACGCTTGCTGCAGATATAGGGGCGGCTTTGGGCTGCGGCGGAACAATGAAGAGTCTGCAGCGGACCAGGGTAGGAGAATTTCGTCTGGAAGAGGCCCGTACACTGGGAGAGATACAAAAGCTGCGGGATGGGGGGCAGCTGTCAGCGGTTGTCCGTCCGGTGGACAGTGTATTTTCAAACTGTCCGGCGCTTCATATTCGGGAGGATTGCTGCCGGCTGCTGGACAATGGAAATGCCTTTGACGCGGCACAGACTCGAGAGAGGGAGCTCCATGCCCCTGGCAGATGGGTTCGGGTATACAGGTCGGATGAGCGTTTCGCCGGTGTTTACGCCTGGGAGCCGGAGCGAAAAAGATATCGGCCGGTAAAAATGTTTTTGGAGAAAGAGTGAGTTTATTTGGAAATTATTTCAGATACAACAGATATTTGCATACACAGAGAAACGGCAGCTGCTATCGGAAAATTTGACGGGATACACATCGGCCACAA
>OFFY01003279.1_pt1 | contig 10070 bp, 20 predicted proteins | sample 1521481 | NCBI WGS metagenome assembly OFFY01 (sample SAMEA3504117, study PRJEB24116) | mouse gut metagenome | biome: mouse gut; feature: mouse-associated habitat; material: faeces | place: Denmark | collected 2011
TTTTAACACAAGGGCCTGCACTTGGCAAGCCCTTTTTTACAAATTCAGGTGTTTTTCAGTTATTTTATATCCCTTCTCATTTATCTCTCCAGATAATCCTTCCCTTGCTCAGATCATAGGGAGAAAGCTCCAAGGTAACCCTGTCCCCGGGAAGAATACGGATAAAATTCTGGCGGAGCTTCCCACTGATGTGAGCCAATACCCTGTGTCCGTTCTCCAACTCCACCTGAAACATAGTGTTGGGCAATTTCTCCACTACAGTACCTTCAATTTCAATGACATCACTTTTAGACATAGTTTCCTCCATTTTTACTTGAAATGATCTTGTTCCATTTCCTTATGTAATATGCGCGCATTGTACTGCTTAAGCGCATATCTGATTTCCTCCGCGTAGACCTTTTCTCTGCCCTGAAGCTTCTTTCGCAGCACTTCATCCACAAAACAGTTAATGGGCTGTATATGCTTTCTGCGCTTCTTCTTCGGCTTCTCCGGCCGCTTTAACCGTCCATCGCATACGAATACGAAATCTCCCTCTTCCGCCACAATGACATACAGCGTATCCTTGTCATGTCCGGCTTTAGATGTGGCCAGCTGTCCTGTCATACCCATTTGTTCCATCCTTTCATGACCGCAGCCCTACGCCTCACTGACAGACTGTCAGAATCTCAGGCTCACCCTCTGTGATCAGAATGGTATTCTCATAATGCGCCGACAAAGATCCATCCTCCGTCACCACGGTCCAATTGTCGTCCAACCACTCCACATCCGCCCTTCCCATATTGATCATGGGCTCAATCGCCAAAGTCATCCCCGGCCGCAGCTTGGGGCCTCTCTTCAGCTGAGCAAAATTGGGGATCTGCGGATCCTCATGGAGCTTTGTTCCCACGCCGTGTCCCACCAGTTCCCGCACGATACCATAATGATATGGCTTCACATACGCGGCTATGGCATTAGAGATATCAAATAGATGATTTCCGGCTTTTGCCATTTTTATACCTGCAAAAAAGCTTTCTTTCGTCACATCGATCAGTTTCTGTGCCTCCGGAGTAATCTTCCCCACCCCATGGGTTCTGGCCTCGTCCGAATGATACCCCTTATAAATCATCCCTGCATCCAGGCTGACGATATCGCCCTCCTGCAGAATGCGGCGTTTATTGGGAATGCCATGTACCACCTCATCGTTCACGGACACACAGATACTCGCAGGAAATCCGTTATAATGGAGAAAATTCGGAATGCCCCCCAGCTTTCGGATCAGGGTATCCCCCTTGATATCGATCTCCCTGGTAGATATGCCGGGGCGTATCATTTCCGCCAGTTCCTGATGCACAATCGACAGACGCCGGCAGGATTCCCTGATCAGTTTTATCTGTTCCTCTGTCTTAATTATAATCGCCATGATAACCTGACTTCCCTATCCTAAAATATCCGTAATCGCCCGGAATACATCCTGCATATCCATGGTTCCGTCCACGGTCCTGAGGATTCCCTTCTCGGTATAATACGCAATCAGCGGCTGTGTCTGATCGTGATATACCTTCAGACGGTTCTGCACCGTCTCCGGCCTGTCGTCATCCCGCAGCACCAGCTCGCTTCCGCAGCTGTCACAGACTCCCTCCTGCTTCGGCGGAATATGCTCTATATGATATGTGGCTCCGCATTTCAGGCAGGCACGTCTTCCCGACATCCTCTTCACGATATTCTCATCCGGCACATCCACATCCACCGCATAATCGATTTTCTCACCCAGCTTCTCCAACGCACTGTCCAAAACTTCCGCCTGGGGAATCGTCCTGGGGAAACCGTCCAGCACATAGCCGCCGCGGCAGTCATCCTGTGCCACTCTGTCCAGCAGGATCTTCACGGTCAGCTCATCCGGCACCAAAAGCCCCTGATCCATATATTGCTTTGCCTCTTTGCCAAGCTCCGTGCCGTTTTTAATGTTTGCACGGAAAATGTCTCCCGTGGAAACATGTGGAATTTTGTATTGTTCAGCAATCATCTTTGCCTGGGTTCCTTTACCGGCGCCAGGCGCACCTAACATGATAATTTTCATTTTCTGCCTTTCTTTATTTTCATTCTCGCAAATTTTATTGTACCTATTTTCCGGCAAGTTTGCAATATCTTTTCGAAAACATTTTAACAAAAGGAGCCTCCCCATTCCACGGGAAAGCTCCTTTTACAAGCTTTATGCCTCACTTCAGCACTCCGGCCATTCCGGGACTTTTATTTCTCCAGAAAGCCCTTGTAATTCCGGACAAGCATCTGCGACTCTACCTGCTTCATGGTCTCAAGAACCACGCTGACGATAATGATCAGGCTGGTACCGCCGAAGGATACGCTTGCCTTGAACACACCGCTGAATATATAAGGCAGAACCGCCACGATGGTCAGTCCCACGGCGCCGATGAATACAATGTAATTCAAGACTTTGTTCAGATAGTCACTGGTAGGCTTACCCGGCCTGATACCCGGTATAAAGCCGCCCTGCTTCTTCATATTATCCGCGATCATCAGAGGGTTGAATGTGATGGATGTATAGAAATACGCAAATAAAATAATCAATACGATATACACCAGCAGTCCAACCGTATATCTCAGTTGATCGGGATTACACCAGTAGTTTGAATTCATATATCTTAATATCTCACTCCACACGCCGGTTCCGTTGTATCCGGCAAAAGCCGAGATAATACCCGGAAGCTGCAGCAGGGACTGAGCAAAGATAACAGGAATCACGCCTGCGGTATTCACCTTCAGGGGAATATTTGACGTCTGCCCTCCCACCATCTTTCTGCCCTGTACTTTATTGGCATACTGTACCGGAATACGGCGGACACCGTCATTAAGGATAATGACCATCACTACCATGGCAATGATAACCGCAAATATAATCACTACCGCAAGCACTGCCGTAGCAGGCGCCTTGCCGAATACAAACTGCTGGAACAGATTGCCCAGATCCTCAGGCAGCCTGGAAATAATATTGATTACCAGGACGATGGAGATACCGTTTCCGATTCCCTTCTCCGTGATTCTCTCACCGATCCACATCAGAAACGCACTGCCTGCCGTAAGGGTTGCAATTGCACTGATCACACTTAATGCATTATACGAAACCAGATATCCCTGACGTCCGAAGCTCACAGCCATTGCAGTAGACTGGATCAGCGCCAGCGCTATGGTCACATATCTTGTAATCGCGGCAATTTTCTTTCTTCCGTCTTCGCCGTCACGCTGCATCTCTTCCAGCTTCGGAATTGCAATCGTAAGCAGCTGCATGATGATGGAAGAAGTAATATAAGGATTGATACCCAGAGCCAGGATCGACATATTAATGAACGAACCGCCTGTAATTGCATCAAAAAAGCTGAATGCACCATTCGACTGGGACGCAAACCAGCTCTTAAAAAAATCGCCGTTTACACCCGGCACAGGCAGCTGTGATCCGATACGGATCACAACTAACATGGCGAAGGTAAATAAAATCTTGTCCCTGAGATCTTTAATTTTGAATGCGTTTTTCAGCGTTGTAAGCATTACATCACCTCTGCAGTTCCACCAAGCGCCTCAATCTTCTCCTTTGCAGATGCGCTGAATGCATCTACCTTTACATTGAGTTTTTTGGTAAGTTCTCCATTTCCGAGCACTTTCACGCCGTCCCTGGGATTTTTGATGACGCCGGCCTCAATGAGTGTATTGACATCCACATATGCCCCGTCCTCAAAACGCTCCAAATCCCTCACATTGATGGCCACAATTTCCTTTGTATTCCTGTTCTTAAAGCCTCTCTTGGGGAGACGTCTGTACAAAGGCATCTGGCCGCCTTCAAAACCAATCCTGGGAGCTCCGGAACGAGCCTTCTGACCCTTGTGTCCCTTTCCGGCAGTCTTGCCGTTTCCCGAACCATGCCCGCGGCCTCTCCTGAATCTATCACCGTGCTTAGATCCCTGCGCAGGTCTTAAATTGGATAATTCCATTGATCACACCTCCTTCTCGATTACGCTTCTTCCACTTTCAACAAATGGCCAACCAGACGGATCTGTCCCCTTGTGGCTGCATTATCGGGCAGAATGACGCTTCTTCCGATTTTGCGAAGTCCCATAGATTCAACGATGGCCTTATTCTTTGGCACGGCGCCGATGGTGGACCTTACCAAAGTGATTTTCAACTTCTTCTCTTCCATTCCTGATCTCCTTTCAAATGCTTTACATGCATTTACGCCATAATTTCCTCAACGGCTTTGCCGCGGCTCTTTGCCACTTCCTCAGGAGACTTCAGCTGGCTTAAGCCGGTAATCGTTGCAAGGACGACATTCTGCTTATTGTTTGAGCCAAGAGACTTGGTACGAATATTCTTGATACCGGCCAGCTCGCATACTACACGGACAGGACCGCCGGCGATGATACCGGTACCTTCGGGAGCCTTCTTGAGCAGAACATTTGCGGAGCCATACTTACCAATGAAATCGTGTGTGATGGAATTATTCTCGTCCAATGCAATCTTGACAAGGTGCTTCATAGCATCTTCCTTTCCCTTGCGGATTGCCTCGGGAATTTCTACAGCCTTGCCAAGTCCCGCACCTACATGTCCGTTGCCATCGCCTACTACCACCAAAGCTGTAAAACGCATATTACGGCCGCCTTTTACAGTCTTGGTTACACGCTTGATGGCTACAACCTTGTCAGTCAATTCGAACTGGCTTGCATCTATGATTGTGTGTTTCATGGTGTATTCCTCTTCCTTTCCTAGAATTCCAGGCCAGCTTCTCTGGCTGCGTCAGCTAATGCTGCTACTTTACCCTGATATATATAGCCGCCTCTGTCAAAGACAACCTTTGTAATGCCTTTTTCTACTGCCCTCTTGCCGATGACAGTTCCCAGATATGCCGCTGCATCAACGTTATTGGTCTTCGTAAGCTCTGCCTTAACTGCGCTTTCAAGAGTGGAAGCGGATACTAATGTATTCCCAACAGTATCATCGATAATTTGAGCATACATATGATTATTGCTTCTGAATACGGCCAGACGGGGTCTCTCGGCAGTACCACTGAAGCGGTTACGAATTCTCATGTGCTTTTTGACACGAACATCTTTTCTTGATTTCTTGTTAACCATCTTCATACTCTCCTTATCTGCTATTTCTTACCGGTCTTACCAACCTTACGTCTGATCGTCTCATCGGCATACTTGATACCCTTACCCTTATAAGGTTCAGGTCTCCTCTTGTCTCTGATTTCAGCTGCGAATTGGCCAACTTTTTCTTTGTCGATCCCCTTAACCACGATCACGTTCTGACCTTCCACCGTGGTCTCAATGCCTTCGGGATCTTCCATCTCCACCGGATGGGAATAGCCCAGGTTCAGGGTCAGTTTCTTTCCTGCCTTGGCAGCCCTGTAACCGACACCGTTTACCTCCAGCTTCTTCTCATAACCTGCGGTAACGCCGACTACCATGTTGTTAATCAATGTCCTGGTCAGGCCGTGAAGAGATTTCATTCTCTTCAGATCATTCGGTCTGTTCACCAGCACTTCTGCGCCTTCCATTTTGATTTCCATCTCGGCGGGTAACACTCTTTCCAGAGTTCCCTTGGGACCTTTTACAGTCACTTTATTATTTTCTGCAATCTCCACAGTCACACCTGCGGGAACCGCGATTGGCATTCTACCTATACGTGACATGCCCGTACCTCCTATTTTAAGTTAAAATAAAATCTACCATACAAAAGCCAGGACTTCGCCGCCAACCTGCAGCTCCCGTGCTTTCTTGTCAGTAATTACACCCTGGTTCGTGGAAATGATAGCAATTCCCAGGCCGCCAAGTACCTTCGGCAGTTCATCCTTGCCTGCATACACACGCAGACCCGGCTTTGAAATTCTCTTGATCCCGGAGATAATCTTCTCGTTCTTATCTCCGCCGTACTTCAGCGTAATATGAATGGACTTGAAATTGCCGTCATCAATAATATCGTACTTACTAATATATCCTTCATCCAGAAGAATCTGAGCGATGGACAGCTTCATCTTGGAAGCGGGCACATCCACAGTGTCATGCTTGGCCGTATTTGCATTACGGATTCTTGTAAGCATATCTGCAATAGGATCTGTCAATGTCATTCTTTTTTCCTCCTTCTTACCAGCTTGCAGGCGAGCAACTTGCCCTGCTAGTTACACTTTCCTTACCAGCTTGCAGGCGAGCGAATTGTCTGGCTGGTTACACTTTCCTTACCAGCTCGCCTTTTTGACCCCGGGAATCTGCCCCTTATATGCCAATTCGCGGAAGCAAACTCTGCAAATACCATATTTTCTCAAGTAAGCGTGGGGACGGCCACAAATCTTGCAGCGTGTATAAGCCTGTGTGGAAAACTTCGGCTTGCGCTGCTGCTTTATTTTCATTGATGTCTTTGCCATGAAAAATTTACCTCCTTATTGTTTTGCAAAAGGCATATTGAACAGAGTCAAAAGTTCCCTTGCCTCTTCGTCTGTCCTGGCGGTAGTTACGATAATAACATCCATACCTCTGGTCTTGTCAATCTTGTCATATTCGATCTCCGGGAAAATGAACTGCTCCTTAATACCGAGCGCATAATTTCCTCTGCCGTCGAACGCATTGGGATTGACGCCTCTGAAGTCACGCACACGGGGCAATGCCAAATTTACCAGGCGATCAAGGAACTCGTACATCTTCTCGCCGCGAAGCGTGGTCTTGCATCCGATATTCATGCCTTCACGGATCTTGAAGTTCGCCACGGATTTCTTCGCCTTGGTAAGGACCGCTTTCTGGCCGGTAATCGTCTCCATATCGGACACGGCATTATCGAGAACCTTGGGATTTTCCTTCGCTTCACCGATACCCATATTGACAACAATCTTATCGAGCTTCGGAACTTCCATGATATTCTTGTATCCGAATTTCTTCATCATGGCATCCACGATGGTCTCGTTATACATATCTTTTAATCTTGCCACTTTCTCTTACTCCTTCCTGGACTGTAAAGTTCACAGTTTGATCAATCAATGACTTCGCCTGTCGCCTTGGCGAAACGAACTTTCTTGTCTCCCTCCACCTTGAATCCGACTCTGGTGGGCTTTCCCTTAAAGACAAGCATTACATTGGAAATATCAATAGGAGCTTCCTTCTGGATGATACCGCCGTTGGGATTGGCCTGAGAAGGCTTTGCATGCTTTGTAACCATATTCACGCCCTCTACAATCACCCTGTGCTTTTTGATATCAACGGAAATTACCTTTCCCTCTGCGTTACAGTCCTTACCGGCGATCACCTTCACGGTATCGCCTCTCTTAATCTTCATTGCTGACATACGGCACCTCCTTATAATACTTCGGGAGCAAGGGATACGATCTTCATGAACTGTTTTTCACGAAGCTCCCTGGCTACCGGCCCAAAAATACGGGTTCCTCTGGGTGTCTTGTCTTCCTTGATGATCACTGCAGCGTTTTCATCAAATCTGATGTAGGAACCGTCCTTGCGGCGGGTTTCCTTCACGGTACGTACGACTACCGCCTTCACCACATCACCCTTCTTTACAACGCCGCCTGGTGTTGCATCTTTCACAGTAGCAACAATTACATCGCCGATACGTGCATATCTTCTTGTAGAGCCGCCCATAACGCGGATGCAGAGCAATTCTTTCGCACCGGTGTTATCGGCAACCTTCAGTCTTGTTTCCTGCTGAACCATGATCTTCCTCCAATCCCCTTACGTTATTTTGCTTTCTCTACGATTTCCACAAGCCTCCATCTCTTGTCCTTGGACAGCGGCCTGGTCTCCATCACTTTAACGGTATCCCCAATATTGCACTCGTTCTTCTCATCGTGTGCCTTCAGCTTATAGGTGCTCTTCACAACCTTATTGTAGAGGGGATGCTTTACATGCTCTTCAATAGCTACAACAATTGTCTTATCCATTTTATTACTGGTAACTTTACCAGTACGGACTTTTCTCAAATTTCTTTCCACGATTGATCTCCTTTCATCGCCGCTCTGCTCATTGGAACTGCCATAGACATTTCCGTAAGAATTGCCGCCGGCAATTCTTTTAAGAGTGCCGCCAGGCACTCTCTTTATGCCCTGGCCTTCTCGGTAATAACTGTTTGAATCCGTGCAATATTCTTCCTGACATCCTTGATTCTTGCAGTATTATCCAGCTGATTGGTTGCGTTCTGGAATCTCAAATTGAAAAGCTCCTTCTTCGCGGCAACAAGATCCTTGTTCAATTCCTCCACGGATTTGCCTTTTAATTCTTCTACAAATTTACTAGATTTCATTATTCAACACCGCCTTCCAAATCTGCCTTCGCAACGATTTTACACTTGCAGGGAAGTTTATGCATTGCAAGACGCAGCGCTTCTTTCGCCTGATCCTCAGGAACACCGGCAATTTCAAACATGACACGGCCGGGCTTCACAACTGCTACCCAATATTCCACCGATCCTTTACCGGAACCCATACGAGTCTCAGCCGGCTTTGCGGTAACGGGCTTATCCGGGAAAATCTTAATCCATACCTGGCCGTTACGCTTGGTGTAACGTGTAAGCGCAATACGTGCCGCCTCTATCTGGTTGGACTTAACCCAGCAAGGCTCTGTTGCCACCAGACCGTACTCACCGTAAGTGATGGTATTGCCTCTGCTGGCTTTTCCTGCCATGCTGCCGCGGAACTGTTTACGATGCTTTACTCTTTTCGGCATTAACATTATTTATCACTCCCTTCCGCCTGGTTTCCCTTTGTAGGAAGTACCTCGCCTTTATAAATCCACACTTTAACGCCTACCTTACCATAAGTGGTATCGGCCTCTGCAAAACCGTAATCAATATCGGCTCTCAGAGTCTGAAGAGGAATGGTCCCCTCGCTGTAGAACTCGGTACGCGCCATATCGGCTCCGCCCAGACGGCCCGAACAGGATGTCTTGATTCCCAGAGCGCCGGACTTCATGGTTCTGCCCATGCAGGACTTCATCGCACGTCTGAAGGAAACACGGTTCTCCAGCTGCTGCGCAATATTCTCAGCTACCAGCTGCGCATCCTTGTCGGGTCTCTTGATCTCCTTGATGTCGATCAGTACCTTCTTGTCAGTCAGCTTGGAAAGCTCCGTCTTGGTAACTTCGATCTCAGCGCCGCCCTTGCCGATGATAACGCCGGGTTTTGCCGTATGAATGATCACTCTGATTCTGTCAGATGCTCTCTCGATCTCGATCCTGGAGACACCTGCACTGTACAACTTCTTCTTCAGGTACTGTCTGATCTTATGGTCTTCCACAAGATAATCCGCGAAATCACTTTCAGCGTACCATCTGGAATCCCACTCTTTAATAACTCCGACTCTTAAGCCATGAGGATTAACTTTCTGTCCCATTTATTCGTCCGCTCCTTTCCCTACTCCTTCTCGTCCAGCACAACAGTGATATGACTTGTTCTCTTCTCAATCCTGTAAGCCCTGCCCTGTGCTCTGGGTTGAATACGCTTCATTGTAGGTCCCTTATTTGCGTAGCATTCCGCAACATAAAGGTTCTCTCTGTTCATTCCGTTGTTGTTCTCAGCATTGGCAATCGCTGATTCAAGCAGCTTCTTGACCAGACCGGAAGCATATCTGGGATTGTATTCCAGGATACCAAGCGCCGTATCCACATCTTTGCCTCTGATGGCGTCCAGCACAAAGCATGCCTTCTGCACAGATACTCTTGCATAAGATAACTTTGCCGAAGGTCTTGTATCCTTCTGCGCATTTCTTTCTCTCTTAATTTGACTTCTATGCCCTTTAGCCATAGATTTTTACCCTCCTTATCCTACTACCCGACTATCGGTTTTCTCCGTCTCCGCCCTCATCCGGCGTCTGTCCAGCCTCTGCGGCCAGCAGCCCGGGGAAAACCCGGAGCGCCGTTACCTGACTTTCGACTTCTTCTCGTCCTTGCCGTGACCGCGGTATGTCCTGGTCGCAACAAACTCACCCAGCTTGTGGCCAACCATATCCTCGGTAACATATACCGGCACATGCTTTCTTCCGTCATGAACTGCAATCGTGTGTCCCACAAAAGAAGGGAAAATTGTAGAAC
>OFFY01003281.1_pt1 | contig 10055 bp, 6 predicted proteins | sample 1521481 | NCBI WGS metagenome assembly OFFY01 (sample SAMEA3504117, study PRJEB24116) | mouse gut metagenome | biome: mouse gut; feature: mouse-associated habitat; material: faeces | place: Denmark | collected 2011
AGCAGGACAGAGAGGGCGAGCAGGATTGCTTTGAGAATCTTTTTCTTGGACAATGTGAATCACTCCATTTCTTATTGATGCTACAGATAGAATATATCGCTAACGCAGGGCATGATACGATGAAAACAAGAACACCCGCTACAGGTGTCCTTGTGATTCATGTACCCAATATCTACAGCCCTATCTTTTCTTATGCTCAGATGTCGAGTGATTTTCCAACGCTTGCTTCTGGAATCGCTCGAACGTCTGATAGCAGTTCTCCTTGCACGGGGGACAAGGGTTGACCATCGTATGTACCAACCCCAGTTTGTACGGGCACTTAGGACATGGCGGGTTTGTGTGATGGATCAGGTCTTTTGCTTTCAACAGTTGCACCTCCAAATCGTGATTATGGTGATGAAGAAGGATGAAGTATCACTTAATCAAGTGAGATATCCTTCTCGCAGCATCGAGGAAAGAATATATATTTACGACTATGTCTCATGCGGCATTACTCCGTAGCGGCTTCAAGAGATATAGGACCAATATATGACTCTCAGCTTCCGGACATATCTTGTCGTTGCTATCATTAAAAGTGTTTGCCACAATCCGCCGTTTATGCTATAATATAATTGAGGGGTTTTATTTGCTTTGACTGGAATGCTGCATTTTTCCAGGCAGTAATGATGCACTTGGGTATATGAAGCCGAAATGTTACTCTTTTCGATGGGAGGATGCTTATGGGTTTTTTGTTTGATATCAAGGGACAACTAAGCACAATTCGTCTTGCCGATTCAAATGCCCTTTGGCCACTATTTGAAGCAGTTGTAAATTCTATTCAGTCGATAGAAGACTCGCCGAATAAGGATTGCGGCAAGATTGTGATTCACGCACATAGAAAAACATCCAATCAATTTGGCCTGGAATCCAAAGAGCCTCTTGGCCGTTTTGAGTCCTTTTCTATTACAGATAACGGGATTGGGCTAGATGCAGAGAATTATCGGTCTTTTAACACTGCATATTCCACATTAAAGGTTCAAAAAGGTTGTAAAGGTATAGGAAGATTTCTTTGGCTAAAAGCTTTTGATTCTGTTAAAATTAAAAGTGTTTTCGCTGAAGATAAGTCGTTTTTCTGTCGAGAATTTACTTTTACATCGGATGGAATAGCGCCAGAGGACAATCAAGCCGAAACATCAGTTCAAGAACTCTCTACTACAATTCGGCTAAGTAACTTTCACACTAATTACCAGAATGCTGCACCAGTCGAATTGGAGGCCGTTGCAAAACGAATTATTGAACATTGCCTTCCGTTTTTTATTTCTGAAAAGTGTCCAGAAATAATTCTTCTTGATGATGAATCCGCTCCAATAAAATTGAATCAATACTATGCAGAGAATGTGAAAGATTCCTTGCATCAAGACCGTTTTACACTCAATGATGTTGACTTTACGATATACCATCTTCGCTTACCAGAGGGATTTTCCGGACATGAATTGCACTTATGTGCAAATATGCAAGAGGTTCGCTCTGTTGAACTAAAAAAATATATTCCGAATTTGCAAAAGAAAATTATTCCCAATGATGACTCAGGCGGTTTCTTCTATGTGGGATATATTGTCAGTGGATATTTGGATTCCAGAGTCAATACGACCAGGACAGATTTTGATTTCGATGAAAATTACGGACAAATTTCCTTTTTCGGGACTGGTGAAGAGTCTGTCCTGACTACAGCGATTGAGTATATTAAAGGATATTTGGCAGACTATTTGTCTGATATAGACCAGAAAAAGCGGCGGCAAATCAAAAACTTTGTACAACAAGATCGGCCTACCTATCGCTATTTGCTACAGATGAAGCCGGAGATTTATGACAGTATTCCTGCCGGGCTAAAACCTGATGCTTTAGAGCTTGAACTCCACAAGGCGGTTCAAGCGTGGGAAACAGAAATCAAAAAACAAGGGCTAGAACTGGAGAAAGCAGTAAAAAATCAGGTGGCAGGTTCAGATATAACTTATCAACAGTTGTTTGATAGGTACTGGTCCAGTATTACTGAGATTAGTAAAACATCTTTAGCTGAATATGTGACACGAAGAAAAACCTTACTGGCGCTTCTGGAAGATGCGCTGACTATTCAAGAAAATGGGTTGTTTAAGAAAGAAGACGTTATTCATTCCTTGATCTGCCCGATGCGCCATACATCAGATGATATACCGTTTGAGGAAATGAATTTGTGGGTCATAGATGAGCGATTGGCGTATCATAGATTCCTTGCATCAGATAAAACAATACAGTCTTTACCTGACATTGATAGTAGAAGCATAAAAGAATTAGATATTGCTGTTTTTGACCGAGCCTTTGCCTTTTCAGAAGATGAAGCACCGTTGAATACGATAACAATAATTGAATTCAAAAAGCCTGATAATAAGAAAGATAATCCTCTGTAGACAGTGTTTCTGCTTTTATAAAGTGGTTTTTAGGCAGATACACGGATTCATAGGTTATAAAATCGTAGCGGGTCGAAAAAAACGAGCAAATGGGCTGGCTTTTGGCGATTGTAGTAGAACTTGCTTCCGTTGTTATGCTATTTGTGACTTAACAACGAAAATGATATCGCTTTGTAAAGATGCAGGGCTTCGCATGACCCCTGATGGGATGGGTTATTATGGATACCAGTCAGAGCGACACGCTTATTTTGAAGTCATTTCTTATGCCAAGCTCCTTGCAGATGCTAAAAAGCGAAATCAAATCCTGTTCGATAAACTCTTCACGCCTAAACCTGGTGAAGTGACTCATGGAACAGCAAAGGAGGCCCTCTAAATGCCCCGTCCAAGAAAGAACGCCGCGGCAGAAACTGATGCCGCCAAAATGCGCGACATCGAAGCCTACACCCATGACGATAAAAAGCGGCCCAACAACCCGCCGGTGGGCATGGCCCAGCACGACAAAGCGGAGGAGAAAGTGAAAACCTACCAGTTCGATCCCCACCTTTCCCCCTCCCTGCAATGGGCGGGCAAGGCGGAGGGGACGAGCTTTGACGTGCCTACCTCCTCCATCCATATCCACGAGTCCATCAAGCCCTTCAATATCATTGCGCAGATCACAAAGGCATACTCGGAGGCGGAGGAGGACCAGCTTGAGGGACAGGTCGGCTTATTTGCCGCCGAGACTCCGGCGGAGCGGATGCGCCGCCGCAGGGAGGCCATCGAGTTTTATCAGCACGGCGTTGACTGGACGAACCGGCTGATTGCGGGAGACAGCCTGGTCATCATGAATTCCCTGCTGGAGAAGGAGGGCATGGCCGGACAGGTGCAGATGGTCTATATCGATCCGCCCTACGGCATCAAGTACGGCTCCAACTTCCAGCCCTTTGTGGACAAGCGGGATGTGAAGGATAAAAAGGACGAGGATCTGACCCAGGAGCCGGAGATGATCAAAGCCTTCCGGGACACCTGGGAGCTGGGCATCCACTCCTACCTGACCTATCTGCGCAACCGTCTGCTGCTGGCGCGGGAGCTGCTGGCCGACAGCGGGAGTGTGTTTGTGCAGATTAGTGATGAGAATGTGCATCATGTGAGAGAAATCTGCGATGAGATATTCGGTGTTGAGAATTTTGTTAGGTTAATTGCATTTCAAAAAACTGGTGGAAAAAGCGGGAATGTTCTCAGCTGTACTGTGGATTATTTAGTATGGTATGCCAAGAACATATCTGGCATTAAATATCACCAGTTATATACAAAAAGACTAACAGGGGATACGTCTCTTGAACGATATGATATGTTAATGTTTCCAGACGGAACCAGCCGCCATATTCTTCCTGAAGAGCGAATCAGCGGAGATATTCCCAAAGACGCTCGTAGATATCAACTGGCACCTTTGTATTCTGATGGAGCTGGTAGTGATTTCCCTGAATTTGAGTTTGAAGGCAAAAAATATAAACCACGCGCCGATACACATTGGAAAACAACAGTGGATGGCTTGCAGAGGTTGGCTGAAAACCATCGTATTGAAGTTATGGGAAATGTTATTAGATATAGGAGATATGTTGATGATTTCCCTGTCCTGCCAATTACCGATAGATGGGATAGTATGCAGTCTGGTGTGTTAAGAACATATGTTGTTCAAACAGCATCTTCCGTAATCGCCCGCTGTATGCTCATGACCACCGACCCTGGCGACCTGGTGCTGGACATCACCTGCGGCAGCGGCACCACCGCCTATGTAGCCGAGCAGTGGGGCCGCCGGTGGATCACCTGCGACACCTCCCGGGTTGCCATCACGCTGGCCAAGCAGCGGCTGATGACCGCCACCTTTGACTACTACAAACTGGCACATGAGGAACAGGGTGTGGGCAGCGGTTTCGTTTACAAGACCGTCCCCCATATCACGCTGAAATCCATTGCCAACAACGAGCCCCCTGCCACTGAGACCCTCTACGACCAGCCGGAAATCGACAAAACGAAAATTCGTGTGACCGGGCCCTTTACCGTGGAGGCCCTTCCCGCTCCCGTGGTCAAGCCGCTGGACGATCTGGGCGGCATGGAAGAGGACGTCAGCGCCAAGCAGACCGACTGGCGGGATCAGCTTCTGGCCACCGGCATCCTAGGCCGGGGCGGTGCGAAGCTGGAGTTCAGCCGGGTGGAGCCGCTGTCCGGCACGAAATTCCTGCAAGCTGAGGCGGAGACAAAGGAGGACACGCCCCGCCGGGCGGTGATCTGCTTTGCCGGGGAGACCAAGCCGCTGGATTCCCGCATGGTGGAAATGGCGCTGGACGAGGCGGAGGCCATGCGCCCCGCGCCCCAGCTCATCGTGTTTGCCGCATTCCAGTTTGACCCGGAGGCCGCTAAAAATATCGCGGAGACAAATTGGCCCGGCGTGACGCTGTTGCAAACGCAGATGAATACGGACCTGATGACCGAGGATCTGAAAAAGAAGCGTTCCTCCGACCAGTCCTTCTGGCTGGTGGGCCAGCCGGACGTGGAGCTGATCCGGGATGGCCGCAGCAAGACCCGGTATAAGGTACGGGTCAATGGGTTTGACTACTATGATGTGAAAAAGGGAACCGTAGAATCCGGCAGTACCTCCCGCATCGCCATGTGGATGCTGGACACGGATTACGATGGAATGTGCATCGTGCCCAAGCAGGTATTCTTCCCCATGGGCGGCAAAAAGGACGGCTGGAACAAGCTGGCGAAAACGCTGCGGGCAGAGATCGACCCGGACCTGATCGAAAAATTTGCTGGGAACGAGTCCCTGTGGTTTACCGTGCAGCCCTATTCCATGATCGCGGTGAAGATCATCGACGACCGAGGAATTGAAAGCCTGAAGGTGATAAGGGTAGGTGAAGACTGATGGCAGGAATTGATCAGCTTATTATCAATTCGGCCTACCGTGAGCCGACCCATCACTGGAAGTACGATCTCAACGGCCAGACATTCCAGAGAGAGCCGGGCCGCCGTCCAGCGGGCTATTTTGTGGCTGGGCAGGGGTCCAACCAGTACAACGACATCGGGCAGTTCATGGAACTGCCGCTGGTGAATACGATCCGCCCCCGCGTTAAGGCGTGGCGGGAAGCGGGGTATCCAGGTGTCACCGGCGTGACCAAAAAGCTGTTGGAGCACTGGAATGACAAGGATGTTCGGCAGTACCAGTTCTTTTTCTGCCAGATGGACGCTATGGAAACTCTGATCTGGCTGACGGAAGCGCCGGAGGCAGATCGTGTCGGCGTTGATGTTCCCAGCGACGGCGGCGCATTCCGGCGCATCTGCACCAAGCTCTGCACCGGTGGCGGAAAGACGACCGTCATGGCCATGCTGATTGCGTGGATGGTCTGTAATAAAGCCACTTATCCCCAGGATAAGCGGTTTTCCAAGTATGTGTTCATCGTCGCCCCCGGCCTGACAGTCAAAAGCCGCCTCCAGGTGCTGCAAACCGGAGGCGAGGACAATTATTACACGCAGTTTGGTGTGGTGCCGGTTGGCCTGATGGACAAGCTGCGCCAGGGCAAGGTATTGATTACTAACTGGCAGGCATTGGCCTGGGACAGCGAGGAAGCTGTGCAAAAGCGCCGCAGTGTTGACAAGCGCGGTGTCAAAAGCGATGAAGCCTATACCCGTGAGGTGCTGGGCGAGCTGGCAAACACGCAGAATATCCTTGTCATCAACGACGAGGCCCACCATGCCTGGCGCAAAAATCCGGAGAACAAGGGAAAGCTGACCAGGGAGCAGAAGGAGGCAGAGCAGCAGGCTACTATCTGGATCAGCGGCCTGGATCGCATCCATAAGACCCGGCATATCCTGACTTGCTATGATTTCTCTGCCACGCCTTTTGCCCCCTCTGGCAAGAAGAACGACGAGGAAGCTCTGTTTGGCTGGATTGTGAGCGATTTTGGTCTAAACGACGGCATTGAGTCTGGGCTGGTAAAGACGCCCCGTGTTGTGGTGCGGGATGACGGTGTACCGGATGCGGAAAGTTTTCGTTCCAAACTGTACCACATTTATGCGGACGACACCGTGAAAGACGACATCAACCGGGCCGCTCAGCCGGAAGAGCCGCTGCCGGATTTGCTGACACAGGCGTATTATCTGCTGGGCAAGGACTGGCAGGTCCTGTACCAAGCGTGGCAGGATGCCGGAGCCGTTGTGCCGCCGGTGATGATTACAGTGGCCAATCGCACGGAGACTGCCGCCCGTATCAAATATGCTTTCGACCATGGGAGGATTCCTGTGCCGGAGCTATGTGTGCCGGAGCTGACAGTGCATATCGACTCTAAAACCATGGATGAGGCGGAAAGTGTAGTTCCCCAAGCAGCAAGTCCCAGTGATGATGAAAGCGAACGGAAACTCAGCAAAAAAGACGCCGTTGCTATCCTGCGAGAGACGGTAGATACTGTTGGGCAGAGAGGGAAACGTGGAGAGCAGATCCGAAATGTGATTTCCGTTGGTATGCTTTCCGAGGGCTGGGACGCCAAAACGGTGACGCATATCCTTGGACTGCGGGCTTTTTCCAGCCAGTTGCTCTGTGAGCAGGTCGTTGGGCGTGGTCTGCGGCGGACAAGCTATGATCTCGCCGAGGGCAGCGATATGTTTACGCCGGAATATGTGAATATCTTTGGTATCCCCTTCTCGTTCCTGCCTCACGAGTCCGATGAACAGGGAACGCCACCTGTTACACCGCCTAAAACTCAGGTTGAAGTGGTCAAGGAGCGGGCGGAATACGAGATTAGCTGGCCCAATGTCATCCGGCTGGACCGTGTGTTTAAGCCAAAGCTCTCCGTTGACCTTCAACAGATAGACACACTGGAGCTAAATGCGGCGGATACCAGATTGCGTGCCGATCTCGCTCCTGTTGTCGATGGAAAAACGGACCTCACGAAATGTACGGAGATTGATCTGCAAAAGCTGGATGCGGAGCTTCGGATGCAGCGCATCGTCTTTGAGGTATCCGGTCAGGTCTACGATCTGATGAAAGCATCCTGGCAAAGTGAGGGGACAAAATTTGCCCTGTTAGGACAGGTCATCCGTTTGGTGGAGGAATATCTAAAATCCGGGTCGATTATTGTCAATCCGCCACTATTCAATACCGATCCAGTCCGGCAGCGAATCATCTATATGATGAGCATGAATAAAATCGTGCAGCACCTGTGGTCCTATATCAAATTGGAGCAGACCGAAAAAATTGTGCCGATATTTGATTCCAACAAGAAAATTCGCTCTACTAGAGATATGCCCACTTGGTTTACTAGCAAACCCTGCTTTATTACCCAACGCTCCCATATCAGCCACTGTGTTTTTGACAGTGCGTGGGAATCCACAGAAAGCTATGTCATTGAAAAGAATCCTCACGTTGTCGCTTGGGCCAAAAACGATCACCTCGGATTTGAGATTACCTATGTCTTTGATGGTGTTGTCCGAAAGTATCTTCCGGATTTCCTTCTCCGGCTGGATAACGGAAAGATTCTTGTGCTGGAGACGAAGGGGCAGGAGACCCGTCGGGATAAAGAGAAGCGCAAGGCTTTGACTGAGTGGGTTGAGGCGGTCAATGGTCTCGGTGAGTATGGTGAATGGTGCAATGATGTGTCCTATAACGTGGCGGATGTGGATGGCATTATCCAGCGATTTATTGAGTAACTAGGATTGCTTGCACTATTTTGGAGTGAAACATTTGTTTGACAACATAGGGAAATTGTGGTACAATTATAAGTGGGGAGATCTGGAGATACGACATGAAGAAATAGAATTTTTCATTTGAGTGTTTACTTTTTGAGAAAAATGAGTAAAATATAAACAGGGAGGTGTGAGGAATGTTTAGCAAGAATCTAAAATACTATCGCCTCAAGAAGGGGCTTACGAAAAAAGCTCTTGCTGACAAAGCGAATGTCTCCCCAATGGCGATTACGAACTATGAGAGCGGCAAGAGAAAACCGGATATGGATACCTTGAAAAGTTTGGCTGAGGCACTGGAGGTCCGAGTTTCTGACTTCCTTGTAATGAGGAGCGAAACTATAAAATTCAGCCACGGTGAATTTCGGAAAAATTTGACCTTGTCTCAATCTCAGCAAGAATTTGTGCGTGAAAGCGTAGAGGAATACTTCGACCGGTTTATGACCGCTGTGGATATCCTGGGCGGAGAGGTGTTGCCGGACGCTCCGTCCTGCCATGTGTTAGAGCTTTCTGCTGACGACGAAGGGAATGCCGCTCTGCTTCGGGAGCATTTGGGCTTTTCAAAGGACGGTCCAATCGAGGAGTTGATTGGGAAGCTGGAAAACAAGGGTGTTCTGATTTATGAATGCGATGTTGACAACAGAAGCTTTTCAGGGATGAATGGTTTTGTCAATGACCGGCCATACGTTGTAATCAACCCCCGCATGAGTCCAGAACGGATTCGATCTACTATTGCACATGAATTGTCTCATTTGATGTTTATTTGGCCTGAAAATATGCCTGAAAAAGAGATTGAAGACAAAGCAACTGCAATCAGTGGATCGTTCCTGTTTCCAAAGTCTGATGCGCTTCGTGAGTTGGGGGTCAAGCGTTCTTCAATTACTCAGGATATGACCCTGGTTGCAAAAGAATATGGTATCTCTATGATGCTTTTGGTAAAGCGAAGCGAAATCGTCAAGATCATTTCGGCCTCCGTAGCGCGTAACTTTTATATCAGGGCATCCCAAAAGGGGTGGAGGACTGCGGAACCAAGCCGCATTGCGGCAGAACATCCCTTGCTATTTGAACAGCTTGTCTACAGGGCAGTGAATGAACAGGAGATCAGCGTTCAGCGTGGTGCAGAGCTTTTACAACGATCCTTTGATGAAGTGATCAGTATGTGTCGCTTGAATGAGGTATGATCTATGGAGTACGTCAGCAGCGATACAAATATCTGGATTGATTTCTCCGTCATCCAGAAAATAGAGTTGCCATTCAGGCTGCCCTATACATACATTATGAGCGAAGATGCCATAGCCGATGAACTGCTGTCCCCGCCGGAGCTTGGGCAGGAACTGATATCGCACGGCTTAAAACCGGTTGAAATCTCTATCGAGGAGTTTGAACTGGCTCAATCTTATGGTGAGAAGTATATAAAACTTTCTATTTACGATAGGATAGCCCTTTCGATTGCAAAGAATCGGAACATTACATTGCTGACAGGCGATGGAGCATTACGAAGGGCAAGCCGAGAAGAAGGAGTGTGCGTGATAGGGACAATCGGGATCATGGATCGACTGTTAGAAAGAGAGTTGGTCAGCGAAGCGGAGTATGTGGAATGTCTTCAGAGGCTGAAACAGCAGAATGGCGGTTCGGTACGATTGCCTTCGGCTGAACTTGAAGCAAGGTTGGAAAAACATTCTGCGGAAAATTGCGGCGGACGGGGCTGACTACTATTTGACTACTAACGCTACGAAACAATGCTTATCCAGTCTCAAGTAACCTTACGGCATTGGATGGGATTCTCATGGAATTGTACGCTTTTCAACACTTTTAGGCAATAAAAAAGCGACCTAATCCCATTGGTAAGGACAGAGAGACGGGCCCATGTCGAAATAATACTGTCAAAAACGGGGAAGAATCTTCTGCAAAACCCGG
>OFFY01003295.1_pt1 | contig 10027 bp, 6 predicted proteins | sample 1521481 | NCBI WGS metagenome assembly OFFY01 (sample SAMEA3504117, study PRJEB24116) | mouse gut metagenome | biome: mouse gut; feature: mouse-associated habitat; material: faeces | place: Denmark | collected 2011
CCGTATTTTCGACTGCCTGAATGATCTTCGCAACCTGCAGGCGGCAGTCAATGCCGGCGCGGATGCAGTTTATATGGGAGGCGGCCGTTTTGGTGCCCGGGCTTATGCAGACAATCCCCAGGGGGACCGGCTTTTGGAAGCCATTGATTATGCCCATCTGCACGGCGTAAAGCTGTATCTGACCGTCAACACCCTTTTCAAGGAGCAGGAACTGGAAGAAGAATTATACGATTTTCTGCTGCCCTGCTATGAACGGGGGCTGGACGCCGTCATTGTGCAGGATTTGGGCGCACTGCTTCGCATCCGGCAGTGGTTTTCGGATCTGCCAGTCCATGCCAGTACGCAGATGACACTTTGCGGTGCCGAAGGCGTGGCATTTCTGGAACGAGAAGGGGTGAAACGCGTCGTTCTGGCCAGAGAATTGTCTCTCGGGGAGATTGTGCATATCCACCGGAATACGAATCTGGAGATAGAGTGTTTTGTCCACGGTGCGCTCTGCTATTGTTACTCCGGGCAGTGTCTGTTCAGCAGTATCCTTGGGGGCAGAAGCGGGAACCGGGGTCGCTGCGCCCAGCCCTGCCGCCTTGCATACGAAGTGTTTGCAGGTAAAAATCGGGTGTCCCGGAAAGAAGAGAGAACACTTTTGAGTCCCAAAGATATGTGTGCCATTGATCTGCTGCCAGAGATCGCCGGGGCCGGAGTCTGCTCGCTGAAGATTGAAGGGCGTATGAAACGTCCGGAGTATACGGCGGGGGTGGTGCGCATTTACCGCAAATATATAGACTGTTATCTGGAATACGGTGCAGAAGGGTACACCGTTTCGGAGGAAGACAGAAGAGAACTGCTGCTGCTCTTTAACAGAGACGGATTTTCCAGAGGATACTATGAGCAGCACAATGGAAGAGATCTGATGGCGCTTCAGGATACAAAGGCTGTGCAAAGGGACAAAAAAGCTTATGAAAGGCAGATCGCTTTTCTGAAAAAAGAATACACAGAGACAGAGAAAAAGATACCAATTACAGGGAGCCTGTACGCCAGAGCCGGACAGCCTATGGAACTGACCCTTCAGCCGGAAGGAGGAGCCGCATCTCTTACGGTGTATGGTGCATCTCCCCAGATTCCAAAGAACCATCCGATGGAGGAAAGTCAGTTCCAAAAACAGCTTGGAAAGACCGGAAATACGCCATTTTTCTGGGCAGATCTTTCGATTCAGCTGGAAGGGCCTTTGTTTGTGCCGGTGCAGGCGCTGAACGATCTAAGAAGAGATGCCCTGGAAAAGCTGCGGGAGCAGATGTTAAAGAATTGCAAAAGAACCGGCAGCAGCAGCCCAGAAGAGAGACAGAAGAGGAGTCAGGATTATCCAAAGGATGCGGCAGATACTGCGTTCGTGCCCGTGCACGTTTCCGTGGAAACCGAGGAACAGCTGGAAGAAGTGCTCGCCTTGGCAGATGGTCTGAAAGGGGAGCAGGCCGTTCTTTCCGCCATTTATACAGAAGCTTTTGGCAGTTTTAAGAGTCTGCAGGAGCGGATTCGAAAGATTCATGGCAAAGGTTTCAAAGCATATGTGGCGCTTCCTCACATATTCCGGTTAAAGACCAGGGAGCGGATTGAAAAAGAAAAAGCAGTTTTTGACAGTCTGGAGGCAGACGGCTTTGTTCTTCGGAATCTGGAAGAATATGAATTTTTGAGAGAAACAGGCCGGGCAGGGGATAGGATCCTGGATCACAATGTCTATACATGCAACAGGGAAAGCCGGAGTTTTTGGAGAGAACAGGGGATTTGCATGCAGACGAATCCTTTGGAGCTGAACAGCCGGGAGCTGCAAAAGATATCTTCCCAAGATTCCATTCAGGTCATCTATGGAAGATATCCGATGATGGTGACCGCAGGCTGCCTGCACAAGACCCTTGGCCGGTGCAGAGGCCAGGAAGAGATATGGATGCTGAAAGACCGGTATCAGAAGGAATTTCCGGTTAAAAATCATTGTCAGGACTGTTATAATATCATCTACAACAGCCAGCCGGTATACCTTCTGGATCAGCGGGAGGAGCTGAAAAAGCTGAGGGCCGGGGCTTACCGGCTGATGTTTACCACCGAGAAAAAGGAGGAAGTACGTCAGGTGCTTCTCGGTCTTCTGGAGCAAAGGAAACCATCCGGTGATTTTACGAGAGGACATTTCAAACGGGGCGTCGAATAATATGGTCAATGTAATTACCGAATTATCCAAATATGCCATGGTTTTGTTTCTGGCACTCTATACGGTGGTGGGATTCTCGCTGGTGAGAAAACCAGAAGAGGAAAAACGAGCGGCTCTCTGGCAGCAGAATTTTTTCCTGTTTGGCATGCTCCTGACGGGCAATCTCATCTTATATCTGAATACGGGAAATGAGAAGACAGCTGCTTTCTGCGGCGCCCAGCTTGTGTTTTTTACAGGGTTTTTGATTCTGCAGCATCTGCTTTATCCAAAGGCAGACCGGCTTTTGAATCACAACCTGCTTCTGCTTTTGGGCGTGGGTTTTCTGATGCTTGCCAGACTCTCCTTTGACAGAGCAACCAGGCAGTTTGAACTTGCCGTACTGGCAGCCGGACTGACGTTTCTGATCCCCTGGCTGATCCGCAAGTCAGCAGGAAAGCTTCGGAAACTTTCCTGGTGGTACGGGGCTGTGGGGTTCGGACTTCTTCTGGCCGTCCTGATTGCCGGAAAATTGAGCTTTGGAGCAAAACTGGCCATTACAGTCCATGGGATTACCTTTCAGCCCTCGGAGTTTGTGAAGATACTGTTTGTCTTTTTTGTGGCAGGCATGCTCTACAAGAGCCAGGATCTAAAACAGGTGGTCATAGCCACCGCCGCCGCTGCGGCCCATGTGCTGGTACTGGTTCTTTCCCGGGATTTAGGCGGCGCCCTGATATTTTTTGTGACCTATCTGGTCATGCTCTATATTGCCACCAGGCAGCCTGTTTATTTTCTGGCGGGCCTGCTGTCGGGGATTGGTGCTGCATATCTGGCCTGGAAGTTGTTTTCTCATGTACAGACCCGGGTGCTGGCCTGGAGTGACCCCTTTTCCGTGATCGAAAAAGAGGGATATCAGATCACCCAGTCTTTGTTTGCCATCGGGACCGGCGGCTGGTTCGGCCTGGGACTTGGACAGGGGATGCCCTACAAAATTCCGGTGGTGGAGGAGGATTTTATCTTTGCTGCCATTGCAGAGGAGTGCGGGATTTTGTTTGCGGTCTTTCTGATCTTCGTATACATGTGCAGTTTTTATATGATTTTAAATATTGCCATGTGCTTGAGAGACGGCTATTATAAGCTGGTGGCGGCAGGGCTTGGGAGTTTTGTTATTTTTCAGGCTTTTTTGTCCATCGGCGGGGTGATCAAATTTATCCCGTCCACCGGAGTGACGCTTCCGTTTATCAGCTATGGGGGCAGTTCTCTGGTCAGCATGTTTACCATATGGGCAGTCATACAGGGGATGTATTTGAAACGCAGTGATGAGGTGCAGGGAAATGAAAAAGATCAGGGAAAAGACCGAAAAAAAGAAAAGAAGGAAAAAGCAGGAACGAAGGGCAGGAAGTCGGGAGTATAACAATATTATGCTGATTTTTACCGGGCTCTTTGTACTGATGATCGGTTATCTGGTCTGGTTTCAGGTGGCAGAAAGCCGGGAGACGATCAACAATCCGTACAATGCCAGACTGGAAACTTTTGAGAACCGGGTCATCCGGGGCAGCATCCTGGCTTCTGACGGGCAGCTTCTGGCCTGCACAAAGGTGGAAGCGGACGGTACAGAGAAAAGAGAGTATCCCTTTGGCTGCACGTTTTCTCATGTGCTGGGTTATTCGGAGTACGGAAGAACCGGGATTGAGGAGCTTGGGAATTTTCAGCTGCTGACTTCCAACGCGTATTTTGCAGAAAAGTTTATCAATGAACTGAAAGAGCAGAAGAACATCGGGGACAGCCTGGTGACCACCCTGGACGTGAAGCTTCAGACGGCGGCTCACGATGCCATGGGCACCCAGACGGGGGCAGTGGTGGTGCTGGAGTCCTCCACAGGCAATGTCAGAGCCCTGGTGTCCAAGCCGGACTATGATCCGGGAGAGGTGGCTGCGATGTGGGGCGAACTGAGCAGTTCTGAGGACAGTGTGCTTTTAAATCGTGCCCTCCAGGGATTGTATCCGCCGGGATCCACCTTTAAGACGATCACACTTTTGGAATATCTAAGAGAGCATCCCCACGGGGCAGAAGATTATTCCTTCCAGTGCAGCGGGAAAGTGGCAGTGGGAAATTCCTCCATCAGCTGCTATCATGGTACCCGGCACGGAGAACTGAGTCTTAGCGGCGCTTTTGCAAAGTCCTGCAACAGTGCTTTTGCGGAGATGGGACGCTCCATGGATGTCCGTAGGCTTCGGAATCTGACGGAACAGCTTTTGTTTGACACGGAACTTCCCCTTGCTTTTCCCTATAAAAAAAGTTCTTTTTCCCTGAAGGCCTCCGATTCGGAGGCGCTGCATATGATGACCGCCATCGGACAGGGCGATACTTTGGTGACTCCCATGCATATGGGGATGATCATGGGGGCCATCGCCAATGACGGGGTATTGATGACTCCCCGTTTTCTGGAACGGACAGAGAGCTATACGGGCCAGACGATACCCGGTTACGGAATACGGAAGTCTTCTGGATGCTGCAGAAGCAGAGGCCATAAAGGAATACCTGCGGCTGGTGGTGACAGAGGGAACAGCCTCTGCCCTGCTGTGCGATCCCTATACGGCCTATGGGAAGACCGGTACGGCCGAGTACAGCAGCGATAAGAAAAAAAGCCATGCCTGGTTCACCGGATATGTAACTGGAGACAAGCCGGATCTGGCGGTCTGCGTCCTGGTGGAAGGCGCCGGTTCCGGCAGCGAATACGCGGTTCCGGTGGCAAAAAAGATTTTTGATGCGTATTATGGGATAGAATAGAAGGAGTGGTACTGGCCCATGGCGAATCAGCAAAGTGATTAGCCATGGTGCGAACATAACATATTCGTTACTGTTCACAGGTACCCGGTGAACATCATATATTCTACTTTGTAGAGAGGCATTCTACTTTGCGTGGATTGCCTTTTTTGCTGTCTGCGTGCTACAATTCGTCTATAAGAACTGGTCATGGCGTCGTTTCCTGTGGACTTAAGGCAGCTGATTGCTCCCGGCCTGATCTGCCGGACCGGCGATTGCATCGCCTCCCTACCCCGACAGACGGTCAGACAGCGGCACTTAAGTCCACAGGAAGCGGCGTCCGGGCAGTATCGCCGGAGGAATATGGAATTTACCAAAAAAGGAGATGGAGTCCTAAGACTTCATCTCCTTTAAATATTCGTCATAATCCCGGATGTATTCTTCCCCGTCGTAGTGGGTGCTTGCCAGAACCAAAAGCACGGAATCGGCAGAAAAGTCATACATGTCTTTCCAGATCATTTTTGGGATATAGACTCCCATCATCGGTTTGTTCAGTTCTACAATCAATTCTTCGCTTCCGTTTGTGATGCGGACCTTGCTCTCGCCGGCCACATTGATCAGTACGAATTCGGACTCACGGTTGGCGTGCTGTCCGCGGACAACCGTGTCGTCGGAACCATAGATATAGAAGACCCGCTGGATGTCGAACGGAATATTTCTGGAGCCCTCAATGACCACCAGTTTCCCCCGTTCATCTCCCAGATCGGCAAACTGCAGAATCGGACATCTGTCTTTTAACACTTGCTTATTCCCCTTTTCTTAACAAAACTCGTTGACGGCACGGATGACGCAGTCCAGCTCTTCCTCTGTCATCCCGTTGTAGAGAGGAAGGGAGAGTACCGTATCGGCCAGGTGTTCCGTGACGGGCAGATCGCCCTTTTGGTATCCGAAAGACTGGTAAGCTTCCGACAGGTGCGGGGGGATCGGATAGTGGATGATGGTTCCGATGCCCTTTTCTTCCAGATAGGACAGAAGCCGGTCACGCTCTTCGCAGCGGATTACATACTGATGCCATACACCTGTGGTATGTTCTGCCAGTACCGGAAGCTTTATCAGTGGATTTTTCAGATGGCTGGTATAGGTGTCTGCGATCGCAATGCGTTCCTGGGTGATCTCGTCCAGATGCTTCAGCCGGACCCTTAAAAGTCCTGCCTGCAGTTCATCCAGACGGGAGTTGGCTCCCACGACTTTATTGTAGTAGCGCTTTTCGCTTCCGTAGTTGCGGTACATGCGGAAAGCTTTGTCCAGGGCTTCTTCTTTTACGACCACAGCGCCGCCGTCCCCGAAGGCCCCCAGATTTTTGGACGGATAGAAAGAAAAGCAGCCCACATCCCCGAATGTTCCGGTCATCTGACCGTCAAAGCAGGCGCCGTGGGACTGGGCACAGTCCTCCACCAGGTAAAGTCCGTGCTTTTTGCACAAGCCTGTAATACGCCCCATATGGCAGGGCATGCCGTACAGATGGACCACCAAAACGGCTTTGGTCCGCTCTGTGATCTTTTCCTCGATCCGGTCAACGTCGATGCCAAAGTGCGCATCGGGTTCCACGAAGACGGGAACAGCACCGTTGATGGTGATGCCCATCACGCTGGCGATGTATGTGTTGGCCTGTACGATGACCTCGTCGCCTGGGCCTATGCCCAGCACCCGGAAGGCAAGCCAGAGGGCGTCCAGTCCGCTTGCAAGTCCGATGCAGTAAGGCGCGCCTGTATAGGCGGCAAATTCCTTTTCAAAAGCAGAGACTTCTTTTCCGAGCACATACCAGCCGGAGCGCAGCACTTCCAGTGCTTTTTCTTCAAATTCCTGCTGATACTGATAGAATCCCCGGTCCATCCGGTTTGGCATGATCTTCATATGTTTATGCTCCTGTCTTCTTTTTCATTCCTCTGTATGGTATCAATCAGATAAGGCGGCCGGTTCCTGGAAGCGTCCAAAGCTCTCCAAATGTATTCTCCCAGCACTCCAAGCATCAGGAGGATCAGTCCGGTGGAAAATAAAAGAACCGCCATCAGGGAGGTCCAGCCAAGCACCGGCTCTCCGACGATCAGTTTGCTGGTGATAATATAGATGCCCATGAGAAAGGCAAACAAGGACACCAGCCCTCCCAGTACGGTCATAAAACGAATCGGAAAGTAGGAAAAGCTCATCATGGAATCCACGATCAGCTTGATTTTCTTGCTCATGGTCCAGCGGGATTCGCCCACCTCCCGGGCCTTCCGGTGAAAATACACTTTGTCCGTCTGAAAACCCATCCACAGAACCTGCAGGGACAAAGAGGAATTGCGCTCGTCCAGCATTAAAAGCACATCAATGGCCTTGCGGTCCAGAAGATAGCAGTCGAAACCGCCTTTGGGCATGTCCGGCATGATCAGCTTGCGCACGATGACGTAGTACAGGTTGGCAAACCATTTGTAGATCAGCTTGTCATCCCGCTCTTCCCGGACGGCCAGCACAACCTTGTTGCCTTTTTTCCAGCTCTCGTATAATTCCAGAATCAGCTCGGAGTCTTCCTGAAGATCAGCCTGTTTGGTGACGGCACAGTCTCCGCTGCAGCAGGAAAGTCCCGCCAGAAGCGCTGCATGTTCTCCAAAATTTCTGGACAGCCGGACCAGGACCACCCGGTCGTCCATCTCTTTGATTTCCTGCATGATGTCCCAGGAATTGTCCCCGGATCCGTCGTCCACAAAGACGATTTCGTAATCCCCCAGCTTTCCCAAAATCTTTTCTTTCATATCCTGATACAGCAGCATCAGTGTATCTGCGCTGTAATAAACAGGAACGACGATTGACAGTTTGCTCATATCGTTTCCTTCTTTACTTTTTAACATTCTTACTTAGTTTACACTATATTATGGCCGGAATCAACTATTTTCAAAGGGAAAAAGAATCAACAGATGACAAATTGTGAATTATAGACTATAATACGTGTTACTTACATATTGAAAGAAAAAGGAGAAACCGATGGGTATCAAGAAAAAGAATCTTCTGTGGGCACTTTTGTTCCCTTTGCTTTATATGGTGATTTTATGGAATCTTACGCCCTTTGTCTACGGCATCGTGGATGACCGAACCATGATGGAGGTGGTGTCGGGACAGTATCTTGGGACGCCGGATCCTCATACAATTTTTATCGGATACTGGTATTCCTGTCTGGTGGCGGGACTGTACCGTCTCATTCCCAATGTGGACTGGTACGCCCTTGGTTTTCTCACACTTCAGGGAATCTGCCTCGGAATGATGGTCTGGAGGCTTTTAAAGGAGAAGGAGCGTCCAAAAGCGCGGATATATACATTGTCTTTGCTTTTTCTGCTCAGTGTGATCCTCGGGATCCGGACGGCGGCACAGGTGACCTTCACGACGACGGCAGCTGTCCTGGGAGTGACGGTGTTGTTCTGGTACCTGACCGCGGAGTGTTTTCGGGCAAAGGAACTGATCATTTTGTTCCTTTTGTGCTTTCTGACGGCTGAGGCACGTTTTCCCGTGTACTGCATGATCCTTCCGGTCTGCGGCGTCCTCTGGGTGTTCCGCTTCTGGAAAGATTTTCGGGAAAAAGAGCAGGACAGAGGTCATCTTCTCGTTCCGCTGGTGGCCGCCGGGGCACTTATCCTGCATCTTCTGGGCTTCTTTGTGGGATACAAAAGCGAGGGATGGAAAGCGTATAATGACTACAACGACGTCTGTACGGTGATTTTTGATTATGAAGATTATACCTTTCCCCGGTATGAGGACGCCACAGAGCTGTACAACCAGGTGGGGATCTATGAAAAGGTTCGTGCCAAGAATCTTTACTACTATAATTATACGGCAGACGATCAGATCGACATGGAATTCTTTAAAAATTACCTGGACCACCGGATGGAGATGGTAAAAGCAACCCGCAATCCGGCCTTAAGGCTCTGGGGCAGTTTTAAGACCTATGTAAAAAATGTGCTGACCGGAGGATACGGATACGGCCATCTGCTGGCACTGGCCGGTCTGGGTCTGCTGGTCCTCTGGTATGGGGTGAAAAAAGAGTGGTTTTTGGTTCTTCGGGCCTGCGGGGTATACGGTGCGCAGTTTGCCCTCTGGATGTATCTGGTCTACCGGGGCAGAGTGCCTCTTCGGGTGGAAATCTGCATGAACCTGATGCTGATGATGTCGGTTCTCCTTCTGTGGAAGGAACATCTGCATAAGGAGCAGCTTCCAGAGAAGCTTCAGAAAGGGGCCGCCTGTCTGGTGCTAGTATTTCTTTTTGCGTCTGCCTGCTGGTCTGTTGGTACCGTCCGCCAGGAGAATCTGAACATGCAGAAAGAGAACCAGAAGGTGGAAGCGCTGAAAGAATACTGTGCTGCCCGCCCGGAAAACTTTTATTTTAACGATGTGGTTTCCATGGCCATGAGTTCTTACAATATCCATCTCTGGCTTGACAGGCCGTATGAGATGAACTATATTTCCCTGGGAGACTGGATCAGTTTTTGCCCGGCCTGGGAAGAAAAACTGCAAAAGCGGGGGATCACCAATGTGGCAAAGGCGCTGTATGAAGAGGACCAGATTTATCTGATCTGCAGTTTTGAGAGGGGATTGGAGTATTTGAGCGGACTGTACGAAGGGGTGACCTGCACGGAGGTGGACAAGGTGGGGGGCTTTCGAATCTATCAGATTCGCCGATAAGATTTCAGCCTTGCCAACCGCCAAAAAAGGTGATAGACTATAGCTAGTCTAAGAGACACACCAATCGACAGGAGGAATTGCAGTGATAGAAGCAACGAGCTGTGGCGGTGTGGTAATATTTCGCGGCAAGATTCTGCTTTTGTACAAGAATTACAAGAACAAATACGAAGGCTGGGTTCTGCCGAAAGGCACGGTCGAGCAGGGCGAAGAGTTTAAGGAAACCGCGCTGCGGGAAGTGCTGGAGGAATCGGGAGCGAAGGCTACCATTATTAAGTATATCGGAAAGAGTGAATACACCTTCAACATACCTGAGGATATCGTCGAAAAGGAAGTTCACTGGTATCTGATGATGGCCGACAGCTATTACAGCAAACCACA
>OFFY01003297.1_pt1 | contig 10023 bp, 9 predicted proteins | sample 1521481 | NCBI WGS metagenome assembly OFFY01 (sample SAMEA3504117, study PRJEB24116) | mouse gut metagenome | biome: mouse gut; feature: mouse-associated habitat; material: faeces | place: Denmark | collected 2011
TGCTGGACGGGGCCTCCTGCGATTTCGACCTGGACCGAGTGCGCCACGGCAAGCTGTCGCCAGTGTTTTTCGGGTCCGCCCTCACCAATTTCGGAGTGGAGCCCTTTTTGGAGGAGTTCCTCCGCATGACCACCGCCCCCCTGGCTCGGAAAGCCGGTGAGGAGGTCATCGACGCCTTTGACGGCGACTTCTCCGCATTCGTCTTCAAGATCCAGGCCAACATGAACAAGGCCCACCGGGACCGCATCGCCTTTATGCGGGTGGTGTCGGGGAAATTTGAGGCAGACAAGGAGGTCTACCACCTCCAGGGAAACAAGAAAATTCGCCTGTCCCGTCCTCAGCAGCTGATGGCCGCCGAGAGAGAGATCATCGAAGAGGCCTACGCCGGCGACATCATCGGCGTGTTTGACCCAGGCATCTTCTCCATTGGCGACACCCTGTGCGCCCCGGGGAAAAAGTTTGCCTTCGACCCCATCCCCACCTTCGCCCCGGAGCACTTTGAGCGCATCCGCTCCATGGACACCATGAAGCGCAAGCAGTTTTTAAAGGGCGTGGAGCAGATCGCTCAGGAGGGCGCCATTCAAATCTTTAAAATCCCCTACTCCGGCATGGAGGAGGTCATTGTGGGCGTGGTGGGTACCCTGCAATTCGACGTACTGGAGTACCGCCTGCTCTCGGAGTACAACGTGGAGCTGTACAAGGAGGGCCTGCCCTTCGAGTATCTGCGGTGGATTGTCAAGGAGGACGAGGACGCCCCGCCCCTGAAGGAGGAGGACCTGCTCCTGCCCAACGACGCCAAGCTGGTGGAGGACTACAAGGGCAATCAGCTTCTCCTCTTCGCCTCCCAGTGGTCCATCCAGTGGGTGGCGGAGCGGAACAAGGGGCTTACTCTGGCCGAGTTCGGCGGCGCGAAATTCTGAGCATGACAAAGGCCCGGACACTGTGTCCGGGCCTTTATACGAATCTTAGTCCGCCTCGACGTACACCAGACGCCTGCAAGGATAATCCAGGTTTTGGAAAAAATCCTCCGCGCCGGGCCAAATTCCCCGGTAGCCTATGGCGCCTTCAGCAAGTGAAGGGTAATAAATCACCTTATCTTCGCCCACCACCGCCATCGCAACCCTGCGCACTGTTCCATCGCCGTAAACCAGAACTATTGTTCTGCCTGTCGAGCCCGCATAGAGCCGCCGTTTTTCCGGCTTAGAAAAATCGATCTCGACCTGCCGGAAAATGTCAATGATGGATTCGATCCCCTGATCAGTGATGTTCTTGGAAAACGTCCCGTCGCAGCTGGCCTCTTCTATTGTAATGTAGCGGATATTATCCGCGGAATTGGGCAGCCGGAGTTTCCTCTGTGTCGAAATATTTGTATAAATGAAGAAAACCACTATCGAGACGAGCATACCGGCAATCACGCCGCTGAAGAAAATACGCCTTTTATTTGCTTCCATAGAGATACTCCCAAAGAAAATACTCATTTCCTGTTCGTGCTGATACATAATCGAAAGAGGTCCAGGTTCCGGAGCCGTTAATTTTTCCGGTAGCATATATGCCGCTGCCTGGGTCCATAACGCTAAATACGCTCCAGTATGAAATACCGCGAATAACTAGGGCATGCGCTTTTTCTGAATCCTTCATATCCTGAAAAGCACCATACACAGGTTTGTAAGCGCAAAGGGATGTCCATATGTTTATGTAATCGTTAGTATAAGAATATTTATAATCAACAGCAAAAAAATTATTTATAAATTTTAAAACATCCTCAGCATCTTCTCTATCCATACTTCCATATTGTTCTGCCATCCATTCAGTATCATAATTACGATTATAAATATAGCTGATAATAGACGCACAGCAAGCCGCCCAACAAATCAAACTGCCGCTGGGCTGCGTTTTTTTAGGAACAGAAAGGTATATCTCTTCATCACCTTCACCACCATATGGTTTAGGCAGATTCGCAACAGAAAGGCGTTTATTTGCACTCAACGCAGTACCATATAAACTTGCCAATGAGTTTTCTGTCAATGTCTCAATATCGTCCCGGTCAAAATAAGTCTTGTATGAGTATTCAGTCAGTTTAGTCAAAGTACCATCGCTTAAAAGATATGCGGCGTTTTTATCATAAATAATTGATATTTGAGAATCAGGGGCAAGCAAACGCAAAGTATCCACAAAGGTCTGCGAGATTGAAACGATAATTTCGCCATTTACCGTTGAAGTGGCAGCTACAACGGCTAAAGCTCCTGTATTGTCAAATATGGGATAAAGGGAAACAGAAGTCGGTTGTAAATTCCCATCAACGACTTCGTATGTGGGGATTTTTTCTCCGATGGACAGCTTACTCATGTCTACATCGCCCAGGCCATAATATTCTTTTTCTGGAATAATTGCGCTAAGAGATTTTTCGATCTCTCCATAGATCAACGATTGATTATCTATAGGAGACCGCAAAAGATGCATTTAAGCAGGTCGAAGTCATAAGGACAGTTACTAAAAGCCCGGACAAAATTTGTTTAAACCGTTTCATAATCAAACTCCTTTCCACTTATGTTCATATTGTCAGCCTCTTGCGCTGTATGTACATATTAACTGTTTTTGAGGGGGGTGTCAACAAAATTTTGTCTATTTTATCCGCTTGCAACAATTTATATTATGTTCTCTTTTTTCTAAATTCGTGTTATACTGCCCTTTAACACCAAAACCCGGACGCGCCCTGGCTCAGACGGCGGGGCGCAGAATTGATTGGAGGAAAAAGCTTGTCCCAGTCCCACAGAAGCGAGGAGGCGCTCTCCAGCGCCCCCATCGGCCCGCTGATGTTCAAGCTGGCACTGCCCGCAGTGGCGGCCCAGCTCATCAACATGCTCTATAATATCGTGGACCGCATCTATATCGGCCACATCCCGGAGGTGGGCCGCACCGCCCTCACCGGCCTGGGCATTACCTTCCCCATCCTCATGCTCATCTCGGCCTTCACCGCCTTCGCCGGCATGGGCGGCGCCCCCCTGGCCTCCATCCGCCTGGGGGCGGGGGACCGGGAGGGGGCGGAGAAGATTTTGGGCAACTCCACCACCTTGCTGCTGATTTTGGCCGCCGTGCTCACCACGGTGTTCTCCATTATCAAGGAGCCGGTACTCATGGCCTTCGGCGCCTCGGAGGACACCATCGGCTACGCCCTGGACTATATATCCATCTATCTGGCGGGCACCGTCTTTGTCCAGCTGGCCCTTGGCCTCAACGCCTATATCACCGCCCAGGGACAGGCGTTGATCGCCATGTGCTCGGTGCTGATCGGCGCATTGCTGAACATTCTGCTGGACCCGCTGTTCATCTTTGGCTTCCATATGGGGGTACGGGGCGCGGCCCTGGCCACCATTATCTCTCAGGGGGTAAGCGCCTGCTGGGTGGTGGGCTTCCTGTGCTCCAAACGGTCCGGCCTGCGCATCCGCCGGAAAAATATGCATCTGGATGTCAAGGTGGTGGGCAGCATCGCCTCTCTGGGCATCGCCCCCTTTATCATGCAGTCCACTGAGAGCCTGGTGACGGTGGTGCTCAACTCCGGCCTGCAGTTCTACGGCGGCGACCTGTATGTGGCCACCGTCACCGTGATGCAGAGCGTGATGCAGATGGTGGTCATGCCCGTCCAGGGAATCACCCAGGGGGTGCAGCCCATTATGAGCTACAACTTCGGGGCAAAAAATTACCGGCGCGTTCGCCAGGTATTTCGCCTGCTGCTGCGCACCACCCTCACCGTCACCGTCACCGCCTGCGTGGCGGTAACCCTCTTCCCCGGGCCTCTGGCCCTCATCTTCAACGATGACCGGGAGCTGGTGGAGCTGGCGGCAAAGGTCATGCCCATCTTCTTCGGCGGCATCTGGGCCTTCGGGGCGCAGATGGCCTGTCAGTCCGCCTTTATGGCCATGGGCCAGGCCAGGACCAGCCTGTTTCTGGCCCTGCTGCGGAAGGTGATTCTGCTGGTTCCTCTGGCCATCGTCCTGCCCATGGTCACCGGAAGCGTCATAGGCATCTACGCGGCCGAGCCGGTGGCCGACATTCTGGCCTCCGCCACCACCCTGACCCTGTTCCTCCGCAAGCGAAAGACCCTTCTGCCTGCCGATTAAAAGACCGCCCGCCTCTCTTGAGACGGGCGGCTTCATCTATTCAGAGGGCTTGTCCCCTTCCGCTCCCAGCACCTCGTGGCACAGGTCCCGGGCCAGCTGGAGCTGCCTGTAGGAGTTCTTGTCCAGGATGGTCTCCTCCCCCGCCTCATAGGCGGCGAGGGTCCGGTTCACATTCACCAGGTGGCGGCGCTCCCCCACCGGCCTGTTGTTCCGGTGGACCATGTAGTAGGGGGTGTACCGCACATCAGTGAGGGAGGTGTTCCCCTCGGGGTCCTTTGTCAGCTCCAGGTCCAGGATGGCAGTGGTCTTGGTGGCCAGGTCTTTGTTGGCATCGTCAAAGTTCTGGTTGGAGATGAAGTTGCCCAGGGAGTAGATGACAAAGCCCTGCCGCTCCTGACCGTCCTCTCCGGTGACGGTAATGGTGTCGTAGGGCTCCAGCACGTGAGGGTGCCCCCCCAGCACCAGATCGGCCCCCTGCTCCACCAAAAACCGGGCCAGATTCTCCTGGTGGCTGTTCTGCTTGGTTCGGTACTCGATGCCCCAGTGGGTGATGACGGCGATCAGGTCGGCGTCCAGAGCCTTGGCGGCGGCCAGGTCCTCTTTCAGCATGTCGTAGTCGGGATTGGACACGCTGGTGTAGTAGTCGGTATTGAAGACGTTGGCGGCGTAGGGCTTGTCCTCGGGCAGTTTATGGCCGTTGAGGCCGTAAGTGTAGGCCAGGAAAGCCACCGAGACGCCCCCCACGTCGGCCACATAGACGCCGTGGTTTTCATCCCGCTCCTCCTGGGAGCGGTGGGTGCCCACATGGGGGATCTGCACCTGATCCAGCACGTCCAGGGTGCGGTCCAGGCCGGCAATCCCCTTGTCCAGGCAGTGGTTGTTGGTGGTGCACAGCAGGTCGAAGCCGGCGTCTTTGATGTTGTAGGCCAGCTCGTCAGGGGAGTTGAATCGGGGGTAGCCTGAGTACTCCGGTCCGCCGGCCAGAGTGGTCTCCAGGTTGCCCACGGTGAAGTCGGCCAGAGCAAGCTGCTCCGCCGCCTCCCGCAGGACATGGGTGTAGTCGTAGGAGTCGGTCTCGGCCACGTAGCAGTCCTTGGTGAGGGGCATGTGGCTCATAATGTCCCCCGCCACCATCAGGTGGGCCACGACGGGCTCCGGTTCAGGCTCCGGCTCGGGGGGCGTCTCGGGCTGGGACTGGGCGGGGGGCTGAGAAATATCGGCGGACTGGTCCGCGTCCACCGGCTGAGCCGGAGCGCACCCCGCCAGCAGGACAAGGCCCAGGGCAAGGGCAAGAAAGCGTCTCATACGGGCTGTTCCTCCATTTTCTCGTAAAGTATCTCCATCAGGTCGTAGCACAGGGCGTACATGCCGTGCTCGTTCATGTTCCGGGAGGCGCCGGTGGTGATGACCACCACGCCGTTTTTGGTCACAGGGTTGTAGGTCATCAGGGAGAACACCCCGTAGGCGCTGCCCGTGTGGTAGTAGAGCACCTCCTGATCCATCACGTCCTCCTGCCGCCGGAGGATGAGGCACTGCTCAAAGGGGGCGTAGCCCTCCAGCCTCACGGTGAACTGAGGGGTCTCCAGCTCAGACACCGACTCCTCGGTGAGCAGCCGGGTCTCCTTGAATTTACCCGGGAGCGGCTCGGCCACCGCCAGCTCCGTCCCGTTCTCCATGTCCCTGACTTGGGCGTAGCCGTAGACCGGCTCCTTGTATACCCCGTCGTTGGCCAGCACGGCCACCAGCTTGGCCATGTCCACGGCGCTGGTGGTGTAGCCCCCGGGGAAGTAGGAGGCGGTGTCCCCGATTTTGGAGGGGATGCGCTGGGCGGCGTGGTCGGCGGCGGAGCGGCCCCCCCCGCCGGTGGTGTACAGGGTGGCCACCTCGTCCTCCTCCAGCCTGCCCCCGCAGAAGGAGGCCCTGGCCCCGATTGGCTCCAGGAAGCGCTTTTGCAGGTAGTCGTCCAGCAGCCCGTCATAGGCCAGCTCCAGGGTAGTGCCCAGGACGCACATTCCAAAGTTGCTGTAAGACCAGTATCCCCCGTTCCCCGGCTCCATAGACCGCCAGGAGGACTTGCTCTGGAGAATGCCTCTCAGCTTGGACAGCCCCCGGGTGGTGTCCAGGTTTTTGATGGAGGAGGTGTGGGTCATAAACGTGCGGGCGGTGGGCTGCCCCTTGCTGTAAGGGTTGACCGCCCCCGCTCCCCAGTATGTACTGATGGGGGCGTCCAGGTCCAGGACGCCGTCCTCCGCCATGGCCACGGCACACATAGCAATGACTACCTTGCTGATGGAGGCAATGCGGATTTTGGTGTCGGGCGTCATCTCCCGCTCGTTTTTTACCGCCCAGCCCCAGGCCCCCGCCTGGCTGAGCTGGCCCTTTTCCACGGCGGCCACCGTCACCCCGGCGGCCTTGTACCGCTCCATCACCCGGGCTAGAGCCTCGTCCACATCCTTCTGGGTGAGGACGGGCTGGGGCTGGGGCTCCGGCTCCGGTTCGGGGGAGACAACGGGGAGTGCCTCTATACTCTGGCCGGGCCCGCCGGCGGCGGGCGGCTCTTCCGGTACGGAAGAGCCGGAGCCCTTCGACAGGGAGGAGGCGGGGGCGCAGGCGGTGAGCGCCAGCGCCAGGGCGAAGAACCAGGCGCCCAGACGGGACAGCGGGGTGTGCATAGCAAAAACTCCTTTCAAATGGGATCTTTTGTCCGCTTTTGTCTATTATAGTCGGGCTCCGAAAAAAAGTAAAGAAGATTTGGCGGCATCCGCCCGGGCAGGCGGCTTTTTCGCAAAGGGATGGACAATCTCCAAAAAATAGATATAATATAAGGTGACAGATTATACAAAAGAGGGATATGACTATGGAAATCAACGGACAAACCGTGGCCGAGACCGGCCGCTACGACCAGATGGGGCTCTCCCCGGAACTGATGCGGGCCATCGGCAAAAAGGGCTATGTGGAGGCCACCCCCATTCAGGTTGGGGCTATCCCCTATTTTATGGACTGGAAGGACGTCATCGCCAAGGCCCCCACGGGGACGGGCAAGACCTTCGCCTTCGGCATCCCCATGGTGGAGCACACCGACCCCGCCGCCGGCCATGTCACCGGCCTGGTGCTGGCCCCTACCCGGGAGCTGGCCATCCAGATTCAGGATGAGCTGCGGGACCTGTGCGCCTTTAAAGAGGGGGTGCGGGTGGTCTGCCTCTACGGCGGCCAGCCCATCAACACCCAGATTAACCAGCTGAAGAAAAAGCCCCAGATCGTGGTGGCCACGCCGGGGCGGCTGATGGACCACATGAAGCGGCGCACCGTCCGGCTGGACAAGGTGGACACGGTGGTGCTGGACGAGGCCGACCGGATGCTGGACATGGGCTTTGTCCGGGACGTGACCCACATTCTGGACCAGATGCCCAAGCGGAAGAACCTGGGCATGTTCTCGGCCACCATTTCCCGGGAAGTGCTGGACATCTCCTGGGTCTATCAGCGGGAGCCGGTGGAGATTACCGTTCAGGCCGACCGGGAGAACCGGCCCGACATCGCCCAGTACCGTCTGGACGTGGACCGGGGCGAGAAGGCGGACGTGGTGGTCCGGCTGCTGGAGATGGGGGACTACGAGCGGGTGATCGCTTTCTGCAACACAAAGAACATGACCGACCGGCTGGCCGGGCTGCTGGGGATGCGGGGCGTCTCCTGCGAGGCCATTCACGGCGACATCACCCAGTCCCTCCGGGAACGGACCCTGCAGAAGTTCCGGGACGGCAAGCTGCGGGTGCTGGCCGCCACCGACGTGGCCGCCCGGGGGCTGGACATCGACGACGTGGACGCGGTATTCAACTACGATGTGCCCGACGAGAACGAATACTACATCCACCGCATCGGCCGCACAGGGAGGGCCCGCCGCCACGGGGTAGCCTTCTCCCTGGTGTCCACTATCACCGAGGGTCTGCGGCTGGACGATATCGTGAAGTCCACCGGCAGTCAGATCCGCACGGTCTACTTTAATGAGAAGGGCGACCTGGTGGCCGCCGCGGAGAAGCAATGAGTAAAAAATCCGCTCACTTCTGGCTGGATTTTCTGGCCTGCTTTCTTATCCCCGCCTACACCCTCCTCTTCGCCGGGAGCGTGCGGTGGTTCGGCACCAATTTTTCCGTCATCGCCGTCACCGGCCCGGACCACTACCGAGGGTTCGTCTACTGGGGCATTCTGGCGGGAAGCTACTTCTTCGTCATGCTCAGCAGGCTGGCCTTTGTCCTCCCCCGGCGCCGGGAGCGGGCAGCGGTCCGGCTGCTGACGGTGTGCGCCGTCCTCTCCCTGGCCTACGCCGTGGCCATCCCCTACCTGCCCGCCTACTTCCCAAAATACGCCGCCCTCCACGTGCTGCTGGCCGCCGGAGCCTGCGTGCTGCTCATGCTGGCGCTGCTGACCGTCCTGCTGGCCCTCCGCCGGACCGATCCCGTCCGCTGGAGGCGGCCCCTCCGGGGCTGGCTCCTCATCGTGGCGGGCAGCGCCTTGCTGTTCCTCATCCCCAGGATGGTCTCCACCGCCCTGGAGGTCTTTTTCACCATCTCCGCCGCCCTGCTCGTCCGCCGGGCCTGGCTGCTGGTGAAATTTTAATCCATTCTTCATTCTTTTCCTATGGTATTTTCAATCCTCTGTGCGTATGATGTAATTCAGAACAGCCCCAAACGATTTTAAAAGGAGCGATTATAGAATGGGAAGCAAAAAACTGTATCGGACCGAGGGCCCCTATAAGATGCTGTGCGGCGTGTGCGGCGGCATCGCGGAGTATTTCGACATCGACCCCACCCTGGTGCGGGTGGGCTGGGTCATCGCCTTTTTCTGCGCCAGCGTGGGCTTCTGGGCCTATCTGATCTGCGCCCTCATCATGCCCAAGAAGAGCGACGTCTACCCCGGCTGCTAAGGAGGTTCCGCCCGTGCTCACCGTCCGCCCCTCTGTTCCGGAGGATGTCCCCGCCCAGCGGGAGCTGTGGAAGCTGGCTTTTGGGGACAGCGACCAGTATATCGACAACTTCTACAACACCTATTACCGCCCGGACCGGGTGGTGGTGCTGGAGGATGACGGGGCCGTCCGGTCCATGACCGCCTGGTTCGACACCGCCTTCGCCGTTCCCGGACAGGGGAAATACCGTGCGGCCTACCTTTACGCCGTGGCCACCCACCCCGCCTGCCGGGGCCGGGGGCTGGCGGGAGCGCTGCTGGCCGGAGCGGACGAATATTTCCGCTCCTTGGGTATCCCCGCCGTCACCACGGTGCCGGCGGAGCCCTCCCTCCACGGCTTCTTTGGGGCCAGCGGCTTCCGGGAGTGCTTCACCTACAGTCAGGCCGCTCCCGTTCCGGCGGAAAGGCTGATCCGGCCCTTCGGGCTGGAGCCGGTGGACGCAAGGCGGTACGGCGAGCTCCGGGAGGCCGTTCTGCGGGACATTCCCCACATCGCCTACCCCCCGGACGCCCTCCGGTATCAGGAGGGCTGCTGCCGTCTTTCCGGCGGCGGGCTGTATCTGGCGGAGACCGCCCAAGGCGCCGCTCTGCTGTGCGCCGAGGGGATGGAGGACGGCCGTATGCTGGTCAAGGAGCTGGCGGCCTGTCCCGAGGCCCGGGAACAGGTTCTGGCCTGTCTGGACCGGCTGCTCCCCGGCTGCGCCAACCTCCGGACGCCGGGGGACGCCGTGAAATTCGGCATGCTCAAGTGGCTGGACCCGGAACTGGAAAGCGCCTGGAACTGGGACACGGTGGGCTACCTGGGTCTGGCCTTTGACTGACTTCTTGCATATTGAACAAAAACAGCCGTTTCTTTTTGTGGAAAGGGCTGTTTTTCTGTGTCCTCCGCAGGAAACTACAGCCATTTAATTGTGGCAACCCCCACAAAATCCGTGCTTTACTCCTCCAA
>OFFY01003298.1_pt1 | contig 10023 bp, 6 predicted proteins | sample 1521481 | NCBI WGS metagenome assembly OFFY01 (sample SAMEA3504117, study PRJEB24116) | mouse gut metagenome | biome: mouse gut; feature: mouse-associated habitat; material: faeces | place: Denmark | collected 2011
TCCAGGCCCAGCGCCACCTTCGTGATCTCGCTGCCTGGCATGGCTATAAGCTCCACAAATTTCTCGATCAGCGGTACCGGCAGGTTATCCACACAGTAAAAGCCCACGTCTTCCAGCATCTTCATAGCCGTCCGTTTACCGGAACCGCTCATCCCGGTCACTACCACAAATCTCATTTCATTATCTCCCGTATCCCCTGCATCTCGGATTCCGTTTCACAGCGAAAACGCAGTCCGTCGTATTTTTAAAACTCTCCCAAGAAAACGATCTCCGGTTCTAATGTGACATGAAACCGGTCCCTGACCCGCTCCTGTACTTCCTCGATCACCTCTCTGATATCCGCCGCGGTGGCGCCGCCTCTGTTTACCACAAAACCGCAGTGCTTCTCCGACACCTGCGCGCCGCCGATTCGATAGCCCCGCAGCCCCGCGTCCATGATCAGCTTGCCCGCAAAGTATCCTTCCGGCCGTTTGAAGGTGCTACCGGCGCTGGGATATTCCAGCGGCTGTTTGCTTCTGCGCTGTGCCGCCAGCTCTTCCATCCTGGCCCCGATCTCCTCTGCATCACCCGCCGCAAGCTGCAGCGTCACTTCCAGTACAATGATCGGCCTGTTGCGTATGGCGCTGCTGCGATATCCGAATTCCATCGTATCGTTGTCCATCGTCAGGATCTCTCCCTCTTTGTCCAATCCCCGGACAGACACGACGACCTGCTTCATCTCGCCGCCATAAGCGCCTGCATTCATCACCACGGCGCCACCAATACTGCCGGGAATACCGGCCGCAAACTCCATCCCGCACAGGCCGTGCTCCTTTGCCTGCGCCGCCACCTTCGAAAGCAGCGCTCCGGCGCCGGCCCGTATCACCGTGCCTTTCGTCTGCACTTCTCCCATAGGCCCGTCAAATTTGAGCACCACGCCCCGGTATCCTTTATCTCCTACGAGAAGATTACTGCCGTTGCCTACTATAAAATATGCTTCCTCTATCTGATTCAGGTAACGGATCAGCTTCGTCAGTTCCTGCTCCTCATGAATCATGATAAGACAGTCTGCCTCTCCTCCCACTCGAAAAGTGGTATGCTTACTCATCGGTTCGTGAAACAAGATACGTTCTTCCGGAATGATCGTTTTTATATAATCATACATTGATGCACTCAATTTCTATCCCGTCCATTTCTCGAATTTACTGCTTATTTATTAATATTCCGATGCAGCCGCGGATGTCACAGATCATCTTTATCATAAACTTCTATCCATGCTGTGAAAGTCGGAGACTTTCATAGTAAGCGGCAAATTACTCTGCCGCTTACTATAGAATCTCTGTTTTATCTTAAAATTATGTATATTCTGTTTCTTCTGTCTTTTATTCCAGCACCAGCTTCGCCGCGCCGTAGATGCCCGCATCGTTGCCCAGTGTGGCAAGCACGAACTTCGTATCCTTACAGCCGTGGAACACCGTGCGCTCGAAAGGCGGACGGATATAATCAAAGAGTACTTCGCCGGCCTTGGAAACGCCGCCGCCGATCACGAATACTTCCGGGTTGACAACACCGGCGATCACGCCCAGGCCCTTGCCCAGATATTCTCCGAACTGTTTCGCCACCTCGATGGCCAGCTCATCCCCTGCCTTGACCGCATCGAATACCGTCTTGGCGGATACTTCACCCTGACGCAGCACACTGTCCTTGTCGCAGGCTTTCAGTTTCCGGTTCGCCAGTCTGGTGATGCCCGTAGCAGAAGCATATTCCTCAAGGCAGCCTAAATTGCCGCAGCCGCAGACTTCTGTCTCATTGTCTTCCACATGGATATGGCCGATCTCGCCGCCCGAACCGTTGCAGCCGGTCACGACTTTGCCGTTGATGATGATGCCGCCGCCCACGCCGGTTCCCAAAGTGACTGCCACCAGATCCTTATGACCCTGGCCGCCGCCTTTCCACATCTCGCCCAGCGCCGCCACATTGGCGTCATTGCCGCCTTCCACCTGCATACCACCGAGAAGTTCCGACAGTTCCTTTTTCAGATTCATCTCAGACCACCCCAGGTTCACCGCCTTGTGGATGATTCCTCTGCCGTCAACCGGGCCGGGAGCGCCGATGCCCACGCCTGCCACGTCGTCTTTCGTGATCCCCTTCTCTTCCATCCTGGCCTGTACGCTGGCCGCAACGTCCGGCAGGATATTCACGCCGCCGTTCTCCGTCCTGGTGGGAATCTCCCACTTGTCCTGCAGATTGCCGTCAATGTCAAACAGCCCCAGCTTCACGGTAGTTCCGCCCACATCCACTCCAAATACATAATTTGCCATGTCTTTCTCCCCCTTGTTTGTAGTTTGTTATATGTTTAATGATTTATAGTTTATCTGTTCCACACCGGCCGCCCTGGCACGCCGCACTTACTGGTCTTCTTCCCGTCTGGCCGCCAGAGATTTCTGCACGCGCTTATACAGCTCCTGCGCCGCGTTGTAGCCCATCTTCTTCTGACGGTGGTTGACTGCCGCCGACTCGCAGATGATGGCCAGATTCCGGCCGGGTCTGATGGGGATATTGTGGCATACCACCTTATTGCCCAGATACTCGGTGTACTCCTCTTCCAGACCAAGACGGTCATATTCCTTATCCTTATCCCAGTCCTCAAGACGGATAACCAGATCGATATTCTGCGTATCCCTGACGCTGGACGCACCGAACAGCGACTTCACGTCCACGATACCGATACCCCGCAGCTCGATAAAGTGCTTCGTGATATCCGGGGCGCTTCCCACCAGCGTATCCTCACTGACTCTGCGGATCTCCACCACATCATCCGTGACAAGACGATGTCCTCTCTTGATCAGCTCCAGCGCCGCCTCGGACTTACCGATGCCGCTCTCGCCCGTGATCAGCACGCCCTCGCCGTATACGTCCACCAGCACGCCGTGCACGGAGATACAGGGAGCCAGCTTCACATTCAGCCAGCGGATCACTTCCGCCATACAGGCCGAAGTAGCCTTCTTGCTCATCAGGATCGGCACGCCGTACTTGACCGCAATCTCCCGGAATAACGGGTTCGGCTGTAACTCCCTGCAGAACAGGATGCCCGGGATCGGATTGTTGAGCAGCTTCTCGAAGATCTCGCGCTGACGGTCCTCTTCCATGCAATTCATATAAGAATATTCCACAAATCCTACGATCTGCAGTCTCGTCGTCTCAAAATGCTCAAAATACCCCGCGATCTGCAGCGCCGGTCTGTTGATATCCGGCTGGATCACGCTGATCTTGGAAATATCGATCTCCGGCGTAAGATTCTCCCATTTAAATTTCTCGATAACCTTCGTCAAACTGATGCTCGCCATACCCTCTCCTTACCTCCCGTATCTTGTCTTGCCGCAGCCTGCACAGTCCATTTGCACCAAACCGCAAAGTTATGCAAATGCCGTTCCATGTCCTATTCTAACATACAAAAAGGCGGTTCGCAATTCATCTGATAAAACTACTGCACCGCATTATTGACAGGAGATCGTTATGCGTCACGGTACCTGGCACCCCGCAGCAGAGCATCCGACCGATGAGCTGCGATTTCAGTCCCCAAGACAGAACGCCGCATACAAAGGCAACGCCTCCACCGACTCCGTATTGTAAAAATTTTCTTCTGAAAACCGGATCGCCCGGCCCGGCTTATATTTCTGGATAAACATGCCCAGGCTTCTGGATCTGTTGTGGGTGCCGCGCTTACTCTCGATCGCTGTCACCTGTCCGCCTGCCTGCAGCACAAAGTCAAGCTCCGCCTGGCTGTTCTCGGGCGCCCAGTAATAGATCCCGTACCCCATGGCCGCCAGCTGAACCGCAAGATAGTTCTCCGTCACGGCTCCCATAAAGGTATTGGCCTCCCCCAGCAGGATCGTCTGCAGGGACAGCCCGGATTTGGCCACCAGAAGCCCCACATCACCCATATATAACTTGAAAGACGAGAGATCTTCATAGACGGAGATCGGATCCTCTCCATGCAGGATCCTCTTACATTTCAGAACCACACCGGACTGCTCCAGCCACTCGATCGAGGCCCCGAACATGGAACTGCTGGCCCCTCTCTGCACTACCTTATACTGGAACTTCCTGTTATCCTTCGCCAGCTGTGCTGGAATGGAATTGAAAGCCGCCCGGATCTTGACCGACTCCTCCGCAGAAGCGTACTTCGCCATATCCGCCACATAGTTTCCCAGAATCTCATGCTGCATATTCGGCACCAGTACCAGCTTCCCCCGGCTGACGTATTCGTTGACAACGGCAGGCATACCGCCTACGATCAGATAATAATGATACAGCTCCAGCGCCTTTTGATGCAGGGCCTCTATCATCGGCCTGTGCGCCTCACAGCAGGCCCGTATCTCCCCCGCCAGCGTCTCTTCTCCCACCGCCCACAGGAACTCTTCAAAATCCAGCGGGTACAGGGACAGGCTCTTCACTTTCCCCACCGGAAAAGAATACTGCTGCCTGTTGACTGCCACGCCGAGAAGACTCCCGGCAGATACGATATGATACTCCGGCGCCTGCTCACAGAAATATTTCAGACTTGTCAATGCCCTCTCACAGGATTGGATCTCATCCAGAAACAAAAGCGTCCTCCCCGGATGGATCTCCTCTCCCACGATCGCCTCCAGCAGCGTAATGATCCGTCCCGGAGCGATATCATTCTCGAAGACAGAAGCTACGGAGCGGTTCGTCTCCAAATTGATATAGACTACATTCTCGTAGTTCTTCTCCCCGAAATCCAGCAGGATGAAAGTCTTGCCCACCTGCCGTGCGCCGTAGAGCAGCAACGGCCTACGGCCTTCTTCATCGTTTTTCCATCGTAACAACTTCTCTTCTATTTTCCTCCGCACGATATCACCTCACAGCCCAAAACAACCATTTTTTCCCTTCTTTTACCTTGATGATATCATTGTATGAACTTTAAGTCAATTTTATTCATTCTGAAACGTATTTTTTCCGACTTAATTATCATTTTAAAGAGTTACTGCGGATCCCCGTCCTCCGCATCCGTCCGAAAAAATGCATAAATCTGCCGTCCGATATGCTCCGGTATCTCCGGCACCTCGCACAGCTTCTCCACGGACGCCTCCCGCACCTCGCCTATGGAACCGAAATGCCGCATCAACGCCTTGCGTCTGGCCGGCCCCACACCCGGTATCTCGTCCAGCACAGACTTGACCTGGGCCTTGGAGCGCAGGGAGCGATGATATTCGATGGCAAAGCGGTGCGCCTCGTCCTGAATCCGGGTGATCAGCTTAAACCCTTCCGAGTGGGTGTCAATGGGAATCTCCACATTCTGATAGTACAGCCCTCTGGTGCGGTGGTTGTCGTCCTTGACCATACCGCAGACGGGAATCTCCAGATGCAGCTCCTCCAACACCTGCAGCGCGATATTGACCTGCCCTCTGCCGCCGTCCATCAGCAGCAGATCCGGAAATTTCGTGAAGCTGCCGAACTCCTGGTTGATCGCCTTCCGGTTCAGCTCCTCCTTCTCCTCCATGCCGTGAATGAAACGTCTGGTCAGCACTTCCTTCATGCAGGCGTAATCGTCCGGCCCGGATACCGACTGAATGCGGAATTTGCGGTAGTCGCTGCGCTTCGCCTTTCCCTTTTCAAATACCACCATGGAACCTACATTGGCGAATCCGCTGATATTGGAGATGTCGAAAGCCTCCATACGGCTCACATTTTCCAGTTGGAGCAGTGCCCCGATCTCCTTCATCGCTCCGATGGTACGGCCTTCCTCCCGCCTGATCCGCTCCTTGTCCTGGCTTAACACCAGATGCGCGTTCTGAGCCGCCAGCTCCACCAGCTTTTCTTTGGCTCCTTTCTTCGGCACGCGCAGATAGACCCGGCTGCCTTTACGGCTGCTCAGCCACTTTTCCAGGATCTCGATGTCCGCGATCTCCTCCTGCAGCATCAATTCCCGGGGAATATAGGGCGTGCCCGCATAAAACTGTTTCACAAAGTCCAGCAGGATCTGCGCCGTGTCATACCCCTCCACATGGGTCATATAGAAATGCTCCCTGCCGATCAGCTTGCCGTCCCGCACAAAAAAGACCTGCACCACGGCGTCCGTCTCATCCTTGGCCAGCGCCAGAATATCCTTGTCCTCGCCGTTGCTGTCCGTGATCTTCTGCTTCTGCGCCACGCTTTTGACACTGTTGTAGAGATCCCTGTACCGTATAGCCTCCTCGAACTCCAGATTCTCGGACGCCTGCGTCATCTTTTCCTCCAGATCCTTAAAAAGCGGCTTATAGTTGCCGTTCAGGAAATCCAGTGCCTGTTCCACGCGCTCCCTGTACGCCTCCCTGTCGATATACCCCTGACAGGGAGCCAGACACTGCTTGATATGGTAATTCAGGCAGGGCCGCTCGAGGCCGATATCCCGCGGCAGCCTGCGGTTGCAGGTCTTTAGCTGGTAGAGCTTGTTCATCAGGTCGATGGTATCCTTCACCGCCGCCGCACTCGTATACGGCCCGAAATACCGGGAACGGTCCTTCTTCATCTCTCTGGAAAAAAGGATCCGCGGGAATTCCTCCCCCATAGTCACTTTGATATAAGGATAGGTCTTGTCGTCCTTGAGCATCGTGTTGTACTTCGGGCTGTATTCCTTGATCAGGTTATTCTCCAGCACCAGCGCCTCCAGCTCGGAGTCCGTCACGATATACTCAAAGCGGGCGATCTGTTCTACCATCCTGTCGATCTGCGGCCCTCTGCCCACGATCCTGCGGAAATAAGAGCGTACCCGGCTGTGCAGATTCACGGCCTTGCCCACATAGATGATCGTGTCGCCCGCATCGTGCATCAGGTACACACCCGGAGCATTCGGCAGTTTCTTCAATTCTTCTTCAAAGTTAAACATGGCATGCTTTCCTTACTGTTATAAAGAGAAGGCAAAGTCAGCTGCTGATATGACTTTGCCTCTTATTCTTTCCTACGCCGCAGGTTCTTAATGTTTATGGTCGTCCCGCGGTTCCGGCGCCTGTGAAAAGACGCCTCTGTTCTCCGGCTGCGGCTGACAGGGCGGCCTCCATGGCTGCTCCTGTTCTTTCTGCGCCTCCGACGTCTGCTCCTGCATACCGGGATCGGAAGCCTGCTCCTGGCTTTGCGCCGCATCGGAATTTTGATCCGAAGCCGGACTGCCTTCTACAGCGCTCTGTCCCGACGCCGGCTGGCCATATACAGGCTGCTTCTCCGGCCCGGCACTGCCCGCTGCCGGATTCTGCTGTGCCGGCTGCGTCTCCTTTTTGGCCGCACCGTTCCCGTTCTCCTCCTCTTCCGGCTCCGGAAGTCCTTTCTCCTTACGGAAGATCTTCATAAATTCCTTGCCGGTAATGGTCTCTTTCTCGATCAGGTGTGCCGCCAGTTTATCCATGATCTCGCGGTTTTCCTTCAACAGCTTCTTGGCCTGCTTGTAGCTGTCACGCAGCATCTTCATCACTTCCGTATCGATATCCGCCGCCGTCACATCGGAACAGGTCAGGGATGCCCTGCCGTCCAGATACTGGCTTTCCACCGTCGCCAGCCCCATCAGGCCGAATTTCTTGCTCATACCGAAGCGTGTGATCATGTTGCGGGCAATGCTCGTGGCCTGCTCGATATCGTTGGCCGCTCCCGTGGTGACGGTATCGAAGACGATCTCCTCCGCCGCACGGCCTCCCAGCAGTCCCACCAGACGTTCCCGCAGCTCCGCTTCCGTGTTCAGATATTTCTCTTCCTCCGGTACGTGCATGACATACCCCAGCGCTCCCATGGTTCTTGGCACGATGGTGATCTTCTGTACCGGTTCCGAATTTTTCTGCAGCGCGCTTACCAGCGCATGGCCCACCTCATGATAGGAAACGATCTTGCGCTCTTCCTTACTCATGATACGGTCCTTTTTCTCTTTGCCCACAAGCACCTGCTCCACTGCGTCGAACAGATCCTTCTGATTGACATACTCTCTGCCTGTCTTGACGGCATTGATGGCCGCCTCATTAATCATGTTCGCCAGATCGGATCCCACCGCACCGGAGGTCGCCAGCGCGATCTCATTCAGATCCACGGTCTCATCCATACGCACATCCTTGGCATGTACTTTCAGGATTTCCACACGGCCTTTTAAATCCGGTTTGTCCACGATGATCCTGCGGTCGAAACGGCCCGGACGCAGAAGCGCCTTATCCAGGATCTCCGGCCTGTTGGTGGCCGCCAGGATGATGATCCCCTTCTTGCCGTCGAAACCGTCCATCTCGGACAGCAGCTGGTTCAGCGTCTGTTCTCTCTCCTCGTTACCGCCGCCGTACTTGGAATCTCTGCTGCGGCCGATGGCGTCGATCTCGTCGATAAACACGATACAGGGAGCGTTCTTCTCCGCTTCCCTGAACAGATCACGCACACGGGATGCACCCACACCTACATATAATTCTATAAAATCCGAACCGGACAGGGAGAAAAAGGGCACATGCGCCTCTCCCGCCACTGCCTTGGCCAACAGTGTCTTACCTGTTCCGGGCGGTCCTACCAGAAGCGCCCCTTTGGGCAGTCTGGCACCGATCTTGGAATATTTGCCGGGATTGTGGAGAAAGTCCACCACCTCCACCAGCGATTCCTTGGCCTCATCTTCCCCTGCCACATCCTTAAAGGTGATACCGGTCTCTTTCTGCACATAGGCCTTGGCAGTACTCTTGCCCACACCCATGGGGCCGCCTCTGCCGCCCATCCGCCGGAAGAGCAGGCTCATCAATCCCCACATCAACAGGATCGGAAGCACATAATAGAGCAGCACCGTCATAATGATGCTGGAACTGTCGGAGGTCGGTTTGTTGGTCTCGATATCCTTTTCCAGCAGGCGCCTGGTCAGTGTGTCGTCGTCTTCCATCTTACCGGTATAGTAAGTCATCGTACCCAGACCGTAGCCGTATGCAAAAGGGGATTTCGTCTCCGCCTGCTTCGGATAAATGACAACTCTGTCGGATTCTACCGTAACACTCTCGATCTGTTCCTTCTCGATCATCTCGATAAAGGCATTGTAGGAAATCTCCTGATTGGTAGCACCGGTCATCATCTTCATGAACATGCTGATGCATAAAAGGGTGACGATGGCCGCCACCGCCAGCATGATCAGGCTCTGTTTCCGGGGATCGTTGCCGCTGCTGCCGGAACCACCGGGGCCTCCCGGCCCTCCCGGGCCGCCAGAGCCGTTGCCGGGACCGCCGGGACCACCTTCGTATTGATTTAAATTATCATCCATGAGGAATCCTCACTTTCTGTTTTCTCTCTATATAAAATATAAGGTACGCGCATTCATAAATCAATAATAGAATTATGAATTTGCGGACACAAGTATTAAAGAATTATAAAATCTATTTACAATTTTAGCAAGGTTTGCCGCCAAAAAAGTTTTGTATAAATACAAAATCCGGGCTGAACTGTTACTGTTTTAAGATACTGTTTAACATATTTTGTTGATTATTATTGGAACAGAGACTAAAATAATTCATCCAACAGGATATAATACCGTATTTTCTGCCAGTCAGGCTCCAGACCCAGCAAAGAAAAGAACTGCCTGACATCAAAATCCACAGACATACGGCCAGCAGAGCCGTCACTGTATTTTCCGTTGAAATTATGAAACAGGCTGCGGCAGCACAGAGCAATATCGCACCATTTATCGGCTGTGCCGGCTCTGCCCAGGTCAATATAGCCCGTCACCCGCTCATCCATGCCGAATACATTGGGCAGGCACAGATCGCCGTGAGATAAGACAGGCTCCTCCTCCGGCATATTGTCGTACAGCCACTGCAGCAAATCTTCCGGATCCCGAAAGCCTCCCTCCCCGAAAGTATCCGGCTCCACATTATCAAGATCCACCAGACCGGCCTCCACATTCCGGGCCGCCTGCGCAAGTTTGCGGCATAACCGCTGGTCGCAGGGACAGTCGGACACGTCAACACTCCATAACGTTTTCAAACTGTTCGCCAGCAGTCCGCACAGGGCATTCCAATCCTTCCTGTATGCGCCGCTGCACGCCATCCG